>Ga0075444_10000835_pt1 | contig 18543 bp, 25 predicted proteins | sample CoawatmetaG01DNA_FD_76836 | JGI IMG/M metagenome (GOLD analysis project Ga0075444, IMG submission 76836) | Marine microbial communities from the West Antarctic Peninsula - Coastal water metaG017-DNA | ecosystem: Environmental > Aquatic > Marine > Coastal | place: Atlantic Ocean: West Antarctic... | reverse complement strand
GTTAGCAGTGGACTATATTGTGGAAAATGTTAAACACGTAAAAGGAGACTTAGCAGGGCAGCCATTTATAATGGAGGAGTGGCAGAAAGAAGAGATAATAAAGCCAATTTTCGGATGGAAACATAAGAGCAACGGGCTGAGAAAGTACACGTCCGCTTATGTGGAGATACCAAAGAAGAGCGGTAAATCTTTTTTGGCGGCTAGTATAGCGTGCATATTCTTAGACGTAGAAAAGGAGGGCGGTAGTGAGATAGTTGGTGTGGCTTGGGGAAGGAAACAAGCGGGGTTAGTATTCGAGGCAACAAAAGAAGTAATCCAAAAGTCCCCACGTTTAAAAAGTAAATGTAAAATTTATCGTAACGCAATTACAGCACCAGACCACTTAGGCGGTACAAAACAATATCAAATACTATCCAAAGAGGCGGGAGGTGAGGACGGAATTAACCCACAGCTTGCCATAATAGATGAGTTGCACGTTCATAAAAATAATGAAGTACTTGAAATGGTGGAGAAATCACAAGGAGCAAGAAAGCAGCCTTTGTCATTTATCATAACCACAGCAGGAAGTGACTTGTATGGCATAGGATACCAACGACACGAGAACGCAATCAACATTGCAAAGGGAATTATAGAAGATGAAAGCCAGTTAATTTGTGTGTATGGAGCAGATAAAGATGATGACCCGTATAGTCCTAAGACTTGGATAAAAGCAAATCCAAATTATAATATTTCTATAGGAGTAAGAGCATACGAAAAGGAGGCGGCAAAAGCAAAGGTAAGTAGTGCAAGTTTGAACTCTTTTAAAAGGTACTACCTAAACATTTGGACTAGCTCAGTTGATGGATGGATTAATGATGAGGTTTGGCAGGCATCTAAGTGGGAATTTGATGAAGATTTGCTACTAGATCAGCCGTGTTATGGAGGCTTAGACCTATCAAGCACCTCAGATATAACCGCATTTACACTAGTTTGGTGCATAGATGGCAAGTTTTATTCTAAAAATTGGTTCTTTTTGCCCGAAGATAAGGCCGCCAACTCAGCAGATAAGAATAATATACAGTACATCGAGTGGGTAAAGCAGGGTTATATCATAGAAACTAATGGCAATACAATAGACGATGATGAAGTATTGCTAGTAATAGAAGGACTAGCCGCAAAATATAAGATAACTATGATGGCTTATGATAATTATAGGAGTCACCATTTAGTTCCTAAGTTCCAAGAGATAGGATTAGAGTGCATTAATTTCAAACAAAACTTTGAACAGATGACTGCACCAACTTTAGAACTACAGAAAAGAATCGAGTCAAAAAAGTTTAACCACTTTGGGAACCCAGTGCTGAGATGGATGGCAGGTAATGCCACAATAGTAACGGGTATAGGAGGCACGGCTGCGAAGATTCAAAAAGAAAAAAACAGACCAGAGAAGAAAGTGGATGGTATTATAACTAATATAATGGCCTACGCTTTATGGCTGAATGAACCCGAGAAACAAGTAACAAGTTATTATTCAAACCCAGATTTACAATTATGAAAATACCACAGGACGTGTACGAGGCAATCAATAACCCAAATGAGGGCTTTGATAAAATGTACTACAAGTTAATTAGCCAAGGCTTAGGACAAAGGAAAGCATTCTACGCAGCACAAGATCGTGTTAATCTATTCTTTCCTAACTACCAAAGATACAATAGTTACGAGAGCTACCACGCTACCAAGAATAAGCGGTATAAAGAAATGTTAAAGAAGAATAAGAAGTAGTTATTTAGAATCATTCCACGTGGTTAAAGGTTTATCTTTGTGGAATGAAAAAAGGAATGATATTTGATTTATATCAAGACGGGCAAGAAACTAAAAGAGAAGAACTCCTCTTAAAAAAATTAACATTACATTCGTAGTGTAATATACATTAGTTGGATTCATTCTAAAAGGTCAGCAGCTTGTAAACTGCGGCCTTTTTTTGTGCCTCAATTTTAAAAACAAAGTTTACCTAATACCTTAACTCAATAATTAATATTTGTACTTAACACGTATGAATATTTTTGGTTTAGAAATAAAAAAAAGGTCAGTATCCACGAGTGGTAATAACCAGTATTTAAAATACGGCACTAAAGGATGGCTCGCAGAATTACTAAGTTTTGATGCTGTACCCGTTCCCGTTACTCAGGATTCAGCTCTAGGCATTGCAGCCTATTGGCGGTGTGTTAATCTCATATCTCAGTCAATAGCAAGTATGCCTATAAGGTATTACACAGGCGGGAGTAGAACCACCACAAAGGCTATCCCCGCAATAAAGGCACTACGTCACCCACGTAAGAACATAACAGCCTACACATACAATGAGCTACTAATAGGATCTGCTCTAATGGAAGGAGACGGCTACGCATTAATAGATAGAAGTGGTGGTAAGATAGAATTAACCCCTTTATTATATGAGAATGTAGAACCATTTATTTATGATGATGAAATTTTCTACCAAGTAGACGGGATGGATATGCCTATAAGCTCAGGTGATATGATACACCTTAGAGGCTTTGGAGTAGAATTAGCACACGGTATGAGTGCTATGGATGCACACAGACAGACTTTAGGTTTAGCATTAGCGAGTCAAAAAGAAAACATTAATTTCTACGCAAAAGGTACTAAGATAGATGGCATTATAGAAATGCCAGGCAAGCTAGATGAAACCACAAAAGGCAACATTCAGAAAGTATTTGATAAAAAGTATTCAGGGGTAAACGCTACAAGTAGCACGCCTATAATAGATGCAGGTATGAGCTACAAGCCTATAGGAATGCCGCCAAAGGATGCCCAGTTTATAGAATCAAATAATTTCAGTAGTAACGAAATAGCCACAATGTTTGGTGTTCCTGCTCCAATGATAAACCAATTAGAAAGGGCTACACATTCAAATATCGAACAACTAAAAATAGACTTCGTTACTAATTGCCTTATGCCTTGGGTGGGTAAACTAGAGCAAGAATACTATAATAAGCTACTTACACCTAGAGAGGAAGAAGGATACTTTAAGTTCAATGTGAACTCTTTAATGCGTGGCGATAGTAAAACACGTGCAGAGTTCTACCGTATAATGATGTCTACATCTGTAATGACTATTAACGAGGTAAGAGCCTTGGAAGATATGGACGGTATAGATGGAGGTGATGAGGTTATGGTCCCACTTAATATGATACCTATATCTCAATCAGATGCGTACTATAAAAAATTGACCGATAAGGCCGCAATAAAAGAAATAACATAATGGAAAATAAAGAAAAACGATATATCACAGGTTCTATAGAGATAGAGCAGCGTGATGGAGAAACAGAAACAAGAACTATAAGCGGTTACGCTGTAGTGTTTGATAAAGCTAGCAGCGTACTAGGTGGCAAATCCTTCGGGTTTACTGAGACTATAGGGCGTGCAGCATTTGACGGGGTAGATATGAGCGGGGTCATAGCCACTTTTAACCACAACTTTGATAATGTACTAGCAAGATCAGATAGTGGTTCTTTGTCTTTAACTATGGATAACGTAGGTTTAAGGTATTCTTTTGAATCTCCAAACACAAGCTACGGTAACGACTTACTAGAGAACGTACGAAACGGGAATGTAAAAGGTTCTAGCTTTATGTTTACTGTGAGAGATCAAAAGTGGACTTATAGAGATGGGGAGGGAATAGATGAAAGGGAAATCACACAAGTAGATGAACTTTTTGAACTTGGACCCGTAACCGTACCAGCATATCCAGACACTACCGCAGCACAAAGAAGTCATACTTATAATAAGCCTAATGTAAATGAGAGTGATGGCTATGAGACAGTAGCAAGACGAATAAAGATTTTAAAAACAAAGTTTACCTAATAAGAGGTAAAATTTATAAAAGTTTGTACTAATAAAAAAAACACAAAATGAACAAATCAGCAGAAATAAGAAGTGAGATAGATGCTAAGATTGCATCTCTTACAGCTTTGAATGACTCAGAAGGCAAAAGCCTAACTGATGAAACTAGAAGTGCTTTTCAAACAAAATTTGAAGGGATAGAAAAAGAAATTGTAAACCTTAAAGCGGACGAGAAAAGAGAGTTAACTATGGAAACTATGCGAATCGAAGGAGCAGCAGGTGAAAAAAGAAAACTTGATTTAGCGAATGCAGCAGGTGGAGCATCTAAGGAAGGGAAAGAAGAAAAAGAAACAAAAAGAAGTTTTTCAATATCTAACTTTATCAAAGAGGCTCGCTCAGATGGTGGCTTAACAGGCATCAACAAAGAAATGCACGAAGAGGCAGTTTCTGAGTCAAGAGCTAACGGCAGAGCGGTAGAAGGATACGGTATGCCATCAATGGTAGTTAAGCGTAATATGAACGCTGTGACAGATACAGCAGGTGGATTTACAGTACCAACAGAGGTAATGAGTATAGTGGATTATCTATACAACAAATCTACACTTCGTGAATTAGGTGCAGACTTTATGACTGGATTATCTTCTGATCTTAGTTTCCCAGTTAGAGACAACGCTATTACTAGCGGTTGGTTATCAGAAACAGCAGCATCTAGTGCAGTATCTCCTACTTTCGCTCAAAAAACAATGAGTCCAAAGAGATTAGGTTCACACATTGATTTATCTAATCAGTTAATCACTCAATCTAATGCAAGTATAGATGCTTACATTACAAGAGAGCTTGCAGGTAGTATGCTTGTAGACTTAGAGGCAGGAGCTATTTATGGGTCAGGTTCTTCTAATCAGCCAGAGGGAATACTTAATACTACAGGTATAGGTAGTGTAGCACTTGGAACTAATGGAGGTCCTATCACTTGGGATGCTATTGTAAAACTAATCACAGAAGTTGCACAAGATAACGCAGAACTTGGAGATTTGAACTACCTAACTAACGCACAAGTAAGAGGTCAAATGCAAGTAATTCTTAAAGCAAGTGGAGTATCTGGATACCTATTAAACGAGGCTAATTCTGCTCTTAACGGTTACGGATTAGGAGTATCACAGCACGTACCATCTAACTTAACAAAGGGGAGTTCTTCTGTATGTTCTGCACTTATCTACGGTAACTTTAATGATCTTAAAATAGGTCAATGGGGTGGACTAGATATACTAGTTGACAAATATACGCAAGCGGAGAAAGGAACTACAAGAGTAGTTGCAAATGGTTACTTTGATGTTTTGGCATTAAGACCACAGTCCTTCGCAGCTATCAAAGACATCACTACAGCATAGTAGGGGTTGTTTATTCATAATTATAGGGGTGGGTTATGCCTACCCCTTTTTATTTAAAAAAAATTTTACAATGGCAAATCAAAAAAAAGAAATTAAGACTCCTGCAAAGAAAAATACTATTACTGTTAAGGCACTTATGGAACTACCAAGAGTAGGACTAGCTTATAGTACTGGTGATATTTTCGAGTTAAAAGCTGAATTAGCAAATGATCTCATAAAAGATGGATTAGTAGAAAAATGTGGCAAGTAGTAACATATCCATCAGCTAAGGCCCTTAGTGTAGACGAGGCTAAAAGACATCTAAACATATTAGATAGCTCATTTGATACGCTTATAGGTGAGTACATAGATGCGGCTCAGTTAATGTTATACAAAGAGGCAAACATTATAGCGAGTCCTATGGCATTTAAACAAGTGTATCAATCGTGGGAGGAGTTCGACTTTAATTTAGAGCCATTTACTAGCGTGATAATTACATACTATGATGCTAATGACGATGTGCAAACATTGGCTGCTAGTGACTATAAGGTTTATGATGGTGGTTTCCCAGTGGTTATATGCCCTGTTCAAATGCCTGCGTTATTTGACCGAGTAAATCCTGTCATAGTTAATGTGGTAAGTGGTTATTCAGCCGCACCCGATAACGTAAAGCAATGTCTTAGAATGATAGTAGCAGATTTATATGAAGTACGACAGACAGAGGTGCAAGGCAATTTCTCAGTACTTACTAGGAATACACAGTATCAAATCAGTTTAATAAGTAGACGGGCTGCAATATGATGAACATAGGCAAACTAGACAGACGGATAGACATAGAATCGTGGACTTACCTAGCTAATGCACAAGGTGAGAAGGTGGCTACCTATTCTGTTTTTCATTCAGCATTTGCACACGTACAGAAAGCTGGCGGTAATGAGCGGGAGGAAGGTCAAAAAGAGACGGCCACAAATAAGGTTAAGTTTAAGATCAGATTCTTTGCGGGCATAGATGAAACTATGCGAATAGTTTACAATAGTATTTATTATGACATACTAGAGATACAGGAATTAGGCCGTGAGGGTCTTTGGATTACAGCAGAAAGAAAAAACTAATGGCTGCACAGAAACTAAAAATCGAAGGTATGGAGGATCTGATTAAACAAATCACTGACATATCAAATGACAAATTAAAACGTAGAGAGTTGTTAAAAATTCTAAGACGTCAGGCCAAACCACTATTAGCGGTTATAAAAAGCAAAGTACCCGTATCTGATGGTTTCATTCAAGTACGTGGTAAGTCTGTAAAAAGAAAAAACAAGAAGAACCAAACAGGCGAGGTAGAGGCAATGAACTTGCAGAAATCTTTTAAGGTGCAGACAGGAAGGTCGAAGATGTACCCAAATGTAGCAGTAGGTCCAACTAGAGGTAAGAAGAAAAAGAATGACGGGTGGTATGCTCATATGGTGTTATACGGTACTAAATACATACAAGGGGATGACTTTGTAAAAAAAGCAGCAGACCAAGTACTACCAGCTTTAAGCGTAACAGCAAGCGAGCAACTACAGAAATACATAGTTAAAAAAACAAAACAAATACCATTTATAAAATGAGAGTAGAACTAACAAAAAACCACGCAATCCACACAAAAGTACTACCGAAAGGTATGCAGCTAAGAGTGAGAACGTGGCTAGGAGAAGAGCTAATAAATAAAGGTGTAGCTGTAGAATTAGACGGAGAGACTAAAGAAGAAATAGTGGAAAATGCTATGCAGTCATCGTTTGATAATGCAGAAACACCAGAAATTCAAAAACAAAGTTTACCTAATAAAAAGAAAAAAGGTAAGTAATTTGAACTAATTAAAAAAATAAAACAATGGCACAAACAGTAGGAATATTAAATGGTACACTAGCCAAGATAGAGGTCGGTGGTACTGTAGTTGCTCACTTGACATCTAACGGAATATCAGTATCTCACTCAACACGAGATGCATCTTCTAAGGGCAGTGGTGGAGCAAAGGAATCATTAGAGGGTCAAACTTCGTGGTCAATAAGTGGAGAAGGTCTATTCGCAGAAGATGCGAGTTATGGCTATGAGGACTTATGGGATGCGTGGAAAGCACGTACTAAATTAACCATTACTTATAGTGATGCGGTAGTAGGTGATATAGAGTATAGTGGAGCAGCTTATATTACATCTTTAGACCGCACGGACGGGATGGAAGAAAGTGTAACTTTCTCAGTATCTCTAGAAGGCACAGGAGCTTTGTCTAAGGCTACAATATCTTAAAGTAAAACACTGGGGTAGTTCTGCTACCCCTTTTAATAAATAATTATGATAATAGAAATAAACAAAAAAAAGTACACGGTTAAAGCAGGTAACAGAGCTTTTCAAAACCTTCTATCTAGTGTGGGAATAAAAGACTTACAAGATGGTAAATTTACCTTTGATTCAATAGTACAACTCTATAAGGATAGTATTAGAGACAAAGGCAAACTAAGCACAGCAGACCTAGAGGATTGGGTAGATGAATGTCCTACGGCTGCGGAGGATATAATGGCAGAAATAAACGCCTTTAAAGCATTGTCAGCAGAAGCAAAAAAGTAGACAGCGATCCTTTCATATTCATACTAGGATTTGCTTACGGAAACATTCATATAAGCCCAATTAATATAGATGATTGGGCTATGAGTGACTTATGGATAGCCTACTTGGGCTACTGGAAGAATGAGAATTTACGCAGTAGGGTGAGCTGGGAAACATCAAGATACGTATCTTTTGTTACTTTAAAGTCAGCAGGAGACAAGAGACTAAAAAAGCCCACGGATCTAATGCGGTTTCCTTGGGAAGATATTATAAGTAAAACAACTTGGACTAAAGAGAAATTACAAGCAATGAAAAAATTAAAACCAAATTGGTTCAATGAGTAGGAGTTTATTTATAAAGTTAGGATTTGATTTAAAGGCGTTCAGTACGTCTAGTCAAAAAATTGCACGGTCACTAAAAAAGACTGGTAAGAAGATGCAGAACTTAGGTAAATCTATGTCTATGTCTTTAACCGCACCTATAGTAGCGATGGGCGGGCTGGCAGTAAAAGTGTTTGCAGACTTTGAGCAGTCAATGGCGAAGGTTCAAGCAGTAAGTGGAGCAACAGGAAAAGAGTTTGATAATCTCACAAAACTTGCAAAAGATTTAGGTATAAGCACTAGGTTTACATCTAGTGAAGTAGCAGACTTACAGTTAAACTTTGCAAAATTAGGTTTTAGCTCCTCAGAAATACAGAAGGTAACAGCGGCCACACTAGACTTAGCATTGGCAACGGGTGAAGATTTAGCATCAAGTGCGGCTATTGCGGGTGGTACGTTAAGAGGTTTTGCATTAGATGCTGACCAATTAGGTAGGGTGACTGATGTAATGGCAGCATCTTTTAGTAGTTCAGCATTAGACCTTGAAAAGTTTAGTACAGCAATGCCAAAAGTGGCGGCACTATCTGAGGCCCTTGGTATAAGTTTAGAAACTACAACCGCTCAGTTAAGTGTTTTAGCTAACTCTAACATAGATGCAAGTACATCAGGTACTATGCTTAGAAATATGTTTTTAAAAGCTACAAAAGATGGTTTTGATTTTCAGGATGCAATACAAGAAATAGCTAACTCATCTACAAAAGCGGATACTTCTTTAAAGTTCTTCGATGCGAGAGCGACTACCGTAGCCGTAACACTTGCAAAGAACATATCTAAAGTAGATGAACTAACCAAGTCCTACGAAAACTCAGGCGGTGCGGCTGCGGATATGGCGGCTATAATGGATGCCACTCTAGAGGGGTCATTATTTAAACTAAAGTCAGCAGCAGAAGGACTAGCTATATCCTTCGGTGAGGTATTAGCCCCACACATAAAAAAGATGTCTGATTTTATGGCGGCATTGGCTATAAGATTTAGTGAGTTAAACCCAGAAACTAAAGAGACTGTACTAATGGTAGCAGCATTAGTAGCAGGGATAGGGCCATTGATACTAGTCATCGGATCATTAACTGTAGCAATGGGATTCTTAGCAGCTAACCCAGTTGTATTAATGCTAACCGCTTTAGTGGCAGGAGTAGTATTAGCTGTGGCAGCTTACAGAGGTTTCCAATCTATAATAGAAAAAAGCAGGCCAGTATTTGACGGGGTGAAAACTGCGGTAGATTTAATGTCTACAGCCTATGAGGGGTTAAGTGTAGAAGTTGAAAATATTAGCAGGCTAAAAGGATTAGGGGTAACAGCATCTAAAGAAGAAATAAAAGTATCACTACTAAATACTAGGACTATAATAGGCGAAACAAACGCATTAATAAAACAAAGTTTAGAACGCAAAAAGCAACTCATAGAGCAGAAAAAAGCGGCTATGGCAACTGTGATTGCCAACACTATGGCCCCGGGCAGACAGGGCGAGTTTGTAGATGTAGAACTGGGAAGAGTTAAGACCATACAGAAAAACATAGACTTACTAGCTGATGAGATAGCAAAGCTACAGCAAAAAGGAGGAGAGGCAGTAGATGGTATAATAGACTTAGAAAAGCAGTTGTCTAGTATTGATGATGTTAAAACTACGGTTACAGTAGACGTAGTGCCAAACGTAAACGGGGAGGTTCTAAGTAATGAAATACAGAAAGCTGTAGTAGATACTTCGCTAATAATCCAAATGCCAGAGTTGGAACCTATTGAATTAAAAGTAGAGTTAGACGAAGATGCCGCAGGTAAGGCTATGAAAGATATTGAAAAATATATTCCATTAGCTGAAAAAATAGGGACTCAGATAAGCGAAACTTTAACAAACACTTTACAAAACTTAGTTACTCAGTCTGCTGCGTTAATGGGCGAGTTTTTAGGCAATGTGTTAACTGACGGAGATATGAAAGGTAAAGATTTTGGTAAAGCTTTCTTAGGTATGCTAGGTGGATTTATGAAAGAGTTTGGTACTGCTATGATAGGCATAGGAATAGCACAAGCAGGTATACAAGCCTCAATAGCAACTATGAATCCAGCGGCGGCAATAGTAGGAGGTTTAGCATTAGTGGCAGCAGGTGCAGCTTTGACTAATGTATCTAAAGCAGGCATAAGCGGAGACACTGCACCCGCACCAAACGCACCTGCACCAAACTATTCAGGCGGGGGTCAAATAGGTAGTGACTCATTTACGATGCACACACAAATTAGCGGAAGAGATATACAAATAGTAACACAAAGAGAGGACGGATTCAGAAGATGAAATATTTTGAAAGCACGCTAAAATCATTAGCAAACGTACAGTATAAAGTACAACTATATTCTAAGTCTTATGAGGGTATTAATGCAGCAGTAATAGGAGGCACAGGCAAAACTTTTTATCTAAAATACGATTGGACGGATTACCTAGAAAATGGTCAAGCATTATTCCAAACAGTAGGAAGTGGTGGTTATGACTTCGTAGTTTCATTTCTTTATAATTCTACAGAAGATCGTACAGAAGTTACTATGCTAGATGTAGTCTATGGCAGTCAAGCAGTGCTGAGGAATAACCCAGATGTAGCAGAAAGTTTTGTACCAGTATTTGCACCTAAAATAATAGACTTAAAAACTGAGTGGAAAGATATAGATGAGAATATACTATGCCCGCTTATGCCTAGCAGCACGACTTTAGATTATGCTAATGTAATAGAAGATAGCAACGATAACCCACCGAAAACAGCGTTCTTTGATAGGTTTTTAGATGACTACATAGAGGCTAATGATGATGAGTTAAGGGTAGTTATTTATAAATATGTGTCTAGTGCCTACGTCCTGCAATGGGCGGGCAATCTAGTTGCTGACTTGATAGAGTGGGAAGATGCAAGCTCACCCAGACAGTACACATTTAAAGCAATAGACGGAATACAAAGATTAAAGGATGTTGAGTATGCAGGGGATTTAGCAAGTTTAAGTCTAAAGAAAGTAATTGATATTATAAAAGATGTATTAGCACTTAATGAATTAGATCAATTCTGGGGTTCTACAGATGACTACATTTATGAGAGCATAGAGTTTAAGACTACAGATATAGCATCCATAACGGCAGCTAGTAGTCCTTTAGATTATAGTTACTTACCAGAAAACCTACTTATACCTAAAAATCAAAATGAGGGCAAGGTAGAGTTTATGAGTGGGTACGATATACTGAAAGGCATAATGCAGTTATTCAGTGCAAAAATGTATATATCAGATGGTAAGTATTGGATAACACAAGCGAGGAACTACGACACTACAGCATTTACTATTCGCAAGTTTGACAAGACAAATAACAGCTATGGAAATAGTGCATACACTCACAGCGATACAGGTCTTAGAGTTATGTCAGGCGGGACATTCAGTAATTTTTACGGTATAAAAAGGTCAATAATAACCACAGATAGCGGAGACTTAATATCAGCATCAGACCCAAGTGCTAAGTTTAACATAGAATGGGGTTACTATAACCCCGCATCATCTGTAGGCACTGCATTAGTATCAGCAAATGGGACTACAGCTTTCCCTGCTAATTTATCATATAATGTAGGAGCGGTTAAAGATGCGGTATCTAACGGCTCTACTTTTGATATAAGTTTTTTTTTAGATCCTGCATCTAGCAGGTCAGCATCAATATTTAGCATAGAAGTTAGGCTATTCATAAATGATGGAACGCAAAAATATTTAAAAGGAGGGAATGGAGTTACACCTTTTTGGGGTAATGATTCGGTAACTGCTGATAGGTACTGGACACAGACTTTTACAAGTGGGGCAAATGTAGAATTTTCTACGCCTCCTATGATTTATGATTTATCTGATTGTACGGTAGGTTTTACATTCATTGTGTCAGCACCTTCAATACCAAGCCCATTGGTAATGAATAAGGTTTATGATTTATCTAATATAAAAATTTATGTTTTAACTGATGACAATATAAATAACAATATAATATCAGTAGTAAATGCTAACACAAAATTTACTAAAGATTTAGAGTTTGAAAAGTTACTAATAAATGAGGGTACAAGTCTAGTTACCATTAATAATATAAATGTAGACGAAAACTACTTAGCAGGTGGTGGGGTGGCTACTATTCCCGTAAACTCTTGGGATGGTGATTATGACATAGACCCAACACTAGCAAAACTAAGACTTATGGATGCTATGGCTATACAGTACAGACCACTACAGAAGTATTTTGGTCAGTTTGAGGGCGATTATATGCCACATCAAAGCATACCTTATAATGATAAAGCATTCATAACTAAGCGGATTATGAAAAGCTATTTAATGGACGAAAATAACGGCGATTGGTTTGAATCTAATCTAAACACTACAGGCATAAGCCCAACTTCTACAGTAGATACTAAGGATGGTAGGGGGGTGTCAGGTCAAGGACAGCGAAAGGCTAGGACTTACATAGACAATAGAGAACAAATTGGAACGCTTACCGCCGACATATCAGCAGCTACTATTACATCTATACAGATCACACTACTTCAAAAAATTAAAAAAGGGGATTTTATATCACTTATAGATGATGTAAACGATACTACATTTGAATTTCAAGTTTCAGCAAATGCAAGTATAGGCACAGATGTCACAGTAAGTGTAGTATCTATAGCTATAGGATACGATGTGGTAGCAGGAGGTAGAATAATCAACTCATACAAAAAGCTACTTACTAGCGATGTGGTAAGAGCTAACTATTTTATGACCAACAATAGTGGTATTATTCCATCTGAGCTAGCAGATATGAAAGATGGTGAAATTAGAATAGTAGATGAGTCTATATTTACAAGAAAAGCTAACATAATTTTTGTACATACAGGCACAGTATTTACTCCATAATGGCTACTATAAAAAAAACTAACTACGAGCTAACCAAGCCATCGAATAGTTTTAAGCCTAAAGAAAAAAAATCAAACTGGCTAAGAAACCCAGAAGATGAGGCTTTTTATAATAGCAGGAAGTGGCGGGGTTTAAGTCTACGATACAAAAAGTTTCATCCAGTTTGTGAGGTAGATGAATGCACACAGTCTAGCTATTTTACGGATCACATAAATCCTATTTCAGAAGGTGGCGAGAAGTGGGAATGGGATAATTTCCAAGCACTATGTAAGTCCTGCAATGCGATAAAGACCGCAAAACAAAAAACAAAGTTTACCTAATTACCCTATTTTTTAATTCAAATTTGTAGCAATGATAGGAGCTGCAATATATGAATTACTAAACGTTACAGCCGTGACATCTTTGGTAAATGACATAAGCCCTATGATAGCACGTAATGGTATAGAAGCTCCTTACATAGTTTTTAATGAGGACGGCACACCAGAGAATTTTAAAGGCGGTTATGGGATAGTCAATTATGAACTAATTATAGACGTGTACGCAAAGAAAGGAAGGGATAACGCAGGCGGTAAAGCCTATCTACTAGAGTGCTACAATGTTATAGAGCCAATTCTAAACAGATATAAAGGCACGGTAGCTAGTGTGGTAATAGATTCTATTTATCAAGTTAGCAAGGATGTAAGGTACGACCAAATGAGCGAGGCGGCACGGCTTACAATAGAGTACAAAGTTAGAACAATAGAAAATTCACAATAAAAATATAAGAATATGAGCATAACAATAGATATAATGATGGGACTCAATGGAGGCCTATTCATTGATAACACAGTAACAGGCACAGTAGACACAAATTATAGAGCAGTTTACGCAAATGAGGACTGTGTTTTTTCAGTACTTACAGACGTAGACGATAACGATCTATTAGCAGAATGGGGTATCTCAGGAAAGACAATAGGTAAGGGGGCGATGTTAGGGAGTTCACACCATTTAGCATTAAAAACTATTACAGTTACTACGGGTTCAGTGTTGGCACTTAAAGGAGGCTCTTAATGTTTGGGTATGGTTTTAAACTTGGTATTGCCAATGGCTTAATTTCAGGCATAGGCAAAAAATTAGCAAAAGCCTATAAAACAAGGGTGATTGCTGACGGTGGAACGTATGAAAATGATGATTGCTTAGTCGCTGAATTGAACAGATTAGAGGCAATAGCAACTGTAAGTTTTTTTCTGCTTGCAGACAATGGGTTTTTACTTTTAGAAAATGGCAATAAAATAATAATATAATGGCAGATAAGAAAATATCACAATTAGATGCAGTCACAGTAGCAGCATCAGCGGATGTGTTACCTATTGTAGTCAGTGGCGTGACTAAGAAAATAAACGCACAAGATTTAAAAAAAGAAGTTTTAAGGATTGCAGACCACGTTTTAAACGTGCCTACTACTACGCAGACCATTAACCTTAGCACCACTATAAGTGTCAATGTAATTAAGGTTGCAAATCCTGGATTAACTCTTACCTTACAATTTCCTACATCCCCAGTAGAAGGGCAGGTAGTGCAATTTACTACACTTACAAATACGGTTACTTTAATTGTAGGGACTAGTGGGACTTTTAGTGTAGACCCAAGTTTTGCAGGAGCCCCAACGGCAGGATTTAAAGCAACTTACGCATATCACGATGAAGATAACACATACTATTTAATAGGATAAATATATGAGCGTATTAGACCAAGCATCATTAGTGCAAATCCCTAGCGGATATAAAGTCAGCAAGCTGTATAGCCAAGTACCTACAGACGGAACGGGTGACTTAGACTTTACACGCAGTACAACAGCCACTAGAGTCAACGAAAGCGGATTAATAGAAACTGTAGCAATCAATGTACCACGACTAGACTTTACTGGTGGAGGTTGTGGTAAGTATTTATTTGAGCCACAGAGGACTAATTTAGTAACATATTCAAATGATTTTAGTAATTCCAATTGGAATACGTTTAGAGGCTCAATAGTAAGTAATTCTTCTATAAGTCCCGATAACACAAATAATGCCAGTTTCTTTAAAGAAGATAGTACCAATAACACGCACGTATTAAGAACCATATATAATGTTACAAATGGTCTAACTTATTCTTTTTCCGTGTTTGTTAAAAAGAACTCAATAGGTAGAAACTTGCAACTTAATTGTGGGACAACTAATAATGAAGTAAATTTTAATTTGCAAAATGGTACTATTATTTCTTCCTCTTCTTCGGCTGTTGGTAATATAACTGAAATAGGTGATTATTACCGATGTGAAATTACAGCGGGTGTTACAAATGGTAATGATAATTTTGATATAAGATTACTAAATAATACGTCAGATAGTTATTTGGGTGATGGTGTTAGTGGTATAGATATTTATGGAGTCAATATTGAGCAAGGCGAATACCCCACATCATACATACCCACATCGGGCAGCACAGTAACAAGAACGGAAGACGCAAGCAGTACAAGCGGATTATCTTCTGTAATTAATTCAGAGGATGGAGTACTATATATTGATGCAATAAATGACTTAAGAAGTGGTTTGGGTTTTTTTTCTTTATCAGACGGTAGTAATAGTAATGCCGTGTCTATAAAATATTCAAGTTCCGCTATATCATTCTTTGTAGATGTAGCAGGGGCACGGCAGTATAGTGAAACTATATCATTAACTTATGGCGTAAGACACAAAATAGCTTTACAGTTCAAAAATAGCAAATTTTCTTACTACATAGATGGGGTGAAGTATGCGGAGCAGTTAAGCGGTTCTATTTTTTCTGCAAATACTTTGTCAGTTTTAAACAACTTCCAAGGTGCTGGCGGTATTAATTTTTTTAACGGCAAAATAAATGAATTATCACTTTTTAATAACCTAACGGACAGTCAACTAATAGCACTAACAACAATATGATACACCTAAGATACGAATTTAAAACACGAGCTGCAATGCTCAAAACATTGTCTAAGCATTACGCTACAGATGAGGAGGGCAAGAAGTCTTTTAAAGATGGTTCAATAGTTGAGATAGGCTTTAAACAATCATATAACGAAGAAACCGAGGTAAGCACAATTATAAGCGGTTATCTAGTTGACATTCTTTGGAATTTAGAAGAACCGCCTGAGTACAAGCAAGAAGTAACACCAAAAACACCAGACCACACATTTGCAGGGAGATGAACATACACGAACTAAAATACCATAATTATATTCTGCCATTTACTTCTCAATATAATGGTTATACACTTGTGGCGGATACTTGGGATAATATTGTTAATGACACTCCTTTATCAGTGGAAGAAATAGACTACCACGCATACTATTCAAGTCTAAGCCCATCAGATAAAGAAGTTAGTGGCTATGCAATATACAGCAACTTATACGATATACTAGAACCTACAGAGGCACAGCATAACACATACGAGATAGCATTTAGCTACCACAAGAATAGTATAATGAGATGTAAGAGAAAGAAACGACCTGCAAAATGATAGTTACTATAGCTTTAAAAATGATAGTGGATGCAGCCTTTGAACAGTTGGGGAATCCTATGAGTACTAATTGGTGTATCGCTGTACATTTTTTTGATTACCTATTCTACTCATCAGCTTGTATGCACATTTCATTTATATTTCACACACAAAAAAATTTACCTTTATTAATTTGTAATCACAGAAAGTTTTATTCGTGGCTGTTTAATTTTGCGGGCATAATATATGCAAGTTATGCAGGGGTAGAATTAAGCTATATTAATGTAGCTTTTAAAGATTATAACGTTGCAATGTTTGAAGGGAATTACGCACTAAGTCACACTTTTTTAATAGCCTTTTTTATATTTTTGTATCTACTTACAATGAAAATAAAGCGGCTAAACAAATCACTTAATTATGTATAAGAAAATGACAAAACAAGATTTTGTAACTATAGTATCTGAATGGGGGGAAACAGCTTTTTATATCTTCATAGGCGGGGGAGTCAAATTAGCATACGCATCTAGGAGTAAAGACATAAGCAAGAAAGTAGTTATAATTACATTTATCTTTGCCGCATTTGCGGGGGTTATGGTTAACCAGATAATGTGGATTAATGGGTGGGTAAAATGGAGCGGTATAGCTACAGCAGTGGCAGCACTACTAGGTGATAGCCTTGTGACTTACTTGCTAACTAATTCAAATAATATATTTCGAAGTTTTATAAATTCTGTTTTTAAAATTGATGTAAAAAAAGATGAATGATAACCAGATAGCTATAGTTATAGGCCACGACTACATAAGCAAGGGGGCTTATAGTGAATATATCAATCAATATGAATTTGATTATAATATCGGAGTTGCTCAGATCACTGGATTAGATACATACACTCATTCACCTAGTAGCTCATACACGCACAAAATGCAAAAAACATACAGGCATTTGGATAACTATTCTTTAACGCTAGAAATGCACTTTAACGCAGCGAGCGAAGGAGTTCAAGGTGTAGAGGCATTATACTATGGTGGGAATATGGAGGGCAAAAGAATAGCAGAGTTATACTGTGACTTAGTTGCCAAAGAATATGGTATAAGAAATAGAGGGGCAAAGCCTTTGAATAGTGACAAAGATAGAGGGTTCAGAGCAGTAGCAAGCGGTAAGCCTACTGGGTTAATACTAGAGCCATTCTTCGGTAGTAATTCAAAATGCAAAGCATTCAAAGACAAGGAAAGACACGCAGCCTTAATGTGTGACTTTATTAGTAAGATATAAAAAGCTTTCTATTTCGGGAGGCTTTAGTTTTTTAGTATTTTTAAATTATGATATGAGCGAAAATAAAAAAAAGTGGTTAAGTGATGACGAGGCAAAGACTATAGGTCTTAAACTTAACACTATCCCACCATTAAGAAACAAGGCACAGTATAGAATATCAGAGGAGTTATGGGATGCTGTGTTAAGCAACCGAAACCTATCAAACGAAAGGCATTTTGTTGAGACCATAAAAAAGCTAGACAAAAAAGGCAATGTTACTTCGACTACAGAGAAACTGCAAGCACAGCCTATAGAAGTACCCGAAAATTTTGAAGTTATAAAAGTATCTACATCAAAGACTACAGGTCAGCAGTGGGTACAATATGGACCAAGAAAAGTAGATGAAGAAATAAAAAACTTTGACATTAAAAAAATAATAAAGAAGTATATTAAACCTATCCAACCAAAACAATATAAAAAATTAACTAAAAGCAAGGATTTTGATAGACTAATTTTAACCGATGTTCATATAGCTATGGACACTGACAAGTATAACAACTCTATGTACGCTGTGAAGTGGGATAGGGACGAAGTAATAGCGTCAGCAGACTACGTAGTTAAGACTACTATAGAAGAGCGGGAAAGCGATCTTATAGTAATAGATGACTATGGAGATTTATTAGATGGATTTGACGGTAAGACTACGAGAGGTGGTCACGATTTGCCGCAAAATATGACTAATGAGG
>Ga0075444_10000828_pt1 | contig 18625 bp, 16 predicted proteins | sample CoawatmetaG01DNA_FD_76836 | JGI IMG/M metagenome (GOLD analysis project Ga0075444, IMG submission 76836) | Marine microbial communities from the West Antarctic Peninsula - Coastal water metaG017-DNA | ecosystem: Environmental > Aquatic > Marine > Coastal | place: Atlantic Ocean: West Antarctic... | reverse complement strand
TACACAGCTTTAAAATTCTTTATAATAAATTATAGAAAATAAGATAGAAGTTATTGGATATAGATCTGTAAGTAAGGCAATAAGTTTAGATGAAAGAATAGAAATATACTATATAGATATTCCTAGCCTTTATACAAGACTATGCTTAGAGTTGCTTATTTCTTCAAAGATACCTCATATTTATATAAACTTTCAGATGAATTAGGTGTAGAATTCACTTTATTGAAAAAGCAAAAACTATAAATAATGAAATAAGATTTAATTTCAAAGATATTGAGGAAAGAGGTATATAGAAGAATATATAATGTGATTTATAGAAGTAAAAGATCAGTTTGCCCGGGTGGTGGAATTGGTAGACACAAGGGACTTAAAATCCCTCGCCAGCAATGGCGTGCCGGTTCAAGTCCGGCTCCGGGTACCATTCTTGCTATAAACATTAAATTTTAAAAGAAACATGGAAAATCTAAATAATCAAACTACAAGTGAATTTTCTGATGAGATTGAATTAAAATTGCTTTTTAAAGGTATTTGGCTTTCAAGATATTTTATTATTCTCCTTTCATTTATTGGAGCAACTTTCTCAGTTTTTTATGCAATTTCAATTCCAGATACTTATAAATCAGAGGCAACTGTTTTAGTAGAAACTAATGACAATGATGCCGCTGGGATGTCGCAATATAGCGGGCTTGCATCAATGGCTGGCATTAGCCTAGGGGGATCTTCTGCAAATAGGAAAGATGAAATTTTACACACTATGATTTCAAGGAAATTTATTAATGAGTTTGTTAATCATAGGGATATTCTCATTCCCCTTTTTGCATTTGAGGCACTAGGCCTTAATAAAGAAACATATACTATTAATAATGAGATCTTTAATAAAACTAAAAATTCATGGGTAGATGGTGCATTTAAAACAAAAGATGGCAATCCATCTCAGCAGGATATATTTAATACATTTACAGATCATCTTAAAATTGAAGAGGATTTTTCAACTGGATTTATTACAATTTCAATAATTCATGAATCACCGGTATTGTCTGACCAATGGCTTAAATGGTTTATTGAGGACGTTAACATGCATGTTAAAAGTTATGATATGAATCAATCAGAAAAAGCTTTAAATTATTTAGAAGAAAAACTTATTGATTCAAATATACCTGACATTAATAAAGTTCTTATTTCCATGACCCAGGAGGAGATTAGAAAAATGATGTTAATTAATATTAGAGAAGAATATATTTTAAGAACAATAGATCCTTCCATTCTCCCTCTTAAAAAAATAGCCCCATCCAGGGCATCATTATGTATAACTATTACTGCAACTTCTTTTATATTATCTATTCTTTTGGTTACTATTCTAAGCTTTTTTAGACGTTCAATTATGGTTAGATTTATGCCTCCAAGACTAGCTATAAATATATTCTAATATTTTATATGTCTAAAATATGGTCAATTCTAGATAGAGAATTTAAAAGAAGATTCTACCTTGTTTTATTATTAATTTTTATTGGAATTTTTTTTGAAGCATTTGGTGTGGGACTTATACTTCCCCTAGTAAATATCGCAACATCTGGTGCGGATTCTCTTCCGGATTCCGTCAAAAATATAACCTTGATTTCTAATATTTTATCATCAAGTTCAGCATTATTTTACAGCATGATTTTCTTTGTAACCTTCTTTATATTTCGAACATTAATTTTAGGTCTCATTGAATACTATAAACAAAAATTTGTATATTCACTTCAAGAGAATCTGTCATCAAGAATCCTTTCTGGCTATTTAAATAATGAATATGATTTCTTTTTAAGATATAACTCTTCAATATTTATAAGAAATATAATTACTGAGATTGGACTTTTGGCTAATGTAACCCAGTCTTTTTTAATTATTATTTCTGAAACTTTGGTATGTATTGCTCTCTTTGTCTTGCTTGCGTACTTTGAGCCAATGGGCACTTTTCTTGCTTTAACTATATTTTCCTTTGGAGGCTTATTTTTTTTCTTAGCAATAAAAAAAAATGTGGGATTATGGGGGTCAATAAGACATGAATATGATGCATATAGGATTAAAAATCTTCAACAATCTTTCGGCTCAATAAAAGAAATCATTATTTCGAATAAACAGAAATATTTCTTAAATAAATTTGTTAACAATACTCATATCACAATGGAGGCGGCAAGAAAGCAGAATACCGTCCAACAACTACCTAGGCTATTATTAGAATTATTGGCAATTACAGGGATTGCTTTAATTTCTTTTACATTACTTGCTCAAAATGAGGACTCGGCTAATATTGCAGGTATATTGGCCTTATTTGCAGCCTCAGCATTTAGACTTATGCCATCAATAAATAGAATACTAACAGCTGCTCAAACTATGAGATATGCGAAAGCTGTTACTGAGACAATTCGCTCAGAAATATCAAATTTTGAAGAATTACCTCCCAAGATACAAACAGAACAAAAAATAATGAACGCAAATATAGAATTTAAAGATGTTTCTTTTTGTTACCCAGGCCTTGATGAAAAAGTTTTAAATAATATCAATCTAAAAATTGATTCAAATTCTACTGTCGCCTTTATAGGATCAAGTGGTTCTGGTAAAAGCACCTTGATAGATTTAGTACTTGGAGCATTAAAGCCAATATCTGGATCTATTTTTATTAATGATAAAAATTTAAATAGTACTTTAGCTGAATGGCAAAATTCAATAGGTTATGTCCCGCAGGATATATATTTAACAGATGAAACTTTAATAGAAAATATTGCGTTTGGAGTTCAGAAAAATAATATTAATAATATAAGAGTCCAGGAGTGTATAAAATTAGCAAACTTAGAAAATTTTATTTCTGAATTACCAGATGGATTAGAGACTAAAGTTGGAGAAAGGGGCGTTAGAATATCTGGAGGTCAATTGCAAAGAGTTGGTATTGCAAGAGCTTTATATAAAAAACCTTCAATACTGATTCTAGACGAAGCCACAAGTGCACTTGACTCAATAACAGAGAAAAAAATAATGAAAGCTGTTTTTGGTATGTCGGGAGATATTACAATAATTATAATTGCCCATAGACTAAGCACTATTGAATCCTGTGACTATATATATAAACTAGAGAATGGATGCATAGCATCTCACGGAAAACCAGAACAAATTTTAAATTTATAAGGATATTTATACATGTTTAAAAATAAAGAAATTTTTATTATTGCTGAGGTTGGGCAGAACCATCAGGGTGACGTAAACTTAGCTTTAGACTACATAAGAACTTTTGCCGATGCTGGGGCAGATGCAGTCAAGTTTCAAACAAGAAATAATAAATATTTATTTTCAGAAGAAGCCTATAACGCAGACTATAATAGCGAAAATGCTTTCGCTAAATCATATGGCGAGCACAGAGAAAAGCTCGAATTAAGTCCCGATGAGATAGTTCTTTTAATAGAGGAGTGTAAAAAGTACAAAGTAGACTTTATGTCGACACCTTTTGATGAACCTAGTTTAGAGCTTCTTGTTAGCCTAGGCGTGAATTTATTTAAAATTGCATCTTTTGATTTAGGAAATCTGCCATTTATAAAAAAGATTGCGGAAACTGGAGCATCTGTAGTCATGAGCATAGGAGGAGGTCAGGAAGACCAAATTCATGAAAGCGTCAAATTACTTGAAGATCATGGTATAGAACTAGCTGTTTTACATTGCGTATCAGAATACCCATGCGCTTTTGATAGACTTGGCTTGAGTAACATTGAAAAATTAATTAAAAAGTACCCTAATAGCATAATAGGTTCCTCTGATCACTTTAATGGAACTCTTTCAGGTCCAGTTGCAAGAATGTTGGGAGCAAAAGTATTTGAAAAACATGTAACCTTAAATAGAGCATGGCAAGGAACTGATCATAGTTTTGCACTGGAAGCACAGGGCTTTAGGAGTTTTGTTAGAGATATTTATAGAGCTCCATCTATGCTTTTAGAGAAGCCAAGGGATGATCTTGGTGAAGAACCTGTATTTAAAAAACTTGGTAAATCTATAATTGCTGCCAAAGATATTTTGATGGATCAAGAGATATCTTATGAAGATTTAACAGGTATGATTTTTACAAATAACCATGTCCCAGTAAGAAATTCAAATCTAATTCTTAATAAGAAATCTCCTAAGGCATACAAAAAAGGCGAGCCAATTCTTGAACAAGATCTTAAATTATTTTTATAAGTAAATGATTAAAGATATAGATTTATCAATAATAGAATTAGTAGTTTTTGATTTTGACGGAGTCTTTACTAACAATTTTGTATATGTAGATGAGCATGGAGTAGAACAGGTAAGATGTAATAGAAGCGACGGCCTGGGTCTAAAAAAATTAAAAGAAATTAATATCAACTCCTACATAGTATCAACTGAAACTAACAATGTAGTTCAGGCTCGAGCAAAAAAACTTGGAATTTCCTGTCTAAATGCTATTGAAGACAAAGGATCAGCAGTTAAAGATTTAGTTAAGTCTTTAAATATAGATTTAGGTCGAGTTATGTTTGTTGGTAATGACATCAATGACATACCTGCTTTTAAGGCAGTTGGTTTCCCTGTTGGCGTTGCAGACTCTTATAATGATATCGATGAATATATTTTATTTAAGACAATTAGATTGGGTGGCTGCGGAGCTGTTAGGGAAATCTGCGATATGATTTATAGCCAATATATTAAAAGTGGTAAATTAAATGTTTAGTATAGAAAAAAAAATTATTGTCATTACAGGAGTTTCTGGTCAGATGGGCAATGAATATGCCTCATTTTTTTTAGAGCAAGGTGCAATGGTCATTGGTTTAGATATTACGTTTAGTTCAAATGAAACTTTTTTGAATAATAATAACTATCTATTTGTAAAAACAGACATCACATCAAAAAAATCTATAGAAGAAGCCTTAAAAAAAATTAAAAACCAGTTTGGCATTCCTGATATTCTTATTAACAATGCTGGTTTGGACTCGCCGCCTTCATCCTCTGGGGCTGATACTGGAGCTTTTGAGGACTATCCAGAAGCTTCATGGGATAAGGTAATCGATGTAAATCTCAAGGGAGTATTTCTATGCTGCCAGGTTTTTGGCAAGGCAATGACTATAAAAAAAAGCGGTTCAATTATTAATATTGCATCTATTTACGGCTTGGTTTCCCCTGATCAAAATATTTATAAGTACAAAAATACTAACGGCAATATATTTTATAAACCAGTTGCATATTCTGCATCTAAATCTGGTGTTTTAAACTTAACTAGATACTTGGCTACATATTGGGCAAAACAAAATATCAGAGTTAATACCTTAACTATAGCGGGAGTGTTTAATAATCAGGATGATGAATTTCTAGAGGAATACTGCAATAGAATACCTATAGGAAGAATGGCTGAGCAAGGCGATTATAATGGAGCATTGCTTTTTCTCGCATCAAACCAATCTGCGTACATGACAGGATCTAACTTAATAATAGATGGAGGATGGACTGCAATATAAGCTTATGAAAAAAATACCTAATTGGATAAATGGATTAGAGGCAATGCCTTCGAGTGGACTTTGGTTGAAAAAAATCAATCCAGCAAATGAAAGAGTTGATAGTCTTTTCTCTGATTCAAATCAAAAGGATGTTGAAAGTGCAGTAAAGTTTGCACAGAAAGCTTTTATTACATGGTCTAAAATATCGCCAGTTAAAAGAGGCCAAATTTTATTTAATCTTGTTGATATCTTGAAGATAAATAGATCCTCTTTAGCTAAGTGCGTTGCAAGGGAAACAGGTAAGTCATATCAAGATGCGCTTGGAGAGGTTGGCGCTGCTATTGCTCAGGGAGAATTTTTTGCAGGTGAGGGGAGAAGGTTATACTCAAATTCGCTAAATTCCGCACTTGATAATAAATTCTGTCAAACAATTAGAGAGCCTCATGGTCCAGTTGGCTTGATAGTTCCAGCAAATACACCAATTGCTAATATTGCATGGAAAATATTTCCAGCTTTGATTTGTGGGAATACTATTATTCTTAAAGCATCTGAGGATTCTCCAGAAATAGCGCTACTGATAGCAAAGTTATCTAAAGAAGCTGATATTCCAGATGGTGTCTTAAATGTTATCCAGGGTCATGGGCATATTGTTGGAGAATCTTTGATAAAGGATATAAGAATTCCGTTGATAAGTTTCACAGGCTCAACAGCTATTGGAAAGCATATTGCTTCTGTCGTAGGATTGAGAATGGGCAGAGTATCTCTAGAGCTTGGTGGTAAAAACCCATTTATAGTTTGCGATGATGCTGATATTGAAGCCGCCGTTAATTGGTGCGCTTTATCAGCATTCAGTAATGCCGGTCAAAGGTGTGCAGCTGCAAGCAGAATAATTATATTTGAATCCATTTATGATGATTTTGTTAAAAAGCTCATCAAAAAATCAGAAAAATTTATTTTAGGCGTAGATAAAAATTCAGATATTGGCCCCGTAATAAATAAAAAACAATATATCTCCATTCTTAAGCATATTGAAAATGCAACTCAAGAGGGTGGAAATATATTATGTGGTCAGTCAGGCAACAGGTTAAATTCAAAGAAAGGATATTATATAAGACCAACCTTAATTGAAAATGTTAAATTTTCCTCAGAAATTTTTAACAAAGAAATTTTTGGACCAGTAGCAACTGTCCATAAAGTAAGAAATAAAGAGGAAGCTTTGAGGGTTGCTAATAAATCAGAATTTGGTCTTACAGCTGCCGTTCATACAAAAAATATAAATAGAGGCTTATGGTTTGCCAAGAATTTAATATCAGGAACTGTTAATATTAATTCAGGAACATATGGTAGTGAGCCTCATATGCCGTTTGGTGGCTTTGGTTCATCTGGTAATGGAACTAGAGAGCCTGGAACAGAAGCTTTAAATGTTTATAGTGAGCTTAAAAATATTTCCTTTTTAATAAATTTGGATGCTAATTAAATGAAGATTACGGATATACAAATATTTCATGTTGATGCGGGATGGAGACCTTGGTCTTTTATAAAGATATCAACTAACGATGATTTAATTGGTTGGAGTGAATGCACTGATTCACATGGATCTCCCAAGGGCATCCAGGGAGTTATTGAAGATCTTAAAGTGCTTTTAGTTGGAGAAGATCCATCTAATATAAACGATATATTGTGGAAGATGCACTCAAGAACAAGACAGAGTCCGGGGTCAATAATTCATAAAGCAATTGGTGGGATTGAAAATGCCTTGTGGGATATTAAAGCTAAGTCTTTAGGCGTTCCTGTTTATGATCTTTTTGGCGGCTTAATCCAAAGAGAAATTCCTTTGTATTGGTCACATTGTGCAACAACTAGAGTTAGAGCACATGAGATAACAAAAAAACCAAGAATAAAAAATCTAGAAGATTTAACTAATTTTGGAAAAGAAGTTAAAGAATCTGGTTTTAAGGCACTAAAATCTAATATTGCTATTTTAGACAATGACCCATATATATTCATGCCAGGTTTCTATAAAAGCAAAGAAGGGCCTGCGTTAAATGCAGATAAGAAACTACTTGGCTATATAGACTCATGGGTTGGAGGTTTAAGAGATGCAGTTGGGGATGATATAGAAATAGCTATAGATTTAAATTTTAATTTTAAAACAGAGGGATATATAAAAGTAGCAAATATTCTAGAAAAATATGATCTTATGTGGCTTGAAATTGACTCGTATGATCCAATTGCACTTAGGTTTATAAGAGATAAGATCAAAACGCCTATAACCTCATGTGAGAATCTCTATGGTCCAAGGCAGTTCAAGCCATATTTTGAAAACCATGCAATGGATATTGCATCGGTAGATGTTATTTGGAATGGTTTTAGTGATTCAAAAAAAATAGCTGATATGGCAAATTCATATGAAATGAATATCTGCCCTCATAATTATAACGGCCACCTTTCTACATTCATAAGTATGCAGCTTTGTGGAATTATTCCTAATTTGAGGCTTGCAGAGATAGATGTGGATGATGTGCCATGGAGAGATGAGCTTTTCACGCACAAGCCTAATATTCAAGATGGTAAAATGATTATTTCTAATGATCCTGGCTGGGGAACAGCGGTGAATGAAGAAGTAGCAAAAAAATATTCCTGGAATAAGTAATTTCTATGCAAATTGGTATTCTTGGTATCGGTGGTATAGGTGGCTTTCTTGCAGCTACCTTATCCAAAAATAATAATAATGTCACATGCATTACAAACAAAGAAACATTGGACTTTATCGAAAATAGAAAACTAAAATTCATAAGTCAAAGCTTTGGTAACTCTACAATTAATGTAAATGCGTGCTGCAATCTGAATAAGCCGCTTGATATTTTATTTATCACAACAAAAAATCAATATCTTAAAGAGTCAGTTAAGAGAATGCCTGAAATATACATTAAAAATTGCATGATTATTCCTCTGCTAAATGGTGTGGGCCATAGAGATTTTCTAAAAGAGATTTACAGAGATTTACTAGTAACTGGAAATATAGGAAGCATTGAAGTTGAGAAAACTCTTAATAATATTTCTCATATTTCTCATAAATTAAAGCCAATGATCGAAATGGCTAGTAGTAATAATTCTTTAAATATAAGACTTAAAAGTATTTGTAAGATACTAGAGAGTGCTGGAATTAACACAATAATTTCCCAAGAAGAATCCTATGTAACTTGGAGTAAATTAGTAAGACTAGACGCAATCTCATCATTCTCAGCTGCATATGACATGAGTATTGGTGAGCTGAGATCTGATGCTTTTATTAGAGCCCAAATGATAGATTATATAGATGAGACGATAAAAACTGCATCTATTGAAGGATACTTTACTTCTAGTAGGATTGTAATGGAACAAATTGATAAGCTGCCATATGAACTTAAAACATCAATGCACAAAGATATTAAAGCAAAAAGAGAATCAGAGCTTGAGTCTATTACAGGCGGAGTAATGGGTTTAGCTTTGAATAATAATATTAAGATTCCAAATCATAATTTGATTTATAATATGATCAAATTAAACAATTAAACAATTTTATGCCCGGATTTGTAAAAAATAAAAAACCTAATGTAATGGGTATTATTGGAATACGCTCAGGTTCAAAGGGCGTTGAAAATAAAAATATTAGGTCTCTCGCTGGAAAGCCTCTGGTTGGATGGATAATAGAGAAAGCTCTTAAGTCGAGGCATATAAATAGATTAGTGGTGTCGACTGATTCTGAAGAATATAAAAATATTGCTGAATCATTCGGAGCTGAAGTCCCATATTTAAGGCCTTTAGAGCTTTCAGTAGACAGTTCTCCTGAGTTTGATTATGTTGAGCATATGCTTAATTATCTTAAAGATAATGATAATTATCATCCTGATATCGTTGTCAGAATGATGGCAACAGTTCCTCTTCAAACGGTTGAAGACATTGACTCTTGCATAGAGATTATTATCAATGATGCAGCAATTGATTCCTGTGTTGTTATAGCTGAGGCTAGACAGCATCCATTGAAAGCTTTAAAAATTGTTGATGGAGAAGATAATAAGAAAAAATTAGTTACTTACTTTTCTGAATCTGGAAGGGAGGTAACTCCCATTGCCAGACAGAATTATGAAAAAGCTTATTACAGATCAAATATTATTGCATGCAGAACACCTGTTATATATGATACGGGTTCTCTGACAGGAGATAACGTTTCTTATCATATAATTGATCAGAAAAGAGCTTTAGATATTGATAATATTATTGACTTCGAGATTGCAGAATTATTAATAAAATAAACAATTAAACTAAATTAGGAATTACTTATGGGCGAACAAACTTCATACAGCTTATCTGAAGCAGTTTCAGAAAATACTTCAGGTATTGAGCTTTCTTACTATACTCAATCCGAGTTTAATAAAGTAACTCAGGCATCTATATCTAAGAAAGATAAAGCTATTCTTTTTGCAGATTTAGCAAGATATAACACTTTATATATGATTGCTAAAGCCGGCTCTGGCCATTTAGGTAGCAGCTTTTCAAGTATGGATATCGTTACTTGGATTTATTTAAATATTTTAAAAGAATCAGATAGGTACTTTTCATCTAAAGGTCATGATGCACCTGGTTTATATTCAATACAAACAGCTCTAAATATTCTTCCATTTGAAAAAATTCATCAATTAAGAAGGCTAAATGGCTTAACAGGTCACCCAGATGTTCATACGCCTGGATCTCATACCAATACAGGATCCCTTGGAATGGGAGTCTCTAAAGCAAAAGGCTTTATATATGGCGACAATTTTTTCAACGAAAAAAATTCTGAAGTTTTTGTTCTTACTGGAGATGGTGAATTGCAGGAGGGTCATTTCTGGGAATCACTTGTCTCTCTCGCTAATAGGCCAACAAATAGAATAACTGTAATCGTTGATCATAATAAAATTCAATCTGATACTTATGTTAAAGATGTTTCTGATTTAGGAGATCTCGAAGCAAAATTTAAAGCTTTCGGTTGGGATGTATTAAAAATAGATGGACATGATATTGATATTATTGACTCTTCTCTAGCTTCGAGAAAAGATAGAACCAAGCCGTTAGCCATAATTGCAGATACCATAAAAGGTAAGGGCGTTTCATTCATGGAACATACATCCATGGATTCAGAGCAAGAATATTATGCCTACCACTCAGGAGCTCCAAACTTAGAAGAATATAATAAAGCATGCAAAGAAATAAGTTCAAGAATTGAAACATTTTCAAATAGTCTTGGTATTTCACTAGACTCCGCTGCTAATATAGTAATAGAACCAATCTCTGCTCCTAAAAATGCTGAAAAAATGATACCAGCTTACGCAGAAGCAATTCTAAACTTAGCTGAAAAAAATAACATAGTGGCCTTAGATGCAGATTTAGTTCTAGATACCGGGCTTATACCTTTTAAAGATAAATTTCCAGATAGATTTATTGAATGTGGAATTGCAGAGCAAGACATGGTTTCTCAGGCTGGAACTATAGCCTTGACAGGGCTAATTCCTATAGTTCATTCATTTGCCTGTTTTCTAGTAACAAGAGCAGCAGAACAAATTTATAATAATGCAAGCCAAAAAGGCAAAGTTATATACGTAGGTAGCTTGGCAGGAATATTGCCAGCAGGCCCAGGTCATTCTCATCAATCTGTTAGAGACTTTACGTGTATGCTTGGCATGCCTGGAATGACAATTATCGAACCAGTGAATGCTAATCAGGTTGCGTTAGCTCTTAAATGGGCTGTCGAGAATAATTCTGAAAGTACATATATCAGATTAACCTCAATACCTTTTCAGCAAACAGAGTTATTACACTCTATAGACACTTTAGATCATGGCAAGGGAGAAGTTTTAAATCCAGGTAAGGACATAACATTAATAACATATGGTCCTATTTTTAGCTTTATTGCAGGAGAGGTTGCAGAAATTTTAAAAAATAATGATATTTCATTAAATATTATTTCAACCCCGTGGATTAATAAAATAGATCTTGGTTGGCTTGAGGAAGTAATCGGCGAAACTAAGATGATAGTAACTTTAGAAAATCATTACACAGAGTCAGGTGTTGGAAGTTTGTATATAGCTAATATGGCATCAGCTGGATTATTGATGAATAAAAAAACACTAAATATAGGTATCGAAGAACTACCTCAATGCGGTCGAAATGAAGAGGTTCTTGAATATCATGGACTTACAGCAAAACAAATTGCAGAAAGAATCATAATAAAATTTAATGGCTAATGAATATATATTTTCATGTAGATGAATTAAAGAGAGATTCTATAGTAGCAAGTGCGCTGAAAAAAAAATTTAGAGCTCTTGGTCATAACCTAGTTTATGGAAATAGAATAACAGGTCCAATTTTAAAATTATTTCATAATGCATTTGATATCATAGTCTTTCCTAGACCTCATTTTATTCATGATATGGTTGGAGATGATTCTTTAAATTGGGATCAAGAAATTGTTATGCTCTCATCAGAAAGTCTTGGAATTATTTGCAAAGATTACGAGGTAATGGCAAGAACACTACTTGAAGACACATATTTTAATGATGATACAAGATACATTGATAAGATAGCAGCTTTTTGTTTGTGGGGAGCAAGGCAAAAGCAAGCAATTGAAATGTTCGCGCCTGATGTTCATAAAAAATGCTCTATCATTGGCCATCCTAGACATGATAAATCTTCACTAAAGAATTCTCTAAAAAAACAAACAAAAACTAGAAATATTGGTTTTGTTACGAGAGCTAACGGATTGAATGATTATTATGGAAGAATGGCTATAGAAGGCTTTGAGGTTCTATTCGATGATCATTTTCAATATGAATATATAAATAAAAAAACTGGAAAGAAATTAAAATCAAAGAGAAATGTAGCTCAGCCTAGAAATAATCTTATTGTGCAGAGTTATGACACTGAAAGCTTGTTAAAAATAATGAAAGCATTCGATGGAAAAGATTGTAAGCTTTTCGTTAGGTGTCACCCTAAAGAAAATTTAGATGTTTGGAAGTACTTATTTAAAAAATGTTCAATAGAAATTGAAATTAGTGATTCTTTGATTCCAATAACACATTGGCTTGATGATATTGATGTTGTAATAGGGCCGCCATCCACTACTTTTTATGATGCAGCTATAGAAAAAACAAGATGTATTTCTATTATAAATCTTGATAAAAATAGATTAAATTACATTGGTGAATTGTGGGAAGAGAATAATGAATTAATGAAGGATATCTCAGCTCCTCAGACGATACAAGAAATAGTTGATGATGCAATGATAGAGAAAGATTTTATATTAACCCCCTCTCTTAAAAAAACATTAATGAGCGAAGCTGATTATCCAGAGTGCAGAAATTCTTTGGATAAATTTGTAAATATATGTATTGATATAAATATGCATAAATCTTCAAAAAAAACTAGAAGCATTAATCTATTTTTATACAAGACTGTAAGTTTTGTATATCAAAAAATGTGGTCTGCTAAAAGTTTTATAATTCAAAGAGACGAAAATAGCTCAATGTATACTTTTAAGAAATCTACTGTAAATTTCATAGACAACCTATCAGAATAGATATCAAAGTTTTCTATTTGTAATAGAATACTTATAATTATTTAAATTTACATATATGAAAGAAGAACTCAAAATATTAGCAATAATTTTAGCTAGAGGTGGCAGTAAAGGACTTCCTAAGAAAAATATAAAAATTTTTTGCGATAAACCTCTTATTTCTTGGACTATTTCACAAGCATTAAAATCTAATGCTTTTGAAGATGTCGTAGTTTCAACTGATTGCTCGGAAATATCAAAAATATCAAAAGAATCGGGTGCATATGTTCCTTTCTTAAGGCCAAAAGAGTTAGCCCAAGACACCTCATCTTCAATTGATGCAATTATTCACTCTATAGATTATTTATCAGAAATTGGAAAAGATTATGATGCAGTTTGTCTTCTTGAGCCTACTTCACCTATAAGAACACCAGGCCAACTTAAATCAATTGTTGAAGATTATAAAAAAAAGTGCCATCAATATACTTCAGTTATAACTGTTGGAAAAATAAGAGAACCACTTGAACTATTTAAAGTTCTGGACGGGGATGCATTAAAACCTCTTAAATCTTCAACCCACTCACAATCGAGAAGGCAGGATATGAATGATTATTATTTTCCATATGGTGTTGCCTATATTGCTAATACTATAAATCTTAGAGAAGAAAAAACTTTGTACACTTCAAAATGCTCATATTATGTTATTGAAGATAACCAATGTTTTGAGATAGATGGTCAGATTGATTTTGATATAAATGAATATCTATTTCAAAAATACTATTATAATAAACAGTAATAATAATTATTTTTATATAAAAGGTGATCTTATGGGTGGGAATTCTTGGAGATTTGGTGACAATGAGAGAAAATATGTTGAGGAAGTTCTTTCATCAGGGTTCGCAAGTGCAACATCTGGAAATATGAACTCTAGAGTGGAAGCTTTATTTGCTGAAAGTCATAAAAAAGAATTTGCTATAACATTTAACTCAGGTACAACTACTCTTCATGCCTCATTGTGGGCTATGGGAGTTAGATATGGCGATGAGGTATTAGTTTCACCGCTTACGGTAATATCTTGCATGAATGCAATTCTTTATTGTAATGCTATTCCTGTTTTTGTTGATATTGATCCAGATACTTTTTTGATGTGTCCTAAGGATCTTGAGTCCAAAGTTACTCCAAAAACAAAGGCTATTATGCCGATTCATTTATATGGGCAAGTTTGCGATATGACAGAAATTATGAAGGTTGCAAAAAAACATAATTTGAGGGTATTAGAGGATTGTGCTGAATGTTATCTAGCAACTCATAAAGGTATGATGGCAGGAACTATAGGAGATATTGGTAGTTGGAGCTTTGAAAATTCAAAACATTTGTCATGTGGTGACGGTGGAATTGTTGCGACTGATGATGAGGAATTAGGAGATTACCTTAGAAAGCTAGGGACTCAGGGTTTTAAAAATGCAACAGCAAGAAGTGGAAAAATTAGAGTAAGCAAAGATATGTTTCAAAACCCTTCATACACAAGACACTCCCATTATGGCTTTATGTATAGACTTCCCGAAGTAGCCGCAGCAGTAGCTCTAGCTCAAGTAGAAAAAATGGAGTTCTTTATTTCTAAAAGACAGCAAATGGGATCTCTATATAAAGAAGTTGTTCAAAAAGATGGTGCTGGAATAATAAGTCCTCAATTTTTACCAGAGGGAGATGTAAGCTCCTATTGGGCATTTGCAGCTAAATTAATTGATGATTCAATTGATTGGGTAGAGTTTCGGAAGGCGCATGTTTCTCATGGTGGAGATGGTATCTATGCAGCATGGGCTTTACTTTACAAAGAAGGTTCTATACCTGAAATACATGAAATGCAAAAACAAATGGGACTTCCTTTAATGAATGTTGAAGATGGAATATGCCCAGTTGCTGAAATAGTCCAGCCTAGACTTCTCCAATTTACAACAAATCAAAACACCTTAGAGGAAATGGAGATCCAAGCTGAAGCGCTTAGTAAAACATTAAGACAACTTAGCTAAAATTTAATAATGAATATCATACTTATTGGAGCTAGCGGCAGGATAGGCTCTGAGTTAGCAATATACTTGTTAAAAATGGGATATGATCTCGCTCTAGGAGACATAGATACTAAATTTATCAAGAGTAAATTAGATGCTTTACCTGAATTTACAGACAGAAAAGTCTTTATTCAAGACTTGGATATGTGCTCTGAAGAACAATATAAAGAATGGATAAATGATGCTAATAGCTATTTTGGCAGAATAGATGGCGCTATTAACTGTTCATATCCAAGAGGTAAGAACTATGGAGCTAAGTTAGAAAATGTTAGCCTAGATGACTTTAATAACAACGTTTCTCTTCATTTGGGATCATATTTTAACTTTCTAAACATAACCTCTAGCTTTATGAAAATAAATTTATTAGAAGGCTCTATAGTTTGTACTTCTTCAATTTACGGTCATATAGCCCCAAAGTTTAGTGTTTACGATGATACTGATATGACCATGCCAGTGGAGTATGCAGCAGTCAAATCAAGCATTAATCATTTGATAAGATATTTTGCCTCATATTATTCCGGAAAAGGACTTAGATTTAATGCGGTATCTCCGGGAGGTATTCTAGACAACCAACCTAATAACTTTATTAAAGCCTATGCAAATGAGTCGATAAATAAGGGTTTATTAGATAGCAAGGACGTCATCCCCTTGCTGGAATTTATGATTAGCAGTAAATCAAAGTATATTAATGGACAGATTATTACTGTTGATGATGGGTTTTCTCTATGAGCAAGCCATTACCTCTTACTTCCTTAATATTACTTGGTGCAGGAGGACATGCCAAATCTTGTATTAATTTAATTGAAAGTATTGAAAGCTTTAGCATTCAGGGAATATTGGGTAGAAAGGAAGAAGTCGGTGATGATCTATTGGGATACAAGGTAATAGGTACAGACAATGATTTGCCTAACCTAGTATCAGAATCTTCAAAAGCAATTGTTACTCTAGGGCAAATAAAATCTGCTTCAAGTAGAATCAGTTTATATAAATTAATTTTATCTTTAGATTTAATTTCTCCTCCTCTGATATCTCCTTTAGCTTCAATATCAAAGCATTCAGAAATAGGGCAAGGCTCAGTTGTGATGCATGGATCTCTAGTTAACGCCTCTTCAGAAATTGGTAGTAACTGTATACTAAATTCACAATGTATCATTGAGCATGACGTGGTAGTTGGAAGCCATTGCCATGTATCAACTGGAGTTAGGCTGAATGGAAATGTAATTGTTGAAGAAGAATGCTTTATTGGGAGCGGAGTTACTATAAGAGAGGGTGTCACCATAGGCAAGGGTTCAATTATTGGCATGGGCGAAAATATTTTTTATGATTGCCCTCCTGGAAGCATTATAAATACGTCAAGAGGATTAAATTGAAAACCTTAATTATTGCAGAGGTTGGTGTTAATCATAACGGCGATATAGAAAAAGCCAAAGAATTAATAGATATTGCCTCCGAATCAGGCGCCGATATTGTAAAATTTCAAACCTTTAAAGCGGAAAGCCTGGTAACGAGAGACGCTCCTAGGGCGCAATATCAAATAAAAAATACTGGGAACCTTGATTCACAATTTGAGATGCTGAAGAAACTAGAGCTATCTAAGGAAAGTTTTGTTGAACTAAGTTCATACTGCTCAAAAAAAAGAATCGAGTTTTTATCAACTGGTTTTGATAAGGAAAGCCTTGATTTTTTAATTAATATTGGTATTAAAAGAGTAAAAATTCCTTCTGGTGAAATTAATAATTTACCTTTACTTAAGCATATTGCTGGAATTGGCTTACCAATAATATTATCAACAGGAATGTGTTTATTAAAAGAAGTCGAAGAGACAATGAATTTCCTTATTAAAGAAGGCGTTGAAAAGAATAAAATAACAATACTCCATTGTACTTCGCAGTATCCAGCTCCAGTAGAGTCGGTTAATCTTCAAGCAATGATTACTATGAAAGAATTATTCAATGTTAAGGTTGGCTACTCAGACCATACATTGAATAACGAGACACCAATAGCTGCTGTATCGATGGGAGCAACAATAATCGAAAAGCATTTTAGTTTGTCACGATCAATGGATGGTCCAGATCACGCAGCCAGCCTGGAGCCGAATGAACTTAAACAAATGATTAATTCAATTAGAACTACAGAAATGCTCATCGGGTCGGATGAAAAGAAGCCTACGGATATAGAAAAAGATAATATACAGGTAGTGAGAAAATCTATCGTTGCCAAAAAAAATATCCCTTTAGGAAAATATATTGAAGAGTCAGATTTGAATACGAAAAGGCCTGGAAATGGGCTTTCACCAATGCTGTGGGATGATATTATTGGCACTAAAGCAAAGAGAGAATACAAAGAAGACGATCAAATAATATTATGAAGAAAAATATATGTATTGTTACTGGCTCAAGAGCAGAATATGGGCTCTTAAGAAATCTTATAAAAGAAATAGATAAAAGCAAAGTAGTTAACTATCAGTTAATTTGCACAGGAACTCATTTATTAAGAAAAGCAGGGAATACTGTTAATGAGATCCTCGATGACGGTTTCAAAATAGATGCCTCTGTTAAAATACTATCAAATTCTAGCTTAGCCTCTGACATAGAAACATGTAAAGCTACTAGTAATTGCTTAAATAAAATTTCTAAGGAATTCAAAAAATTAAATCCAAATATTATTGTATTGTTAGGTGATAGATTTGAAATATTAGCATCTGCAATAGCGGCAACAATCTTGAATATACCGATAGCCCATATTCATGGGGGAGAGACTACTGAAGGTGCCATAGATGAGGCTTTTAGACACTCCATTACTAAGATGTCTTTTCTTCATTTCGTTGCGGCAGAAAGGTACAAAAATAGGGTGATTCAGTTAGGGGAGCATAGTAGCAGAGTCTTTAATGTAGGCGGTATGGGAATTGATGCAATAAAAAATATTAAACTTTTTTCAAAGAGCTATCTTGAAAGTAAATTTTCTTTTATCAAAGATAGTAAGTATTTAATGATTACCTTTCATCCAGAGACTTTGGACAAGACTAATCAGGTGCGTCAGTTAGAAAATCTATTCGCAGCCTTACAAGAATTCAGTGATTTAAAATTAATATTTACATCTTCAAATGTAGATACAGGTGGAGAGGAGATTAATAATCATATTATCTCGTTTACTAAAAATAATGAAAATGCATACTTTTTTAAATCACTAGGTCAAAAGCTATATTTTTCTTTGATGAATTTTTCTTCAGGAGTTGTGGGAAACTCTTCAAGCGGAATACTTGAGGCTCCCTACTTTGATATAGGCACTGTTAATATTGGAGATCGCCAAAAAGGAAGACTAATGTCAACCAGTGTGACGAGTGTCAAGCCAAGAAAAGCACCTATTAAAAAAGCAATAAAAATTATGTTATCTCAAGACTATAAAGGTAAAAATCAAATCAATTCAGACAAGTATCCTTTTGGAAATGGTGGTGCCAGCAAAAAAATTACTAGTATTCTAGTGAAAAAACTAATGAGTCAAAAGGATATATG
>Ga0075444_10000824_pt1 | contig 18667 bp, 19 predicted proteins | sample CoawatmetaG01DNA_FD_76836 | JGI IMG/M metagenome (GOLD analysis project Ga0075444, IMG submission 76836) | Marine microbial communities from the West Antarctic Peninsula - Coastal water metaG017-DNA | ecosystem: Environmental > Aquatic > Marine > Coastal | place: Atlantic Ocean: West Antarctic... | reverse complement strand
GAAATCTAAGGTAAGTATTGCCAAACCGAAATCTAAGGTAAGTATTGCCAAACCGAAATCTAAGGTAAGTATTGCCAAACCGAAATCTAAGGTAAGTATTGCCAAACCGAAAAAAGAAAAAAAAGGTTTCTTTTCATTTACAGAAAAAATTAAAACAGGCTTAACAAAAACAAGAGAAAATTTAAGTACTCAACTTACAGATTTATTTCAGAACAGCAAGATTGATGAAGCCTTTTTTGAAGAGCTCGAAACAATACTTCTTACTGCTGATGTTGGAACCAAGGCAACTGAAATATTAATTCAACAGGTTAGGTTAAAAATCAAAGAGGATAATGTTCAAGATGAGTCAAAGTTAAAAGTTATTTTAAAAGACTGTCTTACTGAAATATTAACTCCAATCGAATCTCCTCTTAAAATTAATAATGGCTCACCATTTGTTATCATGGTTGTTGGGGTTAATGGAACTGGAAAAACAACAACTATTGGGAAGCTTACTAAATTTCTTCAAGGTAAAGGAAAAACGGTTTTAATTGCAGCTGGTGACACCTTCAGAGCTGCTGCAACAGAACAACTATCTGTTTGGGCTCAAAGAAATAATGTTACCGTAATTTCTCATGCAACAGCCGACCCCAGCTCAGTTATTTTTGATGCTGTAAATGCAGCTAAAGCAAAAAATATTGATGTTGTTATTGCTGATACTGCAGGGAGACTTCCTACACAAAAAAATTTAATAGATGAGATTATAAAAATTAAAAGAGTTATTACCAAATGTCATGCAGAGGCTCCGCAAGAAATACTGTTAGTTTTAGATGCCAATACTGGTCAAAATGCAATTACTCAACTAAAAACTTTTAACGAGGCTTTAAGTATTACTGGTCTCATAATGACAAAACTTGATGGGACTGCAAAAGGTGGTGTTTTAGCTGCCATAGCAAAAGAGTCACCTACCCCAGTAAGGTTTATTGGCGTAGGGGAAGGAATAGATGATCTTAAAGAATTTAAAGCAAAAGAATACGCAGAGGAAATGATTGAATGATCAACTTCGACAAAGTTTTTAAACGATATCCTGGAAACATGGATGCTTTACAAAATATTACCCTAGAAATTTTACCTGCTGAGCTTGTTTTTGTAACAGGTCCTTCTGGAGCAGGGAAATCAACTTTACTTAAATTAATTTCTTCAGTTGAAAAACCTACTTCTGGAACTATAATTTTTGAAAATATGAACTTATCACAACTTAATACTAGAGACATACCATATCTGAGAAGAAAATTTGGAATGATTTTTCAAGATAACAAATTACTATATGATAGGAACTGTTTTGAAAATGTTTCTTTACCTTTGGCTATAAATGATATTGATGGTATAGATATTAATAGAAGAGTGCGAGCAGCTTTAGATAAAGTTGGATTGCTAAATAAAGAAAGAATAATGCCGATCTCACTTTCTGGAGGAGAGCAACAAAGGCTTGCAATAGCCAGAGCTATAGTTTCAAGACCTTCCATCTTAATAGCTGACGAACCCACTGGTAATTTAGACAAAGAATATGCTGATGAAATCATGAATATTTTCTATAGCTTTCAACAGGTAGGTGTCACTGTAATTATTTCAACACACGAACTTCCAATCACTCCCATTAAGCACAAAAAAATATGCCTAATTGGGGGGCAATTAAAAGACCAATTAAGCCATGTTCCATTACTTTCATAATCATTTTCAAGCATTTAATAGGGCTCTAGTTAGAATTTTATCTAACTTTAGCTCATCTCTTATTATGTTTGTAGTTATAGGTGTCACATTATTCTTACCAAGCTCTGGCTTATTGATAGTAGAAAATATTTCTCAAATTTCAAATAATATTGAATATGATGCAGAATTAAGTCTTTTTTTGGAAAAGGGAATTAAACAAGATCAAATAGACTTTATTCAATCCGCTTTAAATAAAACATCCATAATTAAAAAAACTCACTACGAGAGCAAGCTAACGGCATGGGATAAATTGCAAACAAAATTAAACCTGAACCCTCTGAATACAGGAATATCAAAGAATCCATTACCTGATGCATTTTTTATATCATTAAATACATTTAATGAAAAAGAAATAAATACCCTTATAGATAATCTAAATACTATTGATGGAGTGGAAAATATCTTTTTCGATGCTGGTTGGGTTAAAAAATTAAGATCTATCTTATATTTATCAAAGATTGGTTTGGCTTTATTAGGGTCTATATTAATAATTATTCTTATAGTAGTTATTGGTAATACAATACGCCTTCAAACATTGACGCACAAAGATGAAATAGAGGTAAGTAAACTCATTGGTGCAACGAATAGCTTTATTCAAAGGCCTTTTATTTATACAGGCCTGATTTATGGCTTGGGTGGGGGCTTAATAACTATTTTAAGTCTAAAGGTAACTATTGAAATATTTAACAAAGCGTCAATCAATCTAGAAGCGATGCTTGGCGGAACTTTCATTCTGAAAAGCTTGATATGGCAACAAAACGTCAGCGTTGTTATAGTTGCGATCCTAATTGGCTGTTTTGCATCTTTTTTTGCTGCTCAACAATCTATAAGAAAATTTGAAATATTCAAGTAAACCCCTGTATTCAATGAAAAATTTAATGTAAACTAGCACTCTCTAATAAAGAGTGCTAAAATATATCTAATTTTTCAATAGGAAATTTAATTTAAGTATGACCAATTATTTATCTTTATCATCTTTAGCTAATGCTGATAGCTTTACTCTGTATCAACAATCCATCAGAGAGATCCCGTTCTTAACTCAAGAAGAAGAGTATGAGCTAGGTATGCGCCTTAAAAAAGATAATGATTTAGAAGCTGCAAAAACACTTATTCTTTCACATCTTAAACTTGTGATGAAAATTGCTAGGTCCTATAGCGGATATGGCCTTCCTCACTCAGACCTAGTTCAAGAAGGTAATATCGGCTTGATGAAGGCTGTTAAAAAATTTGATGTAGACCGAGGAGTGAGATTAGTATCGTATGCAATGTTCTGGATCAAAGCTGAAATACAAGAGTACGTTGTTAAAAATTGGCGCTTGGTTAAGATGGCAACGACTAAAGCACAAAGAAAATTATTCTTCAACCTTAGGAGCCTCAGATCTTCATTACAGCCTTTGGGTTTAGAAGAAATAAAATCAATTGCTAAGGAATTAAACGTCAAAGAAGAGGAGGTCCGTGAAATGGAATTTCGCTTTAGTGGGCAAGAGGTGTCAATTGATTATTCAGATAATGATTCAGAAGAAGATCAATTTCGCCCTATATCTTATTTAAAAGACTCAGCTCTTATGCCATCTGAAGAAATAGAAAAGTCAGAAGTTGAATCAAATAACACAAAAAACCTAAAAAATGCACTTATGAAATTAGATATGAGAAGTAGAGAAATTGTTGAAGCAAGGTGGTTAAACGAAAATAAACCTAATACACTTCACGAACTTGCAAAAAGATATAAGGTATCTGCTGAGCGAATTAGGCAAATTGAACAAAATGCAATGAAAAAAATTAAAACGCTCATAACACTAGCTAGCGTATAAAACTAAAATAGTTAACTTTCTGCTAAAATTTGCCATTTAAACTACTCCCTAAATCTAATGGCAAACATACCTACCCCGAAAGAAATTAAACTTCATCAAAAATCAAACCTATTAGAAATACAATTTGATGACGATACAGAGTGCAAGCTATCATGTGAGATGCTTAGAGTTTATTCGCCATCAGCAGAAGTACAGGGCCACAGCCCAGACCAAGCCGTGCTTCAGATTGGAAAAGAAGATGTTGGTATCATAGGAATATCACCCGTCGGAAATTATGCAATTAAAATACAATTTTCTGATGGACATGATACTGGACTTTATTCATGGGCCTACTTGCACCATCTGGCAAAAAACTATGACCAACTGTGGCTTGAGTATGTTGGAAAATTAGACGCACAAGGAATACAAAGGAAAAATAATTGAATCAAAAAAAAGATACCTATTTTGGATATGAAGCTATTACCAAAGTAAAAAAAGGTAAGAAAGTAAATGCTGTATTCAATTCTGTAGCATCAAATTATGATCTGATGAATAATTTGATGTCAATGGGACTTCACCACGTATGGAAGAAAGTATTAATTGAAACGACTACCTTAAAACCCAAATCTAGAATACTCGATATTGCAGCAGGTACAGCTGATATTTCAATAGAATTTTTAAAAAAAAATAAAGGCTATAGGGTATTTCACTCTGACATAAATTTACCGATGTTAAGAGAAGGAAGTAAAAAGCTTATAAACCAAGGAAAATTTATCCCTGCAATCCTCTGTGATGCAGAAGCTCTTCCGTTTCCTAAGAATTATTTTGATTGTGTAACAATTGGTTTTGGGCTGAGAAATATGACCAATAAGAAAAAAGCTTTGGAAGAAATCTATCGCGTCCTTTCACCAGGAGGAAAAATAATAATACTTGAATTTTCTAAAGTATGGCAACCACTAAGAAAAGTTTACGATATCTTTTCCTTTAAAGTAGTGCCCAAACTTGGTAAGTTATTTGCAAAAGATGAGAAAAGCTATAAATATCTTGTTGAATCAATTCGGATGCACCCAGACCAAAATACACTTATAGAACTTTTAAAAACACAAGGCTTCGAAAAAACAAGCTTTATGAATTTATCAGCAGGAATTGTTGCAATCCATAAAGGATATAAATTTTGACCCAGGAAGTAAAAAAAATTATCTTGAATCACCTTTTATCCCAAAATGATTGGATGCAAAGCAAGCTTATCAATCATAAAAATAAAGTAATAGTAATTGAAATTTCAGGATTTGAAATTAATTTAAGAGTAGATGAGAATGGTCTTCTACAATCTCTAAATGAGTCAGAAAAATTCGATTGTAAAATAAAGCTAACAATTAATAATTTAATTAACCAACTTATTAATAACAATAACGGAAATATTTCAATAGAGGGTGATTTGGATCTGGCCAATCAAGTCTCGCAAGTTCTTAAAAAGATTGAATGGGATTTCGAAGAAGATTTAAGTAAGTATATTGGTGACATACCTGCAATTCATGCAACAAAGATTTTAAGAAATGTGATGACTAGTAGTCAAAGAAACATAAAGAATATTACAGGGGCATTTTTGGAATACTGGCAAGAAGAAAGTAAAATTTTAACCAAAAAAAGAAATGTTGAAATTTTTTATTCAGAAGTAGACAAAATTGTTGAAGATACTGAAAGGTTAGAAGCAAGAATGAAAATAATGACAGAAAAAAGAATATTTTGAGCATATTTAGATTCCTTAAAATAATATTTGTAATAATTAAATATAGATTAGATGAATTCTTTAACTCAAAAATAATTTTGGTTTTCCAATTATTTCTTTATCCATTTCGTATCCTACAGATTAAAAAAATTACTAGAGCTGCTAGATTGAGGTTGGCTTTAGAGCAACTTGGTCCAATATTTGTTAAATTTGGACAAATGCTATCAACAAGGAGAGATTTAATACCTAAGGATATTGCAAATGAATTAGCAAAACTTCAAGATCAAGTACCACCATTCAATTTTTCAAAAGTGCAAGTTCTAATAAAAGAATCTTACGGGAAGCCACTAAATAGTATTTTTAAAAAATTCTCAAGAGAACCAATAGCAAGCGCATCAGTTGCTCAGGTCCATTTGCTGAATTACTAAATGGTCAAGAAGTAGCTGTTAAAATTTTAAGGCCAAATATTGATAAAGCAGTTGATAAAGATATTAAATTGCTTAGAATCTTTGCATGGTTATTAGAACTTATGTGGTCAGATGGCAGAAGGCTCAGACCACAAGAGGTAGTAGAAGAATTTTCTAAACATACAAAATCTGAACTTAATCTACTGTTAGAAGCAGCTCATTGTAGCCATCTTGGTGAAAATTTTAAAGATAAAAAACTTTTAATTGTTCCCGAAGTTTATTGGGATTTTTGTAATGAAAAAGTAATGGTAATGGAAAGAATGTATGGGACACCAATTAGCAAAGTTAATGAATTGATAAATAAAAGAATTGATATACCAAAATTAGCTAAAGATGGAGTAGAAATATTTTTTACACAAGTTTTTAGGGATGGTTTTTTTCATGCAGACATGCACCCTGGCAACATACAGGTTGCAAATGATGGTAGATACATTGCTATGGACTTTGGGATAATGGGGTCGCTAAATGATCAAGATAAATATTATCTAGCAAGAAATTTTGCTGCTTTTTTTAAAAGAGATTATCACGATGTAGCTTTAGCACATATTGAATCAGGATGGGTTCCAAAAGAGACATCAATTGATGAATTTGAAAATGCCATCCGGTCAGTATGTGAGCCAATATTTGAAAAGCCATTAAAAGAAATATCCTTTGGTAAATTATTAATCAGATTATTTCAAACATCACGACAATTTAATATGGAAATACAACCTCAATTAACTATGCTTCAAAAAACTCTCTTAAATGTTGAAGGGCTTGGGCGTGATCTAGATCCAGATTTAGACCTTTGGAAGACTGCACAACCCTTTCTGGAAGATTGGTTATCTGAGCAATATGGACCAAAAAGTCTTCTCAAATCTATTAAAAAAGAATTTCCTGAGTGGGTTAATATTGCACCAAAAATTCCAAGACTTATTCATGTATTCCTTAAAGATAGAAATAATTTACAACACAATATTTTTGAGACCGAAAATAAAAAAATTCATAAAAAAATTAAAAAATTACAAAATTTTTGTAAAAATATTTCTATTTTTTTTGGAGTATTAACTTTTATAATAATTTGTAATTATTATTTATAATCCTCATTTCTATCCACTTATAAAAAATTTACTTTTGGCAATTTTTACAAAAAAAACTTGAGCGCTGTCCCAGCTTTAATTGAATTATTGGAAGTTGACACTGAAAACATGGTTCGTTTTCCCTTCCATAGACTTTATGTTCATTCTGGAAGTATCCATTTTCGCCATTCACATCAAAAAAATCATTCATCGTACTTCCACCTTTCTTAATTGCTTCTTTAATTATATTTTTTATTGATTCAACTAAGCTGTCAACCTCTTTTAATGAGATTTCTTTTGATATTCGATGAGGCCTAATCCCAGCATCATGAAGAGCTTCACTTGCATAAATATTACCAATGCCAACGACTACATGGCTATCCATAATTGCATTCTTAATACACTGTTGTTTACTCTTCAATCTAATAAAAAGGTACTTGGCATTAAACTCTTTATTGAGTGGTTCTGGTCCTAAATTTTTAATAAGCTTATGACTGTAAGGATCTCCCTCTGTCCATAAAATAGAGCCAAATCTTCTAGGATCGCGATATCGTAAAATTAAATTATTTTCCTTAAATTGAATATCTACATGATCATGCTTTTTTAATAGCTCGTCAGAGGAAACGATGCACAATCGGCCAGACATCCCAAGATGTATAATAAGTGTCCCCCTAGCAAACTTAGCAAAAATATATTTCCCTCTTCTACTCAAATCTAAAAGAGTTTGATTTTTTAGTAATCTTGGTAGTTCTGAGTTGATTGGCCAGCGTAATGAATAATTTCTAATAATCACCTTCCCAACATTGAGGTTTAAGAGTGGTTTTAATCCGAGCCGGGTAACTTCAACCTCCGGAAGTTCTGGCATTACTTTTCTTCTTTTTGTTGAACGTGAGGATTGAGCATTGTGAAGCCCAAGTCACTAGGAAAGTGGTATAAAAGTCCTTCGTCTTTTCTAAATAGAAGAAGTTCAGGGGATTCTTGAATTCTATAAAAAGTTAGTTTCTGATTGCTATTAAGAATAATATCAAAACTTTTATAGCCGAGTCTTTCATCCATCTTATAAGGCTCAACTGATTTTGCTGGGATATTCTTCCATGTCATTTCGTACCATTCATTTACATCGGCCTGAATGATTGAGAGATTTTTACCTTTAACACTCCAAATATTACTACCAGTATAATTTAACTTAAGCCTTGAATCTTGCCATTGCTCAAGGCGAGAAAAATCAAAACTTTTTATTTTTGAAAATTTAGCAATTGGATTTTTATCAATCAACTCTACTGGCATAAAAGATGCAGTCTCTGAATACCCACCACTAATGAGAAAAACATTGTCTTTATATAGAACATATTGATCTTCATTTATAGGATTATAAGTTCCAAATAAAATTACCTCTTCAAGGTCACTTCCTAAAAAAGTTATTTTTAAATTTGGTTGGTCTAACCCATACTTTGTTAAATCATCTGCACTTAATTTTTCTAAGCTAGAAGTTGCAAGCAAGGAAAGTATTCTATAAACATAAAGTTCATCTGCTCTTGCTTCGAAAGGCGATAGCATTACCCAGTGATTATCAATCATTTTGAAATGGGTGCTTATTTTTGAAGGAAAGTCTATTTTTAGTTCATTAAAATCCGAGAGTTTAAGTTTTGTTAATTCAAACCTTGAAGATTTAACTGGTTCTTTTTGAAAAATAGTCCAAGAATAAAAAAAGGTTACTAAAACTATAAGTAACAATCCAATATTTATTAACCATCTACTTTTCATACCCTTATGCCTTTCTTCTTCTAAACCAAATAACAAAACCAGCTATAAAAAGGATTATAGGAATAAAGTATTGAAAGCTATGAAAAATAGTCCATGCAAGGAATACAGATTTACTATCATTTGGTATTGTTACATTGACATCTTTCAGTGGCATAGGCTGTATTGTAATTAATCTTTCATCACCAGCTAACCAGTTAATCATATTAATTCCAAGATCTAAATTACCTCCTGAAGTAATAAAGCTATTTGACAAGAAAGCAGCATTTCCAACAACAATTACTCTTTGACCTTTTTCTTCAAATTTTCTATTGAAAGCTATGCCAATATTAATTGGTCCTTTTTTATCTTTAGCTTTATCAAAAATTAACTTCTGATCTTCTTTCTTTCCTTTGCCAGCAAGCCAACCACTTCCAGCGACTTCAATTAATTTACTTACCTTCCAACCATTTTCATATGTACCTTTTGCGCTTACTTCATGTGCTCCGTTATAAAGCGTTCTAAGCATGAAGCTATTAGTTATGGGGTGATCACCATAAAAAGTTGCAAAAGAAACATTTTCATTGGCTCCAAATTGTGACGATGATGGATCTATCACTTTTCCTTCGGAAACATTCAATCCTAAATATTCTGCAACGTTTTCAAGCCCTTTAAGATTATCATCATCTAATAGCCAGAGAATATTTCCTCCCGTTTGCAAATATTTAACAATTTTATTTGACTCAACCTTGCTAACATTAACTTGAGGGCTTGCAATTACCAATAAACCTCCCTCCTTTGGTACTTCATTCAAAACAGTTAAATCTGGATTTGAAAATTTAAACCCTTTCTTTTCTAATTGTTTTCCAAATTCACCTAAGTCGTTATTTTTTACACCTATTAAATTCTTTTCTCCATGACCATCTAAATATAAAATAGGTTGCTCATTTGTACGAGTCAAACGAACAAAAAGGTTCGTTAAATCTTGCTCTGCAAATGGTGGGGAAATATGCTCTGATCTTTTGTTGTACTCTACAATAACTTCGCCATCAATCCTGATACCCATTTCCTGAGCTAATTTTGGCTCCTCAACTGGGCTTATAAACTTTATATTTATATCGCTCTTTGTTCTTTGATACCGGGCTACGAAATTTATAATTCCTTGTCTAAAAGTATCTCCATTATTAACATCGTCTTTTGTCGCAAAGACAGTTAGATTTATAGGATGTGGCATATTTTCTAAAACTTCAATACTTCCTTGCGTAAGAGTATTTCTGCTTGCTTGTGTAACGTCTTTTGTTAAGACAAATTGATTTGACAAATAGCCAAATAAAATTACCAATGCTGCGAACAGTAATACGAAAAACCAATTTTGAATTAAAAGTTGTAATTTAAGTTTTGAGTTATTTTTCATAAAACTATCCCGTTAACCTATCTGAATCTAAACGCCTAATAGTCAAAACTAAGAAGGTTGTAATAAATAAAATAAAATAAATAATATCTTTACTATCTATAACTCCACGAGAAAAAGATTGAAAATGTTTCATAAGTGAAATATAACCAAACCAATGATCTGGCTGACTTCCAAAAAACTTATCTAATCCCATTAACGCAAATAAAGCGATAAAGCTCAAGATTGCTGCGACAATAGGCTGGCTTGTAAGTGAAGAGAAATAAATGCCTAAAGCAGAAAAGCTAGCTGCTAAAAGAATCAAACCCAAAGAATTAGAAAGTAAATAGCCAAAGTCAATATCTGACCAAATATTCAGAGTGGAAAGCATTATAAGAATATAAATAACCAGAATGCCTAAAAAAACTATTAGCCCTAAAAACTTTCCTACTACTATTTCAGTTAATGAAATAGGTGCGCTAAATAAGAAAGGTAACGTTTGGCTTTTCCTCTCACCACTAATTAATCCCATTGATAAAAGAGGAACTGCGAATAGCATAAGAAAGGAGGCAATACCATAAACAGTTTGCCCAACAAATATTGTTACCCCAACTCTCTCAGCTGGTCTAATTGAGCCTGACATTACTTCAAAATAGTTATTAACACCCTGCAAATAAAAACTTCCAAAAGCTAACATTAATAAAGCCAATATGATCCAACCCATAGGAGATGCAAATAAGCTTTGTAATTCTTTTCTGGCAACGTTAATTATCATAGTTAAGTTTTTTTAACCTCAGTCGTTTGATTACCTAAAGTCTGTACTTGTGTTAATTGAACAAAAATATCTTCTAGACTAGTGACGTGTGGGGCTATATGATAAAGGCCCCAATTCTCTTTTGATGCTAAATAAACAATCTCTTCTGCTGGTAAATATTTATCTCTGAATTTGATTATAAACATACCTTGTTCATCTTTTTCAATTTTCTCAACGCCTTTGATACTTTTAAGTTTATTTAGGGTAGGTGGCTTAGAAAAGCCAATTAATAGCTTATTCCCAAGCCGATGTTGCTTTAAATCCTCTATCGATCCATGAAATACAAGGTTGCCTTTATCTATGATCTGAACTCGATCACAAACCATTTCAACTTCAGGTAAAATATGTGTAGAAAGAATAACGCTATGTTTTTTTCCAATTTCCTTAATTAATTTCCTAATTTCTCTTATCTGTATTGGATCCAATCCAACAGTTGGTTCATCTAATATAACAATTTCAGGATTATGGATAATGGCTTGAGCAATTCCAACTCTTTGTTGGTAGCCATTAGATAGATTTTCAATTAAACGATTACTCATATGAGCTAAGCCACATTTATCTTTTGCAACTTCTACAGCTTTATGAATATAAGAAGATTTAACTTTGTGGAATCGAGCTGCAATATTTAAAAACTCATTAACTGTAAATTCTTTATATAAAGGTCTAATTTCAGGTAGATAACCAATTAAAGCCTTAGCTTCTTTTGGGTTTTCGATAATATCAATACCACAAATTTTGACACTTCCTTGAGAGGGGGCTAGATTGCCTGTCAACATTCTCATTGTTGTTGATTTACCAGCACCATTTGGACCAAGAAACCCTAACACCTCACCTTTATTTAGGTGAAACGAAACATCTTTAACGGCATAGTTGCTTCCAAATTGCCTTGATAAATCAAACGCGTTTAATGTAGCTTCTATCATTCACTTTCCAATATTTTTGACTGTATGAGTTTATATGAAAAAAAAAGTTTAAATTAAAATAAATTAAATTAAATGATACTGAATTATATTCAAATTCTATAGTCTTTAAAACTTATATTAAGAGAAACATTTTTAGTTTAAACTTATTAAACACTCAATAGAAATTTAAAGTTAAAAATTATGAAAGAAATTACAATTAAAAAATTACTTATTTTGATACTTTTTAGTATCAGTACCTCAGTATATTCTAAAGAAGAAAATAAAGATGGTAATAAAGAAGAAATATTTAACGAAAATCTTCCTGCCAAAATAACAACAGCAAACGCAGAATTTATTTACAAATTTTTGTTGGCTGAAATTGCTACACAAAGACAAGACTGGAATTCAGCAGGCCATATTTACCTAGATCTTGCTAAACTAACTAAGAGCATTCCACTAGCAGAACGGGCAACTAAAATTGCGGGTTCAGCCAGAAATGGAAGGTTGGCAATGGATTCTGCAAATATTTGGCAAAAGCTGGACAAAGATTCAGTCGAGCCTAAAAAAATTCTAGCTGAACTATTCATCACAAGTGGAAACTTAGCAAAAGCAAGACCATTAATTAAAACTCTTTTAGAAATAGAAGATAAAACAAGAGCAGAAGGCTTCTTGTATCTGAATAAGATTTTATCGCAAGTAGAAAATAAAAAAAATGCACTTAGATTTATTCTAGATATCAGCAAACCATATTTAGATATCCCTGAGGCAAGATTCGCAATTGCACATGCAGCCTTTTCTGCGGGTAATAAAAAAATGGCTATCAAAGAATTAGATAAGATCGAATCTATTCTTCCTGCATGGGAAACAGCCACTCTATTTCGAGGCTATATTATTGGCCTAGATTGGCCAGAAAAAGCTGTGGCTTTTTATCAAGAGTTTTTAAACAGAAATCCTAAATCAAATGAAGTTAGGCTTGAATATGCTAAAGCTCTCACTAATATTAAAAAATACGATGAGGCCAAAAAACAATTTTTGAAATTAGTTAACAGCTCACTAGCCTCTTCAGAAATAAGCTTAACGGTAGCATTATTATCAATGGAGCTTGATGATAATATACTTGCAGAAAAATACTTTATGCAAAGTCTGGATCGAGGTCATTCTAAACCTGCTCAAATTTATATCTACTTATCAGGAATCTATGATGATAGAGGCGATTTTGAGGAAGCTGTCACTTGGTTAAAAAAAATAACTAGTGGTGAATACTTTTTAGATTCTAGAATATTAATGGCTGAATTTATTGCTAAATACAACTCTGTTGATTCAGCAATTGAGATGTTAGAAGAATTGAAAAAAAGAAATCTTTTACCAAATGAAAAACTAATTATCCTTAGAAACAGAGCGTCATTACTTTTGATGGAAAATAGAAACCAAGATGCTTATGATCTGATGAAGTTAGAAGAAGATGAATTTAAAGATTCTCACGAATTTAAATTTGATTATGCAATGATTTCAGAAAAAATGGGTAATACATTGCTAATGGAGCAACTTCTTTTAGAGGCTATTAAATTGAAGCCAGATTATTCAACAGCATATAATGCCCTTGGTTACTCGTATGCTGATAGAAATATTAAGTTACAAGTAGCTAAGCGATATATTGAAATTGCCTTATCTTATGAGCCAAATAATCATTACATATTAGATAGTATGGGATGGATCCATTTCAAATTGGGTAATTTAGATATTGCATCGCAATACATAAAAAAAGCTTATGCTATGAATGAAGATCCAGAAATTGCAGCTCATTTAGGAGAAATTCTTTGGACTCAGGGCAAGAAAAAAGAAGCTAAAGAAGTATGGAAAAACTCCCTAAACCGTTATCCAAGTAACACTGTTTTACTAGAAACTACTAATAGATTTAGGTAGTATTTAATTATATGAGAATAACTTTAGTTACTCTATTTGTTTTATTTCTTTCAAGTTGTTCGATTCCTTTTTTAAAACAAGATGCTGAAATTCTATCCTATGAAGAATACAAGAATGCATTGCCCACGAAAATAACTAATGAATTTAAACTCAAAGGAAAATTATCTCTGTTTGTAAATAATGAAGGGCAAACAGGAAAAATTTTATGGGATTTTAAAGGTAATAAAGATACTATCCATATACTAAATCCTTTTAATACTAAAATTGCAGAAATTGTCTTATTTGAACTAGAAAAAAAAGTCATTTTAAAATTCTCTAAGAATAATAAAGACTCTGAAGAATTAATTTCTAAAATTTTTGGCAAGAAAGAGAATATTTTTTTACTAAAAGAATTTATTATAAATCCCCCAAAGCAATTATCTAATAAAAATAATATTACAATTAGATATAAAAATTGGGGCATTCATTATCAAGGAAATAGAGCTATTAAGGATCAAATACTTCCAAATATAATTGAGTTTGAAAAAGCCAATATTCGCCTAAAAATATTTATATCAGATTGGATTTTATGAAAGGTGCTCATGAACTATTAAAGGCGGGCTATACTAAATTTTTAGCTCCAGCGAAATTAAACTTATTTCTTAAAATTATTAATAAGAGAAAAGATGGCTATCACAACCTTCAAAGTATATTTCAATTAATTGACTTGCAAGATGAGGTCTTTATTAAGATTAGATATGAAGATACACAAATAAATATTAAAAACTCATCTTTGCTAATTAAACCTGAAAATGATCTTGCATTCAAAGCTGCGGAGTTGATGCTAGAAGATCGCCAGCTTGGTGCTGATATTATTATAAATAAAAAAATTCCTATAGGTGCTGGTCTTGGCGGTGGAAGTTCAAATGCTGCAACAGTTATAATGGCTATCAATAAATTAGGGAAATTTAATTTTAGCAATACAGAGCTTATCAAATCTAATTTACAATTAGGTGCTGATATACCTTTTTTTATCAATGGGACAAATGCATGGGTTGAAGGAATTGGTGAGCTTTTGTATGACATCAAAATTTCTAATTATATTTACATTGTTATGGTGCCAAATTTAAGCATCAATACAAAAAAAATTTTTAGTGGTTTTAAATTGACAAATTCTTCAATTCCGTTGAAAATAGCGTCCTCTTATAAAGCTGTTGATCATGATTTTTTTAAAAATGATCTTGAGGAAACAGTTATAAAAAAATATATAAAAATGGCTGATCTTCTAAAGTGGATGCGTTGTTTTGGGAATGCTAAAATGTCCGGAACAGGTTCAAGTATTTTTATAAGAGCTAAAAATCTTAAAATGGCAGAATTAATAAAAAAAAATAAACCAAGAAATGCTAATTGCTTTATTGTTAAGGGCTTATCGGTTCACCCTTTTTATTTAACCGATCAATTGGGGAGTCGCCAAGCTGGTTAAGGCACATGGTTTTGATCCATGCATGCGAAGGTTCGAATCCTTCCTCCCCAGCCAATTTTAGAGGACAAACTTTTGAATAATAAAAGCTTGATGGTTTTTTCAGGAAATGCCAACGAACAACTTGCAATAGAAGTAGCCAAACATTTAGACATCAAATTAGGTAAGGCTTCTGTTGGAAGTTTTAGTGATGGAGAAACAATGGTCGAATTATTAGAGAATGTTCGTGGTAAAGATGTTTTTATACTCCAATCAATAAGTCACCCTGCTAACGACAACTTAATGGAAATTATGGTAATGGTTGATGCCTTGAGAAGATCTTCAGCTGCAAGAATTACAGCGGCTATTCCTTATTTAGGGTATTCAAGACAAGATAGGCGTCCTAGGTCTGCAAGGGTTGCAATTACAGCTAAAGTTGTAGCAACCATGCTTACAAGTGTTGGAGTTGATAGGCTCTTAACAATGGATCTCCATTCCGATCAAATACAAGGGTTTTTTGAAATACCAGTCGATAACATTTATGCCACTCCAGTACTATTAGAGGACCTTGTGAAACAAAATCACGAAAATATGGTAATAGTATCGCCAGATGTTGGTGGCGTTGTTAGAGCTCGTGCTTGTGCAAAGATATTGGGCTCAGATTTGGCAATTATAGATAAAAGAAGGCCGAAACCGAATGTATCAGAAGTTATGAATATTATTGGTGATGTTCAAGATAGAACATGCATCATAATTGACGATATTGTTGACACAGCGAACACTTTGTGTGAAGCCGCCCTTGCCCTAAAAAAACGTGGTGCAAAAAAAGTAGTTGCTTATGCAACCCACCCTATATTTTCTGGTGATGCAATAAATTCAATCAATAATTCTGAACTTGATGAAATTGTAATTACTGATACAATTACGCTACAGAAAAATGCACAAAATACTAAAAAAATTAGGCAGTTATCGGTAGCTGAGTTATTAGCAGAAACTATAAGAAGAATTAGTCATGAAGATTCAGTTAGTTCCTTGTTTATGGAATAGAAACTTTAATAGGTAAATAGAGATTTAATTAACTAATAGGCCTGGTCGCGGGTCTATTTTTATTTAGGAGTAGTTAAAAATGAAGATTGAAATAAATGCAAAGATTAGAGAGTTGAAAGGTACGGGTGCGAGCCGCCGTCTTCGACATTCAGGAAAAGTCCCTGGAGTCTTATACGGTGGGAAAAATGAATCAATGAGTATAGAGTTAGATAGCAAAGAACTTTTTATGCAATTTAAGCATGAGGCTTTTCATGCATCAATTCTTACTTTAAATTTAGATGGTAAAAAAGAACCCGTATTACTTAGGGACTTCCAAATGCACCCAGTAAGAAATAATATTCAACATATTGACCTTCAGAGAATTGATGAGAATAAAAAACTAAGTGTTAAGATACCATTCCATTTCCTAAATGAAGAAGTTGCTCCAGGAGTTAAGTTAGAAGGCGGTATCGTTTCACATATTATGATTGAAGCAGATATTTCATGTCTTCCTAAAGACTTACCAACTTATATTGAAGTTGATTTAATCAATTTATCAATTGGGGATTCAATTCACCTATCAGAAATAAAAATACCAGAAGGTGTTGAGTTGTCCAGTTTATCAGAAGATAATGATCCAATCGTAACTTCTATATCTAGACCTAAAGTTGTTGTTGAAGAAGTGGTAGCAGCTCCTGAAGGCGAAGAAGGTGAGGCAGCTCCTGAAGGCGAAGAAGGTGAGGCAGCTAAAGATGGAGAAAATTCAGAAAATAAAGCAACTGATAAGTCTTCTGATGACTCAAAAAAAGAATCAAAAGAGTAATCTTTTTATCACAGAATTAATTTTAGGATTATATTAAATTCTAATGAACGGAATAAGATTATTTGTTGGTCTTGGAAATCCTGGTGAAAGTTACCAAAAGACTCGTCATAATAGTGGTTTTTGGTGGGTAGATTTTATTGCTGAAAACCATCGTTTGTCTTTAAAAAATAGCTCAAAATTCTATGGCACATATGCTAAGCACTCAGATGATAGTGAATACTTTTTTCTAAAACCAAGTACGTTTATGAATGATAGCGGTAAATCTGTTGCTGCTTTATCTAATTTTTATAAAATTAAGCCTGAAGAAATACTTATAGTGCATGACGAGCTTGACTTGTCGCCAGGAAATACTAAATTAAAACTTGGGGGCGGGCATGGAGGGCATAACGGATTAAAAAGTATTTCCAGCTTACTCCAAACAAATAATTTTTGGCGCCTAAGGCTTGGTATCGGACATCCAGGTGAAAAAAGTTTAGTTAATAACTATGTTTTAAACAAGCCAACAAAATTAGAAAAAGTAGCTATTGAAGATAGTATTTTTAATAGTTATAAAATTTTTTCATTATTAACAACCGGTGACTTTGAAAAAGCAATGCTAAACCTTCACTCAAAATAATATATTAGGATCAATTTATGAAATGTGGAATTGTTGGTCTACCAAATGTTGGAAAATCGACTCTATTTAATGCTATAACTAAAGCTGGGATAGATGCAGAAAACTATCCATTCTGCACCATAGAGCCCAATATAGGTATTGTTGAAGTGCCTGATCTAAGAATTAAAGCTTTACAAGATATTGTTTCCCCAAAAAAAATACAGCCAGCCACTGTAGAATTTGTAGATATTGCAGGCCTTGTGGCGGGAGCCTCTAAGGGTGAGGGCTTGGGTAACAAATTCTTAGCAAACATAAGAGAGACTGATGCAATTATGCATGTTGTAAGATGTTTTAATGATGATAATATTATTCATGTTGGCGGAAAAATAGACCCTTTATCGGATATTGAAACTATCAATACTGAGTTAATACTTGCCGATATGGAAACTTTAGATAAAGCAATGCAAAAAGAATCTAAAAAATCTAAATCAGGTGATAAAGAATCAATAGCACTTCTTAATGTGTATAAAAGAGTTGAAGTAATTTTTAATCAAGGTAATTTAGCAATCGATGTTGATTTAAGCTTTGATGAGTTGATTTTAATTAAGCCTCTTTGCTTGATAACAATCAAACCAATGATGTTCGTCGCCAATGTTGATGAAAATGGTTTTGAAGGTAATAAGAATTTGGATTCGGTAATAGCTTATGCATCTAAAAATAACATACCGGTAGTACCGGTGAGTGCAAAAATTGAATCTGATATATCCAGCCTTGAAGATGAAGAGAAAGAAATATTTCTATCTGAAATGAGTTTAGATGAGCCGGGATTAAACCGAGTTATTCGCTCTACTTATAACCTCCTAGGGCTTCAAACTTATTTTACAGCAGGAATTGAAGAAGTTAGGGCTTGGACAATTAAAACTGGTGCGACTGCGCCTGAGGCAGCTGGGGTTATCCACACAGACTTTGAAAAAGGCTTTATTCGTGCAGAAGTAATTTCATATAATGATTATATTGAGTATAACGGTGAGCAAAAATCAAAAGACTCAGGGAAAATGAGACTTGAAGGCAAGGATTATGTAGTAAAAGATGGCGATGTAATGCATTTTAGATTTAATGTTTAATATCTTTGACTTTACAAGTTGAAAAAAAGTATAATCCACGTTATTTAAATCATATGGTGATGTAGCTCAGTTGGTTAGAGCGCAGCATTCATAATGCTG
>Ga0075444_10000815_pt1 | contig 18735 bp, 16 predicted proteins | sample CoawatmetaG01DNA_FD_76836 | JGI IMG/M metagenome (GOLD analysis project Ga0075444, IMG submission 76836) | Marine microbial communities from the West Antarctic Peninsula - Coastal water metaG017-DNA | ecosystem: Environmental > Aquatic > Marine > Coastal | place: Atlantic Ocean: West Antarctic... | reverse complement strand
TGAGCGGTTGTCTCTGTTGTAACCTCCGGTTGAACGGCTGTCACCACCACTTGAGCGGTTGTCTCTGTTGTAACCTCCGGTTGAACGGCTGTCACCACCACTTGAGCGGTTGTCTCTGTTGTAGCCTCCGGTTGAACGGCTGTCACCACCACTTGAGCGGTTGTCTCTGTTGTAACCTCCGGTTGAACGGCTGTCACCACCACTTGAGCGGTTGTCTCTGTTGTAGCTGCCTCGGCTGTCGTCACGACTGCCTCGTTCACTGCTGGATGCACTGCGTCCAAACTCCTTTTTTCCATCGCTTCCGATGCTGGATTTGAACTTATTGTTGCCTTGGCCTGTCTTCTCAGATGAAGCGTCTTGATCTTTGTTACTCACTATTGAAATTTTTTGCAAAACTAGTCAATTTACCGGTTACAAGACCTATCCCCAGCCTTCCCAAAATCCTTGATACACAATCACATGACTTTTCCCTTTCAAGTTTTGCACCAAGGCGAGGTCAATGCGGATTTCCCAACTCAGGCCATGCATGTACAAATAGGCCGTTCCAGCCTTTGCAATCCGTCTGAACTGCCTTGCCTTAGCGGCAGGATGGTCCTGAAGCTGGTGGTTGCGGACCTTCACTTCAACCAAAACCAAGCACTTGGAGCCTGGTAGGTGGGTTATCAAATCAATCTCTGCACGCTGATGGCGCCAATTGTTCGCCAGGGTGACATAGCCCTTGTGATGGTAATGGATAGCTGCACACTGCTCCCCCCATTGTCCAATCAGACGCTTTTTTTTGCCAAGTGGTCGATCAGGGTAGGTAAGTGAATGCTGCACCTTGCGAATCTACCGTCAAGGTTACCTGAGAGCCGGTGACAAGGGTTTCATTGCGTTTTTCGTGGCCAAATGGAAACCCTGCGGCAAAGGGCAGGCTTTTGGGGCAATGTTCTGCCAGAATTTCTAGGGCATTCATGCCAAATGGCACGTCATTGTCGTGCATGTCAGTCATGTCACCCGCAATCATGCCTTGAAGGCCTTTGAAGGAGCCTGACCGCTTCAGTGCCCACATCATGCGATCAATGTGGTAGAAGTGTTCGTCTAGGTCTTCCAAAAAGAGAATGGCGCCATCTAGGCAGGGGAAGCTGTCTGAGCCAATCATGCTGTACAGGACACTGAGGTTGCCTCCGATCAATAGGCCAGTGGATTGGCCATGTCGATTCAGGTCATGGGGCTTAGCACAAAGCCCCAGGGCTTTGCCTTGCAAGGCCAGCGCAAGGGAGTTTTTACTCGATGTGTCAAGCTGTGGCAGTTGAATAGGCATCCAAGCGTGAAGTGCTGCCAGCCCATTTACGTGAGCTTTGCCAATCAAATGCGTGAAATCACTGAAGCCAATCAACCACTTGGGCGATGCTTTCAGGGCCTCCCAGTCAACCAAGTCAACCATATTAACTGCCCCATATCCCCCTCGAATGGCCCATATGGCCTTGATGAGGGGTTGTCCGATAGCGGTATTTACGTCTGCTGCTCGCTGATTAGAGCTGCCACCAAATTGGTTTGATTGTTCACCAAGGTTACCTGCCTCAACCCCAACAAATCCATGGCTTTCAGCCCATTGCTTGGCCTGTTCAATCATCGTTGAATCGGTGTACCTGGAAGGGCTGATCAGTGCGATATGGTCGCCAGCAACAAGGGAGGGGGGATGAATGAGTGAGTCCATGTGAAATTAGGTTCTGCCAAGGTAAGGCTGCTTCGTACTTTTGTGAACCCATGAGTCAATTCAACCGCACCACCGTCACGGCCGCACTTCCCTATGCCAATGGTCCCATCCACATTGGACATTTGGCAGGGTGTTACCTGCCGTCAGACATCTATGTCCGCTTTTTGCGTCTTCGTGGTGAGGATGTGGCCTTCATCTGCGGCTCTGATGAGCACGGCATGGCCATCACCATGCGCGCTCGCAAGGAAGGTGTGTCACCTATGGACATTGTGGATCGCTACCATGTGATGATGCGTGACGCCTTGAAGGATTTTGGGGTTGACTTTGATGTTTATTCAAGAACCTCTGGAGACAAGCACAAGGAAGTGGCTTCAAGCTTTTTCAAGGAGCTCTATGACAAAGGGGTTTTTGACACCCGTGAAACCGATCAGTACTACGACCCGGAGGCGAAGCAGTTTTTGGCGGATCGCTACATCAAGGGAACTTGCCCCCGATGCAATTACCATGAGGCCTATGGTGATCAATGCGAGTCATGCGGTGCCACCTTAAACCCCACGGACTTGATCAACCCGGCATCGACCTTATCTGGTGCTACCTTGGAGCGAAGAAAGACAACCAATTGGTTTTTGCCATTGGATAAATTGGCCCCTGACCTTCGGGCATACATTGAGTCCCACCCTGAGTGGAAGGCCAACGTTTATGGCCAGTGCAAGTCATGGCTGGATTCCGGAGATGGCCTGCAGCCACGCAGCATGACCAGAGATTTAGACTGGGGTGTGCCTGTGCCGGTTGAAGGTGCTGAGGGCAAGGTGCTGTATGTCTGGTTTGACGCGCCATTGGGTTACATCACTGCCACCCAAGAGCTGTTTGGTAAGGATTGGGAAAAGTGGTGGAAGGCAGATGATACCCGATTAATTCACTTCATTGGCAAGGACAACATTGTGTTTCATTGCATCATTTTCCCAGCCATTTTGATGCAGCATGGGGAATACATCCTTGCAGATCAAGTGCCTGCCAATGAGTTCCTTAATCTAGAAGGTGACAAGCTGTCGACCTCAAGAGATTGGGCCGTATGGTTGCATGAGTACTTGGAGGATTTCCCAGGTAAAGCAGATGTGCTGCGCTATGCCTTGTGTGCAACGATGCCGGAAAACAAGGACAATGACTTCACATGGGCTGATTTTCAACAACGCAATAACTCGGAATTGGTCTCAATTTATGGCAATTTAGTGAACCGCATCATGGTCCTTAATCACAAATTCTGTGATGGCAAGGTGCCAGTGGTTGGCCAGGAGCCTGCAGACCTTGAAGTCTTGAAAAACATTGCGAAACAAGCAGACGCCGTCGCAAAATCTTTGGAGCAATTCAAATTCCGTGATGCCCTAACTGAGGCAATGAACTTAGCCCGTGTGGGCAATAAATACTTGGCAGACCAAGCACCCTGGAAGGTAATGAAGACAGACTTAGCTAGGGCTCAAGCCATCCTAGGTGTGTCCACGCAAATCGCTGCAGCCCTCACTGTGGTGATGGACCCCTTCATGCCTCAGGTCTCTGACAAGCTCAGAGTAATGCTAGGGATGACTTCAGCCTTGCAATGGTCTGACCTTGGCAGCGAAGGCCATTTAATTAAAGTTGGAACACAACTCGGTCAAGCGGCCTTGCTTTTTGATAAAATTGAGGATGAAGCGATGGATATTCAGCGCGCAAAGCTGGTCAAACCTAAGCCCGTACCCACCTACCCTGAACACCTTGAACCCATGCTAGACTCCATTACTTTTGATCAATTCGCCCCCTTAGATATCCGTGTTGCAACGGTTACCGCTGCAGAGGCTGTCCCCAAAGCAGATCGCTTGTTAAAGCTTACCCTGGATACAGGCCTTGATACCAGGACAGTGCTTTCAGGTATTGCTGAACACTTCAGTCCAGAAGAAGTGGTTGGTAAAGAGGTTTGTGTGCTTGTTAACCTTGCACCAAGAAAGATCCGTGGGATTGAAAGCCAAGGCATGGTATTGATGGCTGAGGATGCAAAGTCGGGCAAACTCCGATTTGTTTCGCCGTCCGAATCGGTGGCCCCTGGCTCAAAGGTTTCTTAAGTCAAAGATGTAATCTGGGTATTTTTTCCTTGGCATAGTAATTGTAAAATTACCAGAACAATTATAAAAAATGTGATGATGAAAATGAAATCATTGAAGCTATTTATTCTTTTGGTTGCGTCGTCATTAATTTCTATCTCTTGTGAGAAATTTGGTGAAGCAACCCAAAATTGCATAGTAGTTGATGGACAAATTGGAAAGCAGGGTGCCACAACATACCAGTACGGGACCCATACAATTGGAGATTATGTAATAAGAAGCAGTGTTTATGACCTTGATCAATTTATTAATGAACCTAATGTTCTTATTGAAGGATGTAGAATAAAGGGCTACCAAAACGGAGCAGTTGAAGGCGGGCCAGATTATTTAGAGGTTACATCCATAGCAGTACACTAGCTATACAAAGCTTTTATCTTTAAAAGAGGAAAAACTATTCCATGACATCTCGAAATTGAGCCATCAGCCTGCATGAAAAATGCTAATTGAAAGATAGCAAAGCGCTTTCCCATGACAGGGAGGGAATATGAGTCTGTCAGGCTATATTCGCGTCGTCTTAATGACACGGCCCCGTAGTTCAAGGGATAGAATAGCTGGTTCCTAACCCGTAGATGCAGGTTCGAGTCCTGCCGGGGCCACCAAAAATAAACCCACTCAATTGAGTGGGTTTTGTGTGTTAGTATTGCAAATAAATAAAAAGTATGAAGAAGAGTGTTGCTGTATTGTTTGGTGGAACAGGATTGACTGGTAGCTGTCTTTTAGATCTACTCATTAAGGATTCTAGATTTGATAGTTTAATTGTTGTAAGCAGAAAAAGTTTAACAATTAAGCATAAAAAAATCTCTAATAGAATTATTGATTTTTCGAACGCTAAAGAAATTGAAGATTGTATTGTTAGAGACTCTATTGTCTTTTCTTGTATTGGAACGACACAATCTCAAGTAAAAGGAGATAAAGAAAAGTACAAGGAAATTGATTTTGATATTACCCTTAATATTGCTCATGCTTGCAAGAAATTAAACGCTAAGAAATTTCTTTTTATCTCATCTGCTGGGGCTGACAGTTTAAGCTCAAATTTTTATTTAAAACTAAAAGGTGAAATTGAAGAGACGGTAATTAATGTAAATAACAACACTTTATTTATTTTCAAACCATCTCTGCTAATTGGGCAAAGAAAGGAACGACGCTTTTTTGAAGGTATTGGACAAATTCTAATGCCGTTATTTTCTTATATACTCTCCCCTTCTGTTAAGGCTGTGAAAGCTTCCACTGTTGCTAGTGCTATGATGAATTTTTCGAAATCTAACTTAATAGGTGTAAATACGATTGAAAATAAAGAAATACTTAATTATTCTCTTCACGCTTAGCTCGTCCATCCTTTTATATTTTAGTTTGAATTATTCTTTTTGGAAAGAGATAATTTTCAAAAAAAAAATCGAAATAAGGACATAGGTCCACCAAAAATAAACCCACTCAATTGAGTGGGTTTATTTTATTAATGATCGAAAGACACTCGTCAAAGAGTTGACCGGGTATTTCCCAGCTTTTGCATTAAGTACTAAACTTTACTTGTCGCCACCCAAGATGATGGGTAGGCCAGAATCACCTGCGCCAATGATGACGACCTTGGTGTTCGGTGACTCAGCTAGCTCTCTGGTTGCCTCAATGCCCTTCCATTTTAGGAGGTCTGAATTGATGCCTTTAGATACGATTGTTTGGAAATCGTAGATGCCTTTAGCTTCAATGCTTTTACGCTCTGCTTCCTTGCGCTCTTTTGCAATACGGAACTCATATTCCTGGCTGATTTGTTCTTGCTTGAGCTTACCTTCAATGGCTGTTTTGATTGTAGCAGGCAGCATGACTGAACGAATCAATAAGGCATCAAGGAAGATAAAGTTTGCCTCAAGGTTCGCAGATGTCATGTCAAAAATCTCTTGCTGAATGGCCTCGCGTTTAGAGCTGTACAGCTCTTCTGGCGTGTACTTGCCAATGACTTTTCTTGTTGCAGAACGCACCTCGGGAATAATGATGGTTCTTGCGTAGTTGGGACCAACTTGGTTGTGTAAGTAGCCCACTTTGTCCAAAACTGGACGGTAACGGGTTGATACATCAATCATGATTTCCAATCCATTATTTGACAAGACTTCCATGGTTTCGTTGGCTTCTTGTTTCTTCACATTATAGATGGTGATTTTGTCCCAGGGGGCTTTCACGTGGAATCCCTCATTGTAAATAGTTTCTACATCTTGACCACCGCTGAACTGGTGAAAGATGGTTCCCCGCTCACCGTTGCCGATAGTGAAGAACAATGAACTGCTGAGACCTAAAAATATCAGACCGCCGAATACGAGGGTCAGAAGGGTGATGACTTTACGTGGGTTTTCCATGTGCCGAAGTTAGTGCAAGTTTAAGCCCCCTTGGTAGGCCTGAATATTTTCCACCAAGGCATCAGCTAGGTCGTTGGGCACAGGGAAGGAAAGGATGTAATGTGCAATCCGCCACTGGCCATCATTGCCTTGAATGACCACGCCAGAGCCCCGGCATTCTCCCATGTGATCGGAATCCAGGACTTCATCGAACCACCCAACAGATCCGTGCATATTGACGTGACGTGTTCGAGGGACAAAGGTCCAGGCAGATTCACCTTGGAAGAAGCGATGACTCCACTGCGCAAATTCCAAGGTGGTCCAACGTTCACTGGCATCGGTTCCCATGAAGATGGATGCGTCATTGTGCATGCTTGAGAAATAGGTCATTGAATCTGCATCGCTGGCTGCTTGGTGCCAATTGTCGACGAGGGCATTGATGCTGGCAGTGATAACCATGTCAACGTCATCGCCGCGGGAGCTAGTATTGTCAATGGGTTGGCAGGCGGTGATTGTTATTGCTAGACTGAACAGGATCATCCAAGGAGTTTGCATAGTTGTGGGTGTTATGATTGGCTTCAATTTTGACCTAAGTTAGCGCCATGAGAAAGATTATGGCACTTGTGTTCATGCTAACCTTGATTCAGTGCACTCGTCAAACATCTGTTGTTCAAGTCATGAGTCATGGCGGCATAGAGCGAGAGTACCTCTACCATGCTAAAGAGGACTTGCCAGTCAATGCGCCTCTTGTGATGGTTTTGCATGGATTCATGGGCGATGCAAGGGGTCTGCAGTCCTACACAGGAATGAACCAGATAGCTGATGAGAATGGTTTTGCAGTCGTGTACCCCTCTGGCACCCATACCCCTCAGGGAGATAGTTATTGGAATGCAAACTTGCTGTATCCGCCGGTGGATGATGTAGGTTTCCTAACCACATTGGTCCAATTCTTACAAGTTAAACACGACCTCAATCCACAAAGAACCTTTGTATGCGGTATGTCTAACGGCGGATTCATGAGCTATACTTTAGCCTGTCAATCCTCGGAGGTTTTCCGCGCCATGGCATCAGTTACGGGCACCATGTCAGGAGGAGATTGGGCATCATGCCAGCCCACAAGGCCAATCCCGGTGCTTCAGATTACGGGCATCAGTGACAATATCGTGCCGCTCGATGGCAGTCTGGTCTCTGCTTATGGATTTAGCGGAGCGCCTCACCAAGATAGCATCATGCAGATGTGGGCAAGTCTTAATGGATGTACAACCAGGGACTCTAGTTTCATTCCTAACTCAACCCACGCCATCACTTTCAAGGGAGCAAGCAATGGCCATGAGGTGTGGCATTACACGATTGAAGACATGGGTCATGAGTGGCCTGGAGACTATTACCCCTATGGGACTGTTGCAAGTGAGGTTATTTGGGATTTTTTCAGTCGCTATTGACCGTTCATCCGTCCGGACTGCCTTATTTTTGCGCCACAAATTGGCCCCGTAGTACAATGGATAGTATATAGGTTTCCGGAACCTGAGATCTAGGTTCGATTCCTAGCGGGGCCACTACATGCAACGATTGTGAAAGTGTTGTCCTTTCGCATGCAGGACAGGATAAAGGCAAACTTTCAACGCCATGCCTTAAATTCGTTGCATGCTTCAGGCCATCTCGAACCCATCCCCGATTTTTATCCTTGGTTGCCACAAGTCGGGCACCAGCTTGATGCGTTCCTTGCTAGACGGCCATCCGGACTTGAAGGTTATTCCCTTTGAGAGCCATGTGATGGCATTGATGGGTAAGCAAGTGCTGTACGATTACCGAAAGCAGGAGGCGATGCCTCAAGCAGACTTCAAAGCCAATTTGCTTCAACTGTTAAGGCAGTATGCATCATCCAAGGACCGAACGGCTGATGCCATGCTTAGTGATGACATGGACGTCATCTCAGCTCAACAATTTATTGCATCTGCCAATCAACCAACTGATGTTAAAGAGGCTTTTCAGTTGATTGTTGACTGTCTGCCACATGTGTTCCCGCAAGGGGGATTTACTCAAGAGCCGAGTAGATTGGTTGAGAAGTCGGTGGATCATCATGAGTTCATTGACGAATTAAATCTGGCTTTCCCTGATGCACAGTTCATACACCTGATCAGAAACCCATACGCCAATGTGGTTGGTTTGAGGAAATTTAAGGCAAAGATCCAGGGCTACCCGCTTTTCCATAGGGTGATGAGTTCGATTCAGTCCAGCATGGATGTTGCCATGGATCAAGGTATCAGCAAGAACAAAAACCATCATGTGATCCGCCATGAGGACCTTGTTCAGCGCCCTGAGCAAACCATGCAAGCCTTAGCTAAGGCTGTCAATCTTTCTTGGGATGAGTGCCTGTTAAGTCCATCTGTGATGGCGGAGCCATGGTCTGGCAACAGCAGCCATGGCCAAACAAAAGGCATTGATGCATCCAAGGTTGATGCGTGGCAGACACAGATTCATGCCTTTGAGTCATGGCAGGTGAACAGAAAGCTTAATCAACAACGAAAAGCGTTCAACTACCCCAGGTTTCAGCTAAGGGGCTTTGCTTTAAGCAAGGTCCAGGGGGAACCTTGGTCCAGGTTTGTGTACAACCGATTGAGGTCGTTGATCGGCTGAGACGATCAAGCAATGCGAGACGGAAAGGTGGTCAGACTGAAGGCTCAGTCTTCTCAAGTGTCTCAATGCGAGACTTACAGTCATTCAGTTCAGATGTCACTTGTTCCAAGGATGCATTAGCACTACGGGCCTTGCTTTCTGCATGGCTTGCACGCTGGTTGGCAGCTTGGAGTTCAGTCTTCACTTTTTTCAGATCCTGTTCCATGCTGTACAGGTCTTTTTGGTCCATGTTCTGTGTCCAGAAGCTGTAAAGGGCGTAGCAGGCGATGGCTGCAATAGCCAGCAAGCGAAATAAATCACCGTAGGAATGGAAAGATGGAATGAGTAGCGTTGCACCATAGCCTAACAAGACAATGGCTCCAGCGCCTAAAATGATGCGTTCAACGAGGTTTGATTTCATGGGTCCGTATTAAGTCTTGAAAGTATGAAATTGTTCTTAATATCAGGCCATGGCTTTTTTATGCGACCTTAGGCCCTGAAATTTCAATCATCGATACGCTTTCCTTATGAATCAAGTCTTGCGCTGGTCACTGCTCGTGGCTCTGTCCGGTTTCCTTTTTGGTTTTGATACGGTGGTTATCAGTGGCGCCAATGAGCCAATCAAAGAACTCTGGGGTACGTCCGGATGGTTTCACGGCACCTTCATCATGTCAATGGCTTTATGGGGGACTGTCATTGGTGCACTCTTTGGCGGCAGGCCTTCAGATGCCTGGGGCAGGAAAAGAACCTTGTGGTGGATTGGCTTGCTCTTTTTCATCTCTGCAGTGGGCTCTGCATTGGCATGGGACCCCTATGCTTTTTCGTTTTTCCGATTCATTGGTGGGCTTGCAGTGGGCGCTAGCTCAGTGACGGCACCGACCTATATTTCTGAGATTTCTAATGCAAAGAACAGGGGCCGTTTTGTTGCCTTGTATCAGTTCATGCTGGTATTTGGTATCCTCGTTGCCTACATCAGTAACTACTTGTTGGATGGCATAGGCGGTGACTTAGACTGGCGTTGGATGATGGGCGTGGAGGCGATTCCAGCCCTTGCTTTCACGATTTGGCTAAGGCAAGTTCCGGAAAGTCCAAGGTGGTTGGCTTTGTTCAAGAAAGACACAAATGAAGCAAAAGCTATCCTCAGTGAGATTGCTGACACAAAAGAGGAGGCAGATGACCTTTTGATCGACATATTAAAGGCTGAGAAGCAATCCGGAAAGGGAACTGTGCTCTTCAGTAAGAAGTACAAGAAGCCTCTGATGTTGGCCTTTCTTCTAGCGATGTTCAATCAGCTATCGGGCATCAACTTTATTCTGTATTACGCCCCTGAAATTCTTGAGAATGCCGGCTTTGGCGGGTCGGAATCTTTGTTGTCAACGGTTGCAATTGGTGTAACCAACTTGCTGTTCACCATCGTTGGCATGAGTTTGATTGATCTGGCAGGCAGAAAGCAGTTGATGATCATTGGGTCGATCGGCTACATCCTGTCTCTAGCCATGGTGTCCTATGGATTTTACACAGGTGCAAGTCCACTTTTCAATCTAACCTTTATTCTCACGTTCATTGCGTCTCACGCTATTGGACAAGGGGCGGTGATATGGGTCTTTATTGCCGAGATATTTCCGAACAATGTCAGGGCGAATGGCCAAGCATGGGGGTCTGGAACGCATTGGGTTTTTGCGGCGTTGATCACCCTGTTTGGTGCAGTAGTTAATGATGCATTCCCCAGCGGATGGGGCATTTTTGCTTTCTTCTCAGGATTCATGGTTCTGCAACTCCTCTTTGTGATTTTCTTGATGCCTGAGACAAAGGGAAGAAGCCTTGAGGACATCGAGAAGGAGATGGTGGGAGAAGATTGATTAGTGAATTTTTGGTATCCCAGGAATTGAGCAACTGTTGTTGTATTAGAACCTTGAATGCACGAAGTTTACGCCTTCTAATTTGTTAACTAACTAAGATTTAAGCTATGAGTAAAATAAAGCCAACTTTGGTCGTGTTAGCTGCAGGTATGGGTAGCCGTTATGGAGGTTTGAAGCAATTAGATACATTCACTGAGAGCGGAGCAACGATTATTGACTTTTCAATTTATGATGCTTTGGATGCTGGGTTTGATAAGATTGTATTTATAATCAGAAGAAGTTTCGAAAAAGAATTTAAAGCCCTTTTTAGTAAAAAGTTAGAAGGAAGAGCACAAGTCGATTATGTGTTTCAAGAAATTGAGGATGTTCCAGAGAAATACCAGAATCCGGAAAGAACAAAACCATGGGGAACGGGTCATGCGCTTTTAATGGCAAAAGATGTTTTGAAGGATAATTTTGCTGTAATAAATGCAGATGATTTTTACGGTAAGGAAGCTTTTAGGGTAATGGCGGACACTTTAAGAAAAACAGATAGGGAGTCATACAATTTTAACATGATTGCCTACTCACTTAAGAACACAATCTCAGAACATGGTTTTGTATCTAGAGGAGAGTGCCAAGTCAATGATTTAGGCTTTCTAACGGATGTTATAGAAAGGGTTCATATTGAAAAGGTAGATGGTCAATTAATAAGGAAAGACGAGGATGGTAAACTGGTCCCAATTGATGAAAACACGGTAGTTTCAATGAATTTTTGGGGCTTTACACTTAAGTATTTTGAATTTGGCGCAGAGCTTTTTGAGAAGTTTTTAGAAGAAAATAAAGAGAACTTAAAGGCTGAATTTTATATTCCATCTGTAGTCAGTGAAACATTGAAATTGGGAAAATCGACTGTTGAGGTTCTGAAATCAAATGCAAAATGGTTTGGAGTCACTTATAAAGAGGACAAGGAGATTGTGAGTAATGAAATTGATAGTCTATTAAAGAAGAATATATACCCACCTAAACTTTGGTGAAATGAATATTCAACAATTAAAAGAGGTATTTTGAAGAAACCAATGCATTGTCATCACAAATAAATCACTGAACAGTCAATCATACATGTCACAATCACAAACTAAACCAAATAACATAGTAGCTATTGCAATTATAGCAGGCTTATTCTTCATTTTTGGATTTGTCACATGGATCAATGGTGCGTTGATTCCGTTCATGAAAACCATCAATGAGCTAACAGATGCGCAATCCTATTTAGTGGCCTCAGCATCCTATATTTCATTTGTGCTAGCGGCTTTGCCAGCTTCTTATATCTTAAATAAGATAGGGTATAGAAGCGGAATGGCCCTAGGCTTATTTATTATGGCCCTAGGCGCTTTAGTATTTATTCCAGCGGCGGAAGCAAGAACCTATTGGGTCTTTTTAGCAGGCATTTTCATACAAGGAGTTGGTATGACCATTTTACAAACGGCAGCAAATCCTTATATCACCATATTAGGGCCAATTGAAAGTGGCGCTAAGCGTATCGCGATTATGGGAATCGCAAATAAAACTGCTGGAGCATTGGGTTCGTTAATATTTGGTGCTTTGCTATTGTCGGGAATTGATGAAGTAAAGGAAAAATTAGGAACGGTTTCTTTGGAAGAAAAGAATCAATTGTTAGATACCATGGCGGATAGTGTATTTGTGCCTTACTTAATTATGGCACTTGTTCTGTTGGTTTTAGGTCTGCTAATCAGAAAAGCACCGCTACCAAATGTAGAGGCAGAGCCATTAGAGGAAGCCAATGAAGGCGAGGGCTCTAAAACTAGCATTTTTCAGTTTCCACACTTATGGCTAGGCGTCTTAACGTTATTTGTATACGTAGGCGCTGAGGTGATTGCTGGAGATACAATCATTGCCTATGGAATTTCCTTGGGTATTCCAGCAGAAGATGCAAAATTCTTCACGACACTTACCTTGATGGCCATGGTAGCGACCTACGCATTAGGTGTCTTTTTAATACCAAAACACATTAAACAAGGAACAGCGCTAATAGTTAGTGCGATATCAGGGATTATACTTAGTGTTTGCATATTAACGACTACAGGGTTTACGTCTGTTTTGTTTGTGGCGGCCTTAGGTATCTCTAATGCACTCGTTTGGCCCGCAGTTTGGCCTTTGACATTAGATGGCCTGGGTAAATTCACGAAGACAGCATCTGCCTTGTTAATTATGGCAATCTCTGGAGGGGCCATAATACCCCCATTGTACGGAAGGTTAGTGGATTCAAATAAACTTGAATTGATTGCGTCTGGAGTGAGTGAAGCAGAAGCATTATCAACAAGCTCAACAGGCAGTTATTGGATTTTAATTCCGTGTTATGTCATTATATTATACTTTGCCTTATGGGGAAGAAAATTGGGCAAAAAAAAGTAAAATTGACTTTAATGGTGCAGATGTGCCAGACTGCAATGGAAAGGGATCAGCTCTCAGGCTGCCAACTTCTGGAAACTCAGCAAACAGCTTCAAGGCCAGGCTACTCTAAGCCCACCCTTCTGATTTTAAACTCCTGTTGTTATTAATACTTTGATTGACTTATAATAATGGCAAAACTTCCAAAAAAATATCAGTTTTTAGACTTGTCTGACTACGGACGTTCTGGAGGGCATTGGATTGCCAGTAAGCTTCAGTACACACGATTTACGCCTATTCATGTCACGACTATGTTTATTATAGCTGGACTTATTGCAATTGGATTTATGCTCTATGGGCATTATCTGCTAGCCGCCTTTTTCATCATATTGAAATCTGTTTTGGATGCGGCAGATGGCGAGCTTTCGCGTCTAAAGAACACACCTTCTTATGTGGGACGTTATTATGATTCTATAGCAGATTTTTTACTTAATTTCTGTTTTTTGTTGGCCTTTTGCCATATATCCAATAGCTCAACGATCTCTATGTTAATCGCTTTTTTTGGAATTCAACTTCAGGGTACAGTTTATAATTACTATTATGTTATTCTAAGAAATTCTGTGGATGGCGATTCCACTAGTAGGGTTTTTGAAGACAGTGCACCTAAAGCTCTCAAGGGAGAGAGTCAGAAAATGGTAAATATATTTTATAAAATCTACGATATTTTATATATCTCTTTTGATAAAATCATGTATCATATGGATAAAAATGCAAGTCACAGCCCGCCCTTTCCTAAGTGGTTTATGACTATAGTATCTATCTATGGCCTTGGGTTTCAGCTGTTAATTATGGCAGTTATGCTAGTCTTCGAACTATACAGCTATGTAATTCCATTTTTCATTATTTACTCTGTTTTTATAGTAGTATTTATTGGACTTAGAAAGCTAGTCCTTAAGTCTTTGTAAGCTTACAAACATGCATTGTTGTATTATTGCTTTAACTAATTCGATTGATATGGGGTTTAAGCATTTTAGATTGATTTTCGCAATTGCAATTGCTCTTTTTTTTGCAAGTTGCTCTAGCGAGTCATCAAATTCAGAGGATAATACTAAATCATGTCTAATTGGGTTTGATTGGGTTTATCCGAATGGAAGTAATCCAACGGGCGCTTGGAAATTTTCTGACGATGGGACCTTTAATAGCAGTACGACCTTTTTTGGTGGAATGAGCACTTGGGGTGATTGGGAAGTAATTGCGCCTGGGGAAATAAGAATCAGTTATACGAGAACCACCGAAGGAACAATTCCTGGCGATCAGACACTTACAATGGAGTCATGTGGCACACTTAAAGTTGGATCAACACAATACATTAAAGATTAACCTATGAAGAGTTTTCAATTTGCATTTATTATTCTTGGAATCATCGTGCTAGCAAGTTGCGGGAATGTAGAATCATCGGACACTTCTGTTCATGATGCACATGGCGCTGAATCTGAGAATGCAAACTCTTATAATGAGGAGCAAGATTTAAGTCCAAACGGGACTTATGTATACTCAGAAGATAATTTTGAGGCAAGAATGACAGTCTCTGGAAATAGTTGGTCGGGAGTCACCACGATCTACGGGGATGTGCAATATGACAATGGCGTTGCTAGAGGAAATTCTATTTATGATGAAAGTGGAATGGTTGAAATCGGCCAAATTTCTAATTCAGGCTTGGTTACCGTAATTGGTAGCAGTCGTGTTACTCTTCGAAAGAGGTGATAAAGGTTAAATTTCATTCACTAAACCACGCAAGTGCAAAGTCGCAGAATAAGCCATAGAGGTGTTATCTTCAAACCATGAAGAAACTTGCCCTCTCCTTATGCGTTTTGGCCCTCACCTTCAACGCTTCAGCGCAATCCATTGAATCCTCCGTTTTAGAGGATATGAAATTCCGGAATATCGGCCCTGCCGGCATGTCCGGACGCGTAACATCTATTGATGTCAACCCCCTCAATGACAATCACATTTTCATTGGAACGGCTTCGGGCGGCGTCTGGGTCAGTGAAAATGCAGGACAAAGTTGGACCTCCATCTGGGATGATCAACCCACTGCGGGTATTGGTGCAGTAAAAATTGACCCCACCAATCCAGATGTTATTTGGGTCGGTACCGGAGAAGGAAACCCAAGAAATTCCCAATCCAGTGGGGGTGGTTTATTTAAAAGTGTGGATGGCGGAAAGTCCTTCCAGCTGGTTGGCCTCAAAGAGACCAAGCATATCCATCGTATTGTCGTAGATCCTACGCGCCCCAACACCGTATACGTAGCCGCCATTGGCGTAGCTTGGGGCGACACGCCGGACCGTGGGGTATACAAGACCACGGATGGGGGCAAAACGTGGGCTAAAATTCTCTACAACAACGAGCGCACGGGAGCTGCAGAACTAGTCATGGATCCAGTCAACCCAAACAAGTTGATTTGCGCCATGTGGGAATACCGCCGTTGGCCTTGGGTCTTTAAAAGCGGCGGCGAAGGGAGCGGTATGTACGTTACGTTAGACGGTGGCGATACCTGGACTAAGCGCACCTCGGAGGATGGCTTACCGGAAGGAGAATTGGGAAGAATGGGCATCGCTATTGCGCCAAGCAACCCTAAAAAAGTATATGCGCTGATAGAAAACAAGGCCAAAAATGGCCTCTACGCTTCCAACGATGGGGGCTTTGAGTGGTCCAAGGTCAGCGAAGATGAAAACATTGGCAACCGGCCTTTCTACTATTCAGACCTTTTTGTTGATCCCTTTAATGACCAAACGCTTTATTCGCTATGGACACTCGTGACCAAGAGTAAGGATGGCGGAAAGAGTTGGAACGTAGTTACCCCCTATTCCAAAGTGCACCCAGATCACCACGCCATTTGGCTTAACCCTCGGCGCCCCGGCCATGTCATCGAAGGCAACGACGGCGGCTTGAACATCTCTTGGGATGCTGGTGTCAGCTGGCGCTTTGTGGAAAATCTTCCTATTGCTCAGTTTTACCACATCCGCTTGGACAATCAGCTTCCCTACAATGTTTACGGAGGTATGCAGGACAACGGTTCATGGCGCGGACCTGCCTATTCTTGGATTGGCACAGGCATTGGCAACAACGAATGGCAAGAGCTCTATTTTGGAGACGGATTTGACGTTCTTCCACATCCTACCAATCCGCGGATTTCCTATGCCATGGCGCAAGAAGGCTCCTTGGCACGCGTAGACATGGTCACGGGCATGACCGAAGCGATTAAGCCTGTTCATCCCGAAGGAGAATGGTTGCGCTGGCATTGGAACGCCGCCATCGCCGGCGACCCTTCCAATCCAGACGGCTTGTACTATGGTTCACAATACGTGCACTATAGCCCCGATCAAGGACGCACCTGGAATATCATCTCTCCCGACCTCACGACCAATAACCCGGACAAGCAAAAGGCCCTGGAATCTGGCGGGCTCACATTTGACGTTACTGGGGCTGAAAACCATACCTGCATTCTCGCGATTGCCCCTTCTGCAAATGACCCCAAAACCTTGTGGGTTGGCACGGATGACGGCAACATCCAAGTAAGCCGTGACGGAGGGACAACCTGGACCAATTGCAGTCCAAAGATCAAGGGACTCCCTGAAGGCGCTTGGGTCCCTCACATTCATGCTTCTATCTACAATGCAGGCGAAGCATATGTGGTTGTGAACAACTACCGACAAAACGATTGGAAGGCCTACCTCTTCCATACCAAAGACTTTGGAAAGACTTGGACCAACTTGGTGGCCAAGGCAGGACTCACCGGCCATTGCCTAAGCGTCATTCAGGACAGTGAAGTCCCAAGTATTCTTTACTTAGGCACTGAAACGGGACTCCAGCTCAGTACCGATTATGGAATGACCTGGAAAGCATGGAAAGGTCTACCCACCATGCCCGTACAGGATCTGGCCATTCAAGAGCGTGAACAAGACTTGGTCTTGGGCACCTTTGGCCGCTCTGCATGGGTATTGGACGACTTGCGCCCCTTGCGTGCAATGGTAAACGGGGCTACCCAAGGTCGGACCCTAACCGCTTTTGATGCACCGTTGGCTATACATGTAGAAACCCGTGTTTCGGACGGCATCCGTTTCCAGGGATGGGCTGACTTCAAAGGCGAAAACCGAGGGAGCGGTGCACGTTTTGCCCTCTACGTAAAACGTGAAGAGGAATCTAAAGCCCCCCTAAAGGTTGACATCTATGATGCGGAAGGGACGCATGTCCGGCACATTGAGCGAAAATTAGACAAGGAAGACGTTGGCCTCTTCCGCTTCACCTGGGATTTGGCTGAAAAAGGCAGCCAGCGCCCACGCTGGAGCAAGCGTAAAGAGGAGCGCGAGAAATCGGATCCCCGTGGTGCCTCTGTTGCTCCGGGCAACTATACTGCAGTCTTTACCCTTGAAGATGCAAGCGACACCTCTGCTGTGGAAGTCATAGACGACCCGCGCATCAATATGGACGCATCGGAATGGGACGCGCAGATTGCCTTCCAACGCAGCTTATATGGCATCAACCAAGACATGGCGGACCTCGTCTTCAAGCTCTTCAAAGCCAATCAGGGCCTCGGTGCACTTGAGCGCATCCTTAAGGACCGCAAAGACACAGACAGCGCACAAGTTCAACCCCTCTTGGACGATTTGAAAACCCTCAAAAAGGCCATAGAAGACCACAGGTTGCGTCTCTTTGGGAAAGAAGATGTAAAAGGATACTTTGAACAGCCCGAGACGTGGTCCTTTCTCAACGGCCAGTTTCGCGGCTACCTCTGGAGCTTGCGCGGAAAGCCCAGCGCCAATGTGTTGAACATCTACGCCACATGGGAAAAGCGCACACAAGAAGAAATGGCTATCCTTTCCGCCTTCTTGGACACGGATTACCGCGAATTTAGCGAGCGGATTGCATCGACCGCCTTGCCCTTACTCCCGAGCTGGAATCCATAAAGGATGGTAAAATTGATGGATTAGGTAAACGCTGGGATGAAGATGGTCAATTGCAATCCGAAGCCAACTACAAGGATGGTCAAAGAGTATATTAGATCATTCATCAATAGCTTTATCTAAGTAGTTAGTCTATCTATAATCACTACAGTAAACGTCTGCTGTTCAATCTCATTGACTTACCTCAGGGGCTTAGAAGTGTCTGCTTTGAAACTAGCGGATATGCCTATGGTTTAGTCGCATTGGTCAGCTACTATTGAGCTGCATGTGTATCTCCGAATTCTGCAGCTTTTCCCATATCAGAACTAGCGCCATCGATATCCCCCAATGCAATCTTTGATAAACCTCTATTGAGATAAGCCCCTGCATCAGCAGGTACACTCTCCAAGTAAACATTTAAGTCATCTACTGCCCCTAGATAATCTCCTATTCTATATTCTGAAAGACTATTTGAACAAGACGTTAAGAAAAACAACAGCGTAATACCCAATTGATATTCTCAAGAGACTGGCTATCATTGAGTTTACCGCAAAAAAAAAGAGTAACCATTTCTGATTACTCCTTAGTAGATAACTCCATCGAAATATCGAACATTAGTCTAACTCCAAAAGATTTAATCGACACACATAATTTGATGAATCTTGTCTCCCACAATATAAATAGAGAATCATTTATTTATTAAGGTGTGAGCCGTCACAATATCCATTTGGATCTTGCGTATTTCCGCATCCACACATTGGACGATCTTGT
>Ga0075444_10000809_pt1 | contig 18832 bp, 12 predicted proteins | sample CoawatmetaG01DNA_FD_76836 | JGI IMG/M metagenome (GOLD analysis project Ga0075444, IMG submission 76836) | Marine microbial communities from the West Antarctic Peninsula - Coastal water metaG017-DNA | ecosystem: Environmental > Aquatic > Marine > Coastal | place: Atlantic Ocean: West Antarctic... | reverse complement strand
GCGCTATCTCACCTTGCCCGATCGTAATATCACCGATAGTGGCTTGGCTTCTCTGCGCAATTTGATCTATCTCAATATTCTTGATCTCGGCGCCACCCGTGTTACCGATTTCGGGTTGCCCCGGCTCAAGCACTTGACCGATCTACGCAAGCTCTATTTAGACTCAACCATGGTCACCGGAGAGGGAGTGGTTGAACTCAATCAAAAGCTCACTCGCTGCCATATAGTTCTGCACGGCGGGCGCACTCTGGCGTTTCCTTTTGAATGTTCTCCTGGCCGGCTCTGGCTCGCCCGAGCTGAAACCAACGGTCAAAGAGACTGGACAGAGCTAGGTACAGCCCAAGGCACAGTAGAAGTTTCGCGGCGAGCATTTGTGCGTTTAGAAGTCTTAGATCGCGCTGCCCTGAAAGAATGCAATCGTCTCAAGCCGGACGATATTCAGTCGCTTGATTATCTCTTCCCTGAAATGAATGAAGAAGACTGGGACTGTGTCAATCGCATCGGCGGCCTTAGAGAGCTGCGTCTAGGCGGAGTTGAGCTTGGCAAAACTAGCCTGCGCGACCTGGCGAACTTGCAGCGCCTGCGCACGCTTCAGCTGACTTCCTGTCACCTTTCAGACCAGGCTCTCAAACCTGTTGAGAAATTGAATTCACTCAAAGAATTGAGAATTTCGCACTGTCAATTTGACAATGTCAAACTGGGTGATGTTCTATCCCATACGCCGGCCAAGAAACTTTTACTTGAAGGCGCTCATATAGACGACAAGCTACTGAGCACAATAAACAAAGTAACTGACTTCGAAGAGCTCTATATAGTATTTTCTGCAGCCACCGACGCTGGTCTAGAATGTCTGCAATACTTTCCCCAACTAACTACCTTAGTCTTGCGTATAGACGCTCTTACAGAGGAAGGCCTCAAGCATGTAAGCGAACTAAAACGACTGCGCCGCCTGGTTGTGCGGGCCGACGACGTGGCCGAGACTTTCTTCCACTCACTGGTTGGGCTGACTGAATTAGAAGAACTATCCATTCGCCAAATTGATTTGCGGGGAGATGGCCTTACTAGCCTGAAACACCTGACTAACTTGAAGCGGCTTCATTTAAGTGCCTACAGCGACAATAGTAAGCCTGGTTATTCAAGCTATAAAAAGAAAGTCAAACTTCTCATTAGCGACCTGCCGCTATTAGAAGAAATGTCTATTCGTTCAGATGGTGCCACCATAGAATTACACGACTTGCCGAGACTAAAAGTACTAGACGCAAGCAATAATTCAGTCAATGACAAAGGCTTTATCGGCCTCGATAAGCTCACTAGCTTAGAGACACTGCACCTAAAAGGTTGCAATCGCATAGGTAATGACACTCTAAGTAAAGTTGGCACACTCAGCCACCTAAAAGAACTCGATTTATCACTCACCCGTGTCACCAATGAAGGTATCAGCAAATTAGCTAATTTGAGCGAATTGCGTTATCTCAATATTGCTTCAACGTCAGCTGACAATCAAGCCCTTGCGCATCTCAAACACTTAAGAGAGCTGCGTTTTATCGAGTTTCCCAAGCCCTTAACCAATGACGATTTACCCAACCTTAGTGAACTGACCAAGCTCCGTAATGTCAGACTTGGAGCCGTTACCGATGAGGGCATGGCCTCGTTAACAAAGCTGACATTCATTAACGAGATTAATTTAGCGGGAGCCAACATTGGCGACGACACACTCTCGCACTTGCGCAATTTGACTCACCTAAAAAATCTGAACCTCGCTAATACCGGCATTTCAGATCAAGGTATGGTTTTCATAAGCAATTTCAAAGAACTGAGCACCCTCAATTTAAGTGGTACCGATATTGGTGACCAAGGGGTTGCGGCCATTACCAATTTGTCACTATTAAAAGCCCTCGATTTAGAAAATTGCAAGCGCTTGCGAGACAAGGGCATATCGCTAGTTGCTGCACTCTATAATCTTCAGTGGCTGAACTTATCAAATACCAGAATTTCTGACAGTGGTCTATCGAGTGTTCGCCGCCTCTCCAAACTCAACACTCTGCGCCTGTCATTCACCCATATAACTGATAACGGTTTGTTTGTCTTGCGTGACTTGCCTGAGCTGCGCGCCCTCGACCTCGAAAATCTTGAAATCACTGGTGACGGCCTCAAGCATCTAGTCAACTGTCGCAAATTGAAAGATCTCAAACTTTCATCAAGCAGCATCATTGATAGTAGTGTTCAATACCTAAGTGCGCTGCCAGCACTAGAAGAACTAGACTTAAGAAACACCCTAATTACTGCTGAAAGCCTAGAAACACTGGCACAAATTAAAAGCTTGAAAAAACTTGTACTGATGGGTACCAATGTTATGTATAAAGACCTTGTCAAACTCAGTGCCTTAACCGAATTGGAGACGCTCACTTTTCATGACGTAGAGGCTACCCGCGCGGAGAAAGCAGCTCTAAAAGCCGCTTTACCAGATACAAAAATTCAATTGCTCGACCGCGAAGTAAACTACTCATAACCAGTACTGATATTTAGTAATTTGAGGTATCTAGATGCCCACAGAGTTGCTGCAAGAAAAAATAGCCGCAGCGATTGCTTCATTTAATAGAGGCGGCCATGAGCAAGCCGAGGCCTTTTGTCGCCAAGCTCTAGCATTTAAAGAACCTTCTGAGCTGGCTGATCGCTGGGCCGCAGAGGCCTTTGGCAATCTCGGTATGGCCTTTATGAGCGTGGCTAAGTTCTCAACGGCTGAATTATGCTTAGAGCGCTGCATCAACGTGCTAGAGAACGATAAAAACATTCACCCATCAACCCTTGCACAGCTAATTTCAAACCGGGCCAGTTGTTTTCTTGCCGAAGAAAAATTCGCCGAGGCTTTACCACTTTGCGAAAAGGCCTGGGGAGTAGCTGAACTAGCCGGCAAATCTAGTGACGAGCAAAGGCCGGTATTTTTATCAAACCTAGCCAGTGCCTACTATAAGCTTGAACGCTTTAGAGAAGCTGAATGTTATTACAAACTGGCCATTGAAGCAGCGGAAAACATCTGGGGAGACCATGAACTTGTGGCCGTCACCCAAAACAACCTGGCCAACTGTTGCCGCGACCAGGAGAAATACGAGAAGGCAGTGGAACTCTACAAACTTTCTATTGCTTATTTCACAGATAATGGTGGCGCCAGCCCAGATCTTGCCTTCGCTCTTAATAGCTACGCCGACTGCCTGCGAAAAATGGGCAATGAGCCAGAGCTAGCGAAAGTAACAGCAAGGCTAGCTGAAGTAGAAGAAGAATTGGAGCTGCAAGCAGACTAGATAGTTCTAGTAGACTAGTTCTGCTATATCAATATTTTTAGGAAAGTGTTTTTAGAGAAGCTTTTCAATATCGGCTGAAATATCAGCCGGCTCTACATTTGGTGCATAGCGCTTAACGACATTGCCGTCACGATCAAGCAAGAATTTAGTGAAGTTCCATTTGATATCTTTTAAGCCCAACAAGCCTGGTGCTTTGTCAGTCAAATATTTGTAGAGCGGATGGGCATGATCGCCGTTGACTTCAATCTTGTCAAACATCTGAAAATCAACACCATAGTTCTTCTGACAGAAAGCACCAATTTCAGTGCTATCGCCAGGTTCTTGAGCGCCAAACTGATTGCAAGGGAAACCAAGCAGACTAAGTCCGCGCTTGGAATACTCTTCATGTAATTTCTCAAGACCGGCAAATTGAGAGGTGAATCCACACTTGCTTGCGGTATTGACAATTAACATAACATTGCCTTTGTATTGCTCTAGCTTGATCTCTTTTCCATCAAGAGCTTTGGCAGTGTATTCGTAAACTGTACTCATCTTCTTCTCCCTCTATCGACATGCGAATTCTTTTGTCGCCAATTTGTAAGCAATTCTTAGGCCATTTGCACAACAGTATCATGAGCGACCACAAAGACTCTATCAGTTCGGCTCGGTCGAATGGTGTAAGAGCCTGTAAAAACGCCATAAGCAGGCAGTATGGCGTAGTGAGAACGCAACCAGAAGCAAGGCAGGCGCTCACGCTGCTTGCCTTGCCCCGAAAGAGTAACAGATGGGTGCAGATGGCCACAAAGAACATAACCTTCCTTACTCTTGATCAAGTCGTGAGAGTAAACGAAAGGAGCTTCGACCATATAACCGTGAACTATATCAAGCTGCCAGCTTTGAGGCAGCTGAACCTTGCGATCATGATTGCCAAGCACCAGGGTGACGGCCAAACTCTCATTGTCGGCTCGAAAGCGCTCAAACACTTCCACCTCAGCGTCAGTCATGCCGTCTTGGGCATGGACAAGGTCGCCTAGAATAATCAGGCGTGAGGCACATAGATCTTTGACCAGTTGACCTAAGCGCAGCAGATCAAAATTAGTAATACCATCAGGGGCAAAGAAATGGCGCGAACGAAATGAGGCCGCTTTGCCAATGTGAACATCGGCCACCACAAGACTGCGGCTTTCGGGGATAAACATTGCTTTTTGGCCAAGCAAAACTACCGCTTGCCCAGCGAGCACTATAGGCAGGGCGCCTAGAGGAAGTAATTCCGACTCAGTAGAAGCCTGAATACTAGATTTCAGATCACTAGTTTGCAAATCACCAGAATTCAGTTTGTCAGATTCCAAAATTAGCGCCTCATATCTTTTGCAAGATCAAGCTGCATACGTAAGATGCGCTGAGCCAATTTCTCAGAAGTGAGTTTACCTCGCAGTCTATCTACCATTAGAGGAAGACAAAATGGTGATGCCTTGCTCAGCGAAACTTCAACAATCTCGCAACCGGCTAAGCGGCTCAAAGCACCAATCATTCGACTAATCTCCAGATGTCTTTCCAAAACTTCGTCATGGGCCTGCCTCACAAGTAAATTACCTGGGTCGAAGTCAACAAAGACATCGTAGAGCAGCCCGCTTGAAACTTGCACCTGTTTTACAGTTTTATTAGCTCCCGGATAGCCCTGAAAAATCAGCCCGGCCACCCGGGCAATTTCTCGGAATTGGCGCTTGGCCATCTCCGTAGAGTTGAGACAGGCGTGAATATCTTCCACTAAATTGTCATAGCGAAAGTTTTTGAAAAATGCAGCGGCATCGGCGTCATCTTCACCAAAGGGTATTGGACGATCCGAGAGGATTTCGAAGCCCCAGTCGTTCATGGCAATGGAGTAAGTAGAGGGGCTAATGCGCGACAACTGATAGGCGACAAGAATGGCAATTCCTTCGTTGACGAGACGGCCCTCAAAAGGATAAACAAAAAGATGATAGCCATCCCGAGACTTATATTTCTCAACAAGAATCTGATCTAGCTCCGGTAAACTTGAGCGCTTTGCTTGCAATTCTAGAAGAGGGCGCAAGAAAGTCATCTCAACGTCGCCATAATCGCCGGCACTGGCCTTACTTATGAGTAAGCGCACTTCATAGGCCAACTCGCTCGACAAGGGCAAGCGACCCCCCATCCAGCGCGGAATGATGCCTGATTTTATCGGTGAAATTCTCACCCGCGCCTTCATCCCACGTACTTCTACAAGTTCAAGGTAGCGACCAGCAAAAATAAAGCGATCCCCTTTTTTAAGGCGACTTATAAACGATTCTTCCACCTGGCCAATTCGCTCACCAGAAGTGAAACATACTTCCATAGCTTGATCTGAAACAATGGTGCCAATCGATAAACGATGCTTTAAAGCCAGGGTCTTGTCTGAAATTACATATACTTCGTCTTCTTGACGAATGCGCTGGTGCTCAGGATAAGCTTTGAGAGCGGCACCACCAGTGCCAACAAAGTTTAGTATCCAGGCCCAATCCTCTTTGGTTAGCTCGGCAAAGGCGTGGGTGGTCCGAACCTCGTCATACAATTCGTCAGGTTTGAAACCAGTGCCGAGGGCAATAGTGACCACATGCTGACAAAGTACATCGATAGAATTTCGAAGAGGATAGCGCGACTCGACCTTACCTTTACTAATAGCAATGCGAGCAGCAGCCATCTCTACAAGTTCAAGAGCATGACTGGGCACTAGATAAAGTTTGCTGACTAAACCAGGGCTATGGCCACTGCGGCCAGCTCTTTGCATAGCCCGAGCCACACCTTTGGGGCTGCCGATTTGCACCACTCGGTCTACTGGTGAGAAATCAACACCCAAGTCAAGACTAGAAGTTGATACCACAAATTTGAGACGCTCTTCTTTGAGCGCCAGCTCGACCCAACGGCGCACATCGCCGTCAAGTGAACCATGGTGGAGGGCAGCTACACCACAGAAGTCTTCACGAGCCTCAATGATGCGCTGATACCACTGCTCAGTCTGTGAACGCACATTGGTAAAAACTATGGATGTTCGCCCACCGTCAATTAGCTTAATTACTTCATCAATCATCGGCAGACCGGTATGGCCAGTCCAGGGTAAGTTATCCAAACTAGCCGGCAAGACTGATTGCGCCACTACTTCTTTATTGATCTTGGCCTGGACGATACAAGATTTAGACTTAGCTCGATTATCACTACCCAGCAGGCAATCTAAGGACTGCTCCAAATTGCCGATGGTGGCAGACAGGCCCCAAATACGCAAGTCAGGAGCGAGCTTGCGCAGGCGAGCTAAAGCTAACTCGACTTGCACACCGCGCTTATTACCTATTAATTCATGCCATTCATCAACCACAACCAGTTTGAGATGCTTGAATTTTTCAGCACTATTTTCATAGGAAAGCAAAATAGAAAGGCTTTCAGGAGTAGTAATCAATGCTGAGGGCAAATTGTCTTTTTGCTTGGCACGGCGACTAGAAGAAGTATCACCAGTGCGTGTTTCAATAGTAAAAGGCAAATCAAGATCGCGTACTGGTTCTTCAAGACTCAAAGCAATATCGTGAGCAAGAGCACGAAGGGGAGTCAACCACAAAACAGTAAGAGGTAAGTGACCACGAGTATCTTTCTTGCTGACAATCATGTCACTGAGATCGCCATGGCTCATCCACTCAATTAGAGGGGCAGGCCAAATGGCATAGGTTTTGCCAGTGCCGGTAGAGGCATGAATGAGCCCGCTATAGCCATCGAGATAGCGCTGCCATGCCTCCTTCTGAAAGTCAAAAACTTGCCAGTTCTTCTTTTCAAACCAATCTACTAACCGCTGACCCTGGGGATTAAAATTGGTCATTACTTGTCAGTAGCCAATGGGCTTTTCATAGAGATACAGCTAACTCATGTTTATTTTGGTCATTTTAGCGCCAATAGACAGAGTTAGCCCGTTGTTTTTTAAATACTTGAGTACTCAAGTATTTTGAAAAAGTTAGAGTGCCATGATGCTGTTTTAGGAAATAGTTGCATATACAACTATTTCCTAAACCGGAAGGCAATCAACAATAGCTAGTCCTGCACAAGAGAAAATGACACTAAGGGTTCTTGTTAGATGCACCTTGACCAGGGTCAGAGCCAGGAGGTGGAGCAGCACTACCACTATCGTCTTTTGAGCCAGCAGAGCCTTTTGAGTCACCACCCGAACCTGTCATATCACCTGATGTCGGCCGACTATTGCCAATTATGTTAGGTGAGTCGGTACCAGCTCCCGCAGATGGAGAAGAAGGAGACGTGATAGAACTATCCCAGGGCCCACTGCTGCTCGGCGACATTTGCATTTGCTGATTGGCATCACCAGGCTTCATGGTTTCATTCTTACAAGCAAGACTGGTGGTGTTGTCATTTTGATCCATTTTGTGACTGAGAATTGACTCCGACTTGTTAGGCTTAGCAGAATCATTTGTTTCAGGATTCGGTTTAGCTTTAATTTCATAGCCGTTCTTGTCAAAATTGACATCAATCTTTGGATAATGCTGAGGGTCTTGCTTCGATTCTCTTTGATAGCCTCGAATGGCATCAAGTTGCTCACCGGCAGACATTCCCTTCAAAGCATGAGCAACTTCGCAGCCCTGCCTATTGCGCAGAGCCTCCGATACATCTGGTTTAAAAGAAGAGGCAGAGATCGACTGCTCACCATAGTTATGTGAACCCATAATGCTGCACCTCAAAGAAGGGAAGAAAGAAAGCCGACCAGCTAGAAATAGAGACTTTAGTAAGGCTTGCAGAGCATTAACGCAAAAGTCTTGTGAAATTGTTGTGAGCGAACGTGACACTACTGTGACGGCGAAAGGCTATTTGCCATAGACTTCAAGCATTTCACGCAATTGGGCCAGGGTGTCAGCCTCTTCAATGGGCTTGTCTGGCCGCAGACGAGCAATGCGGGGAAAGCGCACGGCAATTCCCGATTTGTGTCGGGGAGACTTTTGAATACCCTCAAAGGCAATTTCAAAAACTAAGCCCGGCTTGACTGTGCGCACTGGTCCAAATTTCTCCAGTGTATTTTTGCGAACATAATCATCAACTGACTTCATCTCTTCATCGGTCAATCCTGAATAGGCCTTAGCTACCGGCACCAGCTGTCCGTCATGCCAAACAGCAAAGGTATAGTCACTATACAAGCTAGCTCGGCGGCCATGGCCGCGTTGAGCATAAACTAGAACCGCATCCATCGAAAGCGGATTAATCTTCCACTTCCACCAGTCGCCCCGTTTTCGGCCCACACCATATACAGAGTCACGCCGCTTAAGCATGATCCCTTCAACTTTTAGCTTGCGGCTGTCTTGCCGCAAAACTGTAAGAGCGTCCCAGCTATCGGCCGTTAATTCCGCAGATATTCGCAGGTGTTCACTCAAGGTGCCACGGCAGCTGGGTGCAGCGTCGCACTGCCCTGGCATCAAAATTGACAATAGTTTTTGCCGACGTGCCACCATAGGCTCTTGCCTTATATCTTGGCCAGCAATTTCTAAAATATCGTAGGCCATGAAGATACAGGGCACTTCTGATAGAAGCTTCTTGCCTACAGTCTTTCGCCCAATGCGCTGTTGCAAAAGAGCAAAGGGCATCACATCACCCTCAGACCAGGCCAGAATCTCACCGTCCAAGACCGTACCATTAGGCAAGCGAGAAGCAGCCGTCATAATTTCGGGGAAGCGTTCACTAATTAACTCTTCGCCACGAGACCAGATAAATACCTGACCATCACGTTTGATTACCTGCGCGCGTATGCCATCCCATTTCCACTCAATTTGGAAATCTTTGATGTCGCCTAGACTGTCCACTTCCTCTTGAATCGGATAGGCTAAATAAAATGGATAAGGAGTCGAGGCCATTGCATCAGCAGTTTCTTTAGCAATCAGCTGTTCATACCACTGCGCCGATGGCTCCCAATTACCCATCATGCGGTGTGCCACCACATTTGGGTCAATACCGCTAACCGTAGCTAGAGCTTTTGTCACCATCTGCTGCGAGACACCGACACGAAAGCCACCGGTTATTAGTTTGTTGAAAATGAACTTCTGATCGAGAGAGAGCTTAGCCCAGGTTTCAACTAAGTGAGCTGCTGTGTCACTATCGTCTAAATTGCGCAATACCAGCAAGTAGCGCTCAACAAATTCTGTCAGGTCAACATCTAGACCAGCACTGCTTTCAGGCAGCAGCAAAGCCATGGTTTCAGCCAGGTCGCCAACGTTGTCATAACACTCTTGAAAGAGCCAGGGTGCTAGACCTGATAATTCAATGGTCAACTGTTTAAGCAGTGCCGTTGGTGCTAACCTGCGCAGCTTACGACCGGTGAGAAAAAAGACAGCCCAGCTGGCATCACTACTAGAAGCTTGCTGAAAGTAGCTTACCAGTGCATCTGCTTTCTCACCTGTTTTTGTGGTGCGGTCTACAGTCTGATAGAGTTCGACAAAGGTTCTCATTGCAGAGCACCAGCCTCATTCTCAGTAGTGGTTTCTTTGTCAGCGTCAAGCTTGTCGCTGCCTTCTTCTCCAGTAAAGGCTGTCTCTAAGGCATGGGCGTCAAGGCCAAGATCAGTTAAGTAACGCACCAGTGGTGGTGTATACCCGTGAGTGACAAGTACTCTCTCTGCCCCAGTAGCAGCGATTGTTTCAGTTAAGCCCTGCCAGTCAGCGTGATCTGACATGACAAAACCGCGATCAAGTGAGCGCCTGCGCCGAGCGCCTCGAACGCGCATCCAGCCAGAGGCAAAAGCATCAGAACTCTTACCAAATTTTCGCGCCCATAAACTATCTTGAGCATTGGGTGGAGCTACCACTAAGGCATTGCGACCAATGTCCTCTTTCTTCACATCGCCAACATAAGTTGTCGCCGGTAGCTTGACACCACAACCGCGATAAACTGCATTTAGCGCTTCCACGGCCCCATGGGTATAAATCGGACCAATCGATGGATCAATGCTCATTAATAGCCGTTGTGCCTTCCCCAAAGAATAGGCATACAAAATGCTAACCTTGCCTTCATTGGCATTGGCCTGCCACCACTGATTTACTTCGGCCGCAATTATCTCAGGAGAGGGAAAGCGATAAATTGGCAGGCCAAAAGTTGATTCTGTTATAAATGTATGGCAGCGCACTGGCTCGATCGCCTGACAGCTTGGATCTCTTTGGGTTTTATAATCGCCTGAGACAACGCAAATTTGCCCCTTATATTCGATGCGAATTTGAGATGAGCCTAAAATATGACCAGCGGGATGGAAGGAAACAATGGCATCCTTAATGATAATCGGCACACCATAATCGATTGTTTCAATCTTTGCCTCTTCCCCCAAGCGCAGCCGCAATATTCCTCTCGAATCAGTGTGAGCTAAATAAGAGGCAGAGCCAGAGCGCGCATGATCTGAATGGCCATGGGTGATCAAGGCGCGCTGGACCGAACGCCATGGGTCAATATAAAAGTCTCCGGCCTGACAATACAAACCTTGTTCAGTTACGCGGACGAGATCTTCAGCCATAAATTAGAGAGATTCCAGAGTTTCGGAGTTTCGGAAAACTAGCACGGAAAATATATTGTGACAGTCTGCAATATATTTTTCCTGTTTTCCTGCTTTTTAGCTTTGCTTCAATTTGAAGCCTGCAACAAGGCCAGCGCTTCTTTATTGTCTTTAGAGAGCTTGAGCACAGATTCAGCCTCGGCTTTAGCCAGTTCATTTTTGCCTAAAGCTTTAGCTACAGTGGCACATTTGAGATGATACTCAATATTTGATGGGCTGCAGGCCGTTGCCTTCTGCAAATCGGCCAGAGCCTTTTCAGGCATCTGATTTTTGAAATACGCAGAAGACCTGCCGAAGTAAAAGTCGCCAGCATCGTGATCAAGCCTAAGGCCGCTGGTATAAGTATCGATAGCATCAAGATAACTACCTTGACGTAACTGACAGTTGGCCAAAACTTCTATTGCCTTGAGATATTTAGGGTTGTTCTTCAGCAGCCCTCGACATTGATGAATAGCCAGACCATACTCTCCAAGGCTATAGTGACAGAGTACTTGGCCTAACATGGCCTCCTTCAGATAAGCACTCTTTTTCATGGCAATTATAGTCTGATAGTCGGCCATGGCCATCTGATAAGAGCGGCTGGCGTAATAGCAAGAAGCTCTGTCTAAAAGGGCTTTATCACTCTCAGGATTAAGCTTGATGGCCTGAGAAAAGTCGGCAATAGCTGACTCGTGCTTCTGCCACTGCATGTATATGTCGCCGCGCTTGACCAGCAAGGAATCGCTGCCATTAATCTCTATGGCTTTGTTCATGACTTCAACAGCCTTAGCCCACTCTTGAGATCTAAGGTAGCCATCGCACTGGTCAATCAACTCAGCCAACCTATCAGTCTTGTTAGAGCCAAAGGGAAAATTGGACCGCGAACCGGCCGATCCAGCCCGAAGGTTGTAATTCAAAAAGGCGGCTAACCCAGAGGCGGCCACAATAACTACTGTGATTATCGGTACGAGGGGTATCTTTGCCACGACAAGAACCTAAAAACTAGTTTGCAACCACGGCGAATTCTTTCAGGGTCAATATAATGATCTCTGTTAGCTAGCCCTGATTAACAAGTCCCTTTAATTACCGATCTCTATCATACTGGTGTACTGAAGAAGCTTGAAGCGAACCATGGAAACAAATAAAAAACAGTCAGCAATCAAAAGGAACAGACAAGGCAAAATCCAACCCACATCAGCTGCAATTGGGCTAGCAGTGGGAATAGCCTTGGCCACAGCCTTTTACGCTGGTCGCCAGTCAACTAATTCGGCCGATATCGGCCAATCTACCGCTAATCAGTCAGATAGCAATCTGGTCACATCAGTCAGGCACCCGGCCGCAAATCTAGCCCCAAGTGGGGCACAGACAGCCATCGGGGCAGCAATCGGGGCCAGTACCATTGCCGACATTGCCCAAGAGGCGGGGGCTTGGGTAGTCAACATCGACACTACCAAAGTTATTAGTTTTGCGCCGCAACCAGAAATTTTTGCCTACGGTGACCAACAATTTGTAGTGCAGCAACCGGCCCAGGTAGCTCAGCAAAGGGGCATTGGCTCGGGTCTAATTATTAGAGCCGACGGCTATATTCTCACTAACAACCATGTGGTTGGCCGCGCCGACCAAATCAAAGTGACTTTATCTGATAAGCGTGTTTTCGAAGGTCAGGTAATCGGTCGCGATCAAGACAATGACTTAGCACTAGTGAAAATTGCTGCTAAAAATCTCCCGGTGGCACGCATAGGAGCCAGCAGCAAAGTCAGACCGGGCGACTGGGCAATTGCTATAGGTTCGCCGGCCGGACTAGATCACTCGGTCACCCTTGGCATCGTTAGCGCCCTGGGCCGCTCACTTTTCGAAATTTCGGAGCGCGGCCAACTCATTCAAACGGATGCGGCCATTAATCCAGGCAACTCCGGGGGCCCCCTTCTCAATATTCAAGGCGAAGTAATTGGCATTAACACAGCAGTAAGCAGCTCTATGGGAAGCGGTCATCAGATCCAAAATATCGGCTTTGCCATTCCCTCTGAAGTATTTCAAGACACTGTCGAGCAGCTGCTCGCGTCAGGCGAAGTCAAACGTCCTTACGTCGGCATATTGATGCAAGAGCTAACACCAAACTTGCTGCAAGAGCTTGCCTTACCCCCAACCCTGCGGGGCGTTCGGGTAGCCAAAGTTACGGCTGGAAGTCCTTCGGCTGAGGCAGGGATTGAGGAAGGAGACATTGTCACCGGTGCCGATGGCAAAGAATTCTCATCAGTAGAGCAGTTGAGAGCCAATGTGCGCAGCCACAAAGTTGGCGAGACTGTTGTCTTTCAGGTTCTGCGCCAGGGCAAGAGCCTTGCAATCAAGGTCACAATTGGTGATTTGAAAGCTTACCGCCATCAATAGGGCTTAAATGAGGACCGCGGGGTTTAGCACGGGTACAATAAGTATTCGTAGCTAGGGTTAGAGTTAATGCCCCGAAAAAGTGAAATCAAATTTCACCACTATCGAGAAATTGCAGCCATGGCAACGTGGTGGAAAGCAATCTTTCTCACACCAATCTGGGCATTTATCTTAATCATGCCATTGGGAGCTTTCGCAAGATACTTCCTCCCAAGTGTTTTGTGGATTCCTAGTTTTATACTCGTAATTGTGCTTGGCCTCTTGTATTTTCTCCGAGATCTCAACCGTCGCTTTGTTACAGTCACCGACAAAGATGTCTACTTTGGTATGGGTAGCTATAGCCTGAGCAATTTGAAACGCATAAAAATTGGCTATGCCTTTCGTTTTTTCAATATCTTGCCGACCAAATTAGTCTTAGATTTCGAAGAAGAAGGATTGATGCGCCACCTCGATTTAAATCTGGCCTCAATAAGCTGGCAAGATAGCGAAGCCATGCTCGACCTACTAAGCCGACGGGTTTCACAACTAAAAATAGACGATGACGTAGAGCGCTTACTGCAATCTCGCAAACCGCTGGTAGTATCACCAATACAAGATCCAGACCACGTCGAAATGAAATATCACTGCCGCAGTCTTGCCGAAGAATTGCCCGCCGTTTTAGAACACACCATATACGAATGGTCCAGAGTGGTCGGACCAATTGGAACCTTATTGCTGAGCACACCAATTTGGCTTTACTTCAATTGGATTCTCTTTAACGCCCTGCGCGACTACAACGATGTGGCAGCCAACCAAGTGTTTTACGACACTCTGGCTCGCTATCTGCTTGACCTCAATGGTGCGGCATCAACTGGGGTATCGCTAATCCAGCAAATTCTAACAACGATTACCCTATCGCCATTTGTTAGCCTTAGTCTCGGCATGTTGTTTTCCTATGGTCTATTCAATTTCGTTATCACTAGCCGCCTTCGTCCAAATAAAATGACCATAAACAGAGAAGAGTTGTCTCTCGATATGTGGGCCTATCTCTGGTCTTATAATTCCACCACTGTCAAATGGAAAGAAGTAGAAAGTGTTTCTTTAAGGTCTCCAGGCGGCAGTGCCGACCCTAAGAAATGGGAAATAGTCTTCTTAGGGCATAAGCACAAGCTGCTTGCCAAGATTCCTCTTTCTTCCGTCAGTAGCGAGGACAGAGCTAGGCTAGCCAGTGCCATCGAACGCTTTGCTCCTAAGTCAACTGTCGAAGCGCAACTAACTGAGGCCCTCAGGCCAAAGCAAGATAAATCGTATACGGAACTTTGGCTTCAGTCATTATCTAGTAGTTCGCGCACCAATCTCGATCCACTAGAAGCCGGTCACACACTCAAGGCAGGCAGCTACGAAGTGATCTCTACCCTGGCCATTGGTGGCGAAGGGATTGCTTATGTAGCTCATGACCTGAGGACAATACACAGCGGTACGGTATCAGATATAGTGCTCAAGGAAACACTGATACCGGCTTACATAGACAAGGAAATTCAACAACAATGCGTGGAACGTTTCGAGAGAGAAGCCAGGCTTCTCAAAGATCTCGAAAGCGAACATATAGTTGGTTTAAAAGATTATTTCATCGAGGACAAGCGCTGTTACTTGGTTTTGGAATATATAAAGGGCCAGAGCTTGAGACAATTAGTAGCAGAAAAAGGCGCCCTTGAACCAGATCTAGTACTTGATCTAGCAAACCAAATGGCCGAGATACTGACTTTCTTGCATAGCAAACAAATCATTCATCGAGACTTTACCCCCGACAATTTAATCATGCAAGAGAACGGAAAACTTAAGCTCATAGACTTCAATGTCGCCCGCCAATGGGATAAAGACGACGGCAAAACCGGCACCATCGTAGGCAAGCATGCCTATGTACCGCCAGAGCAATTTAGAGGTAAACCCTGCGAAGCCAGCGACATTTATGCCCTAGGTGCCACACTCTTCTACCTCACAACAGGTGAAGATCCAGAGCCGATTTCACAATCTTCACTAGAGCCAGTAAACAGCCAAGAAAACCCGTCATGGACAAAGCTCAACAGCATAATTAAGGCTTGCACTGCTATGTCGCTTAAAACAAGGCTGGCCAATTCCAGCGAATTGAAAAAGGCACTGACCAGAGAAATTGAAATTGAAGAAAATGAAGACAGCAGCAGCCCTAAGGCAATCAGTGCAGAGAGCAAAAGCTCTGCGCAGACGATCAAGATAGCAGAGGAGCAGCCATGGCAGACATAAGTTCATTAAGCCGCCACCATGAAGACTCCCAAACCATTTGTCTAGACTACTCAGACCAGGCCCGCCAATCACTCTTGACCACACTGCGCATGTCTATAGTTTTGTGGGGTCTAATACCTGCTGTTATCAGTGCCTTTGGCCTTATCAATCTCATGATTTCGGCAGTCTCCCGCGAGACCAGCAACAATCTACATTACTGGGCTTTGACGTCCATAGGCCTGATTATTCCAACCCTGGTGCTAATTGCCATTCGCAACCTGAGCAAGTCACATCTGCTGCTAGACAAAAACGGTATGGAAGTGCCATGTGATCTTCTTTCGACCACACTCAAACCACAGTACATTCCCTGGAATACAATCAACAAAATTGCCTTTCGTCAAAACGAAAACGACAGTCAGAAAAGTAGCGACTCCCCGCTTAAAAACGATCAGATAGTGCTTTATCTAAAGCAGCAAAAGCCAGTGGTAATAAGACTAGATCGCCTTGATATAGCCAGTTGCGAGAAACTTTTAGTGTGCTTCGATGTCTTTGCTGGCCGTGTCGAACGTGATTCGCTTGAGGCATTGAGTGGTCTGATTAAAACTCATTTGCGCGATCAAGCCAACCAGAGCCTAGCGGCCTTAGCAAAGGGAAATGTTCTCAGTCACACAGAGTTATGGGAAGACGAGTTAAAGAGGCGCTTTCGAGCAGCGGCTTTTATGCCCCTTGAACCTGGGGTAATCATGCGCAACGGCAGTTTGACTGTACTGCGACAATTGGCTCTCGGTGGTCTTTCAGCCGTCTACCTGGGACAGCTAGAAAATAACAGCCTGGTGGTGATAAAAGAATCAGTGGTACCCGATGACGCCAAGGTTGAGCTAAAAGATAAAGCCAGAGAGATGTTTGCCCGGGAGGCTAATTTACTAATCAAGCTACAGCATCCAAATATTGTGCCTGTGCTCGATTACTTTGTAGAGAACGGCCGCAGCTATCTTCTGCTCGACTATATCAGCGGCCAAGATTTGCGCCAATATGTTAAACAGAGCGGCAGGGTGCGTGAAGGTTTGGTACTGCAATGGGCTCATCAAATCGCCGTTATCATTGATTATTTGCACAAGCAAGACCCCCCTGTCATTCACCGTGATCTCACTCCTGACAATTTGGTTCTGCGCCCAGATGGAACTATTGTTGCCATTGATTTTGGTGCAGCCAATGAATTTATTGGCAATGCCACCGGAACTTTCGTGGGCAAACAGTCATATATCTCCCCAGAACAGTTTCGTGGCAAAGCTTGCTTGCAAAGCGATATTTATGCTTTCGGCGGAACTCTTTACTATCTACTAACCGGCGAAGATCCCGAAGCACTCAGTCAATCAGAGCCTGCTGAAATTATTGAAGTGTCTCCCCAGTTAAATGATCTGGTTAAATGCTGCACTGATCTCGAACTAGAGACTAGAATTAGTTCGGCGGCTGAAATAATTGAGTCGCTACAACGTATCTCCCAAGAAAAAGTATTGTGATTATGAGCGACAACCAAGACCAGAAAGTTAGCAGCAACAACGATTCGAAGTGGCGCGAGAAACTCACTCCCGAGCAATATCATGTCGCTCGCGAAAAAGGCACAGAGAGAGCTTTCACCGGTAAGTACTGGGATTGCCATGAAAAAGGGATTTATCGCTGCATCTGCTGCGGAGCCGAGCTATTCAGTTCTGAGCACAAATTCGAATCAGGCTCCGGTTGGCCCTCCTTCTATTTGCCATTAAAAGCGGAGCACATCGCCGAACACCGAGATATGACACACGGTATGCTGCGCACTGAAGTTACCTGCAAAGAGTGTGGCGCCCACCTTGGTCACGTCTTTCCGGATGGCCCCAAGCCAAGCAATCTACGTTACTGCATCAACTCAGCTTCTCTAGAGCTTGAGCCCAAAGACTGAAACAATCGCTGAGGCCCATCTATGAGCACGATCTTGCTGGCAGAAGTTGATGACAACGTCACCATTTTGGTTTCGACATTACTTGCCGCTCGTGGTCACACAGTTGAAACACGCTCCGATGGCAAAGAGGCAATTGAGCTGATTCGAAGCCAGCCCTTTGACTTGCTCATTATTGGTGATCAACTAAGCGACATTGACGGCATAGGACTAATTGTCAAAATTCGCGCTGTCAATTCACAAGTTCCAATTGTGTTCATTTCAAAAACCTGGCGCGAAGCAGCGGTCTACAAGCGCTTGACCCAAGACTTTAAAGTTAGTCTGGTTATTCATAGACCACTCAAAGCAGGTCTATTCGGAGCCCAAATCGATAGCATTTTCGCTTCGGCCGAAAAATCAATTCAATCGCATGTTGAGCACGAAGAAGCAATTATCAACACCCTGCAAGGCAACTATTTAAAGGTCTTGCCAGAGCGCTTTGCCAAAATTGAAAAAGCCATCGCCCAGTCAAAAGAAAATCCCGATGATGCCGCAAGCTTGTTAGAAGCAATCAGACTGGCACACAATCTCAAAGGGACTGCGGCTTCATGCGGCTTTGGCGTGCTTGGAGAGTCGGCTAGTTCACTAGAAAAAGCCCTCGATGCCATCAGAGAAAATAAGCTCACTCACCACGAAACGGCCTGGGAAGAAATTGATCTAATTGCTAACTTGGTCAGGGGCAACGCTCAGTCTCTCACTGGAGACCCGGTGGCCCAGGTAGATAAACGAGCCTTTGCCACCATCGAAACTCTGGAAGAGATGAATGCGCCCATTCCGCCACCACAATCAAGCGTTCCTTATGAGCCCCAAGATAATTTTGATACTTACGACGATTCAGCGTCAGTGCGCGTCCTGGTATTTAGCTCAGACGTTATGCCAGCCCATAAGCGAATTGGTCACAAAGATACTGGCATACCGGTGCAAGTAATTGTGAGCCAGACCCACGAAGATGCCCTGATTAAAGCAGGCAAGCTCTCGCTCGATGCCGTATTAATTGACATTGATGTGACCCAGCCAGCACCGGCTCTCAACTTAGCCCGCGAGCTGCGTTCGCTTCCTGGTTATGAGACCCTACCAGTAGCGTTTCTTTCTACTTCTAAGCAGCAAAAGTATATAGAAGATTCCACCCATGCCGGCGCCTCACTGATGCTAGAGAAGCCCTTGCAGACTGATATCTTTAACGATGCCATTGAGTATCTGGTCAATGCCAGACAGGGTGGAAGACCGCGCATCTTAATTGTTGATGACGATGATGACTTTGTTCGAATCGTTGCTTCGGCCCTGGGCCAGGAAGGGATGTTGGTGCGGCAACTGGCTGACCCGACAAACTTATTGCAGGTGATTCAAGAGTTTCATCCTGACCTGGTGCTACTCGATGTCACTGTGCCAATTTTGAGTGGCTACGATGTC
>Ga0075444_10000804_pt1 | contig 18868 bp, 17 predicted proteins | sample CoawatmetaG01DNA_FD_76836 | JGI IMG/M metagenome (GOLD analysis project Ga0075444, IMG submission 76836) | Marine microbial communities from the West Antarctic Peninsula - Coastal water metaG017-DNA | ecosystem: Environmental > Aquatic > Marine > Coastal | place: Atlantic Ocean: West Antarctic... | reverse complement strand
TTGCTTCATTAGCTCAGTAACTCTTTGGCCACGCTCTAACTGTTTCCTTGTGGTTTCATCCAGGTCTGATGCAAATTGAGCGAATGCTGCGAGCTCCCTATACTGTGCTAAAGCTAAACGAATGCCACCACCTAGTTTTTTTATGATCTTGGTTTGAGCGGCTCCGCCAACCCTAGAAACTGACAGTCCTGAGTTCACGGCTGGTCTTATCCCGGCATTAAATAAATCACTTTCTAAGTAGATTTGACCGTCTGTTATGGAGATTACATTGGTCGGCACAAAGGCTGATACGTCGCCTGCTTGTGTTTCAATAATGGGAAGCGCTGTAAGTGATCCGGTTTTACCTTTTACCTTACCGTTCGTTAGCTTCTCTACATATTCCGCACTAACTCTTGAAGCTCTTTCGAGCAACCTTGAGTGCAGATAGAAAACATCTCCTGGGTATGCTTCTCTTCCGGGTGGTCGCCTTAAAAGTAATGATACTTGCCTGTATGCCCATGCTTGCTTTGTGAGGTCATCAAAAATAATAAGAGCATCCTCTCCCTTGTCTCTAAAATACTCTCCCATTGCTGTTCCTGAGTAAGGGGCTATATATTGAAGGGCTGCTGATTCTGCTGCTCCGGCTGCAACAACAATTGTATGGTCCATCGCTCCTTGTTCTTCAAGTTTTTTCACTACAGAGGCTATGTTTGAGTTTTTTTGGCCCACCGCAACATAAATGCACTTCACGCCTGTTCCTTTTTGGTTGATGATGGTATCAACAGCAACCGCCGTTTTGCCTGTTTGTCTATCGCCAATAATCAACTCCCTTTGTCCTCTTCCAATTGGAACCATGGCATCAATTGCTTTAAGTCCTGTTTGCACTGGCTGGTCAACTGACTGCCTTGATATAACTCCAGGGGCAACCTTTTCAATGGGTGAGCTTTGTTTTGAATCTATTGGGCCCTTCCCGTCAACAGGCTCGCCTAGTGAATTAACCACTCTTCCAAGCAACCCTTCTCCAACAGGGACTTCTAAGATTTTTCCTGTTGTTTTAACCTCATCACCTTCTGAAATATGTGTATAGCTTCCCAAAACCACCGCACCAACAGAGTCTTGCTCTAGGTTTAAGGCTAGGCCAAAAGTCTCTCCTGGAAACTCAATCATTTCTCCATATTGAACATCACTCAAACCATGAATTCTTGTAATTCCATCGGTCACAGCTACAACTGTACCAACATCTGAAGACTGTGCTCCGCCTTCAAAGTTTTCTATTTTATTTTTGATCAGTTCGCTGATTTCAGAAGCTTTCATTGCCATTGTTTTTTCCTTGGTTAATTAGTCAAAAAGCGAGTCATTTTTTTAAGTTGGGACCTTACAGAACCATCTATCATATGATCGCCTATTTTTATAACGGCGCCACCTATAAGTGTTTCGTCAACGCTGTTGTTAAGCTCTATTTTTTTTCCTAGTTTCTTGCTTAATGCTTGCTTAATTTCTTCTATGTCTCCTTCTGGAAGGGCCGCAGCTGATGACAGAGTGACCTCAGATACTTGCTCTGCTTTTTGTTTTTTTTGTTCAAACTGACTTGAAACCATTGTTATGATGTTTAACCTTTTATTTTCAGACAAAACATTTAAAAAATTAGAGAACAGTGCTTTGTTTTCAGCACTCTCGCTTTCATCTACACTAAGCTCAAAAAATATCTCCGCGATTGTTTTTTTATTCAACCCCGGTGTTTTGATGAGGGTCCTAATATCTTTTTGGTCTAGAAGCTCCGATGATTTTTTTAAAAACGCTGACCACTCATCAAGTGTTTCTTTATTGCTGGCAATATCAAATACTGCGGAAGCATAAGGCCTAGCAACTGTTCTAAGCTCTTCCATGATTACAGTTTTTTAACCAAAGAGTCTAACAAGACTTTATGGTCATCTTTCTTGATCTCCCTGGATAGTATTTTTTCTGCCCCCGACACAGCTAGTGTTGCAACCTCTCCTCTTAATTCTTCTTTAAGTTTTGACACCTCTTGTTCGGCTTCTTCTTTTGCTGATGAGACAATTCTGTTTCTCTCACTATCCCCATCTGACTTTGCCTCAACTACAATATTTGAGGCTCTAGTATTGGCCTGATCAAGAATGGTAGAGGCTTGTTTCTTTGCCTCTGAAATGACTTTTGTCACCTCGGATTCGGCATCTAAGAGTTGTTTTTGTCCTTTATCAGCTGCCGCTAGTCCGTCTGATATGTTCTTGTTTCTTTCATCAATAGCCTCCATGATCATCGGCCAGATAAACTTCATGCTGAATAAAACAACAACAGCAAAAACTATCATCTGTATAAGTAAAGTAGCGTTCAAGCTCATTTTATATGCTCCGTATTAAGCCTTAGTGTCTTTAAACTACGACAAATAAGGGTTTGCAAACAGTAGAAAGAGTCCGATTCCAACTCCAATCATTGTCACCGCATCTAGCAGCCCTGCAACAATAAACATCTTTACTTGCAACATGGGTACCATCTCTGGTTGCCTGGCTGATCCCTCGAGGAAGCGCCCTCCTAAAAGTCCAAAACCAATAGCGGTTCCTAGTGCACCCATGCCTATGAGTATGCTGACAGCTATCAGTGTCATTCCTTGTACAAATTCCATTTTTATCTCCTTAAGTTAAATATAATATTAAAAACTAGTGTTCTTCATGCGCCATGCTTAAATATACGATGGTGAGCATCATGAATATAAACGCTTGCAGTAAAATGATTATCAGGTGAAAAAGAGCCCACATAAGCCCTAGCGTAAACTGCATCAAAACAAAGGGAATTGCCCCTATCTCAAAAAGATAAGTGATGCCTTTGCCTGCAGTAAAAACTGCAATAATCATAAAAATTAACTCTCCAGCATACAGGTTGCCAAACAGCCTGAGCCCCAGTGAAATTGGTTTAGCAATTTCTTCAATTATCTTAAGTAATAAATTAAAAGGCATCATCGCTTTGCCGAAAGGTTGGAAAGCCAGCTCTTTAGCAAAGCCTCCAAGGCCTTTAATTTTTATGCTGTAAAAAAGTATCAACAGAAAAACGGTTATGGAGAGGCCAAAAGTAACGTTTAGGTCTGCGCTGGGTACGACTCTCATGTATTTCATTCCTACCAACTCTGATCCTCCAATTAGTGGCAGCATATCAACTGGCAAAAGGTCCATAAAATTCATTAAGAAAACCCACGCAAAGATCGTTAGAGCAAGTGGGGCTATTAGTTTGCTTGATCCGTGGTAAGTATCTTTTACCTGTTGGTCGACAAACTCAATAATCATCTCTACAAAGCTTTGCCATTTTGAGGGGATGCCCGAGGTTGCTTTTCTTGCCGCCATATAGAAGGTAAACAAAAAAACAACTGCCATAAAAATAGAATAAAAAACACTATCAACATGAATGGTTCCCAGCACCGTATCTGCAGTACAGTGGGAAAGGTGATGAGTAATGTATTCGTTGGCTGAGAATTCTGTTTTTTCTTTGTGGGTCTCTCCAAAGCAACTGCTTCCCTCCGCTGAGAGCAGCTGGCCTGATCCAGTTAATAGAATAAAAAACAGGGTTGTTTTTAAAAAACTAATTTTGTTCCTCTCTCTTGCTTACTTTATACAACCAATAATGACAACCAATATACAAAAACGGCAACAATATAACCTATTATTAATGGGAAAAACATGGGTTTTAAAAAGATTATTGAAGCGCCAAAGAGGGCCCCTGTTACTATAAATTTTAGTGCCTCCATCAGATACAGCGAGTTCACGATCTTTTTGGGTTCGGGCTGGAGCGGGTTGATTATCAATTTAAACAGGTGCACTGAAGAAAAAAGAGCTATGAAGCTGCCAATGGTTGAAGATTTTGCGCTCACTGGTCCTGAAAAGTAGAAAAAAATTAGTGCCGTAATGGTGCCGAGAACTAACTGCATAAAAAGAATGGTGAGTGCTGCGCTTCTTGGGTTTCCAAACATTGGGGTTGTGTTGTTTATGTTTTTAACTCTTGTTGGATTATTTTATTCTCTCTAGTATTCCCTCTAACTCGTCAACACTTGAGTAGCTTATGGTAAGCCTGCCTTTTCCTGAGCTGGCATGTTGGATGGCTACTTTGGCCCCAAGTTTTTCGGATAATTCTTTTTCGAGAGAGATAATGTCATTGTCTTTTGGTTTGGTTGTTTTTTTTCTCTCCTTGCCCTCCAATATACCTCTAACAAGACCTTCGGTTTCTCTAACGGATAGGCTTTTTTCAACAACCAGGTTTGCCACCTCAAGTTGCATGGAACGATCCTTTATGGCCAACAATGCTCTTGCGTGCCCCATGCTGATTTTTGATTCGTTTACAAGGTCTTGAACCGCACTTGGGAGCTCTAAAAGCCTCAGGATATTTGATATACTTGCTCTTGCTCTTCCAACAGCATTGGCAACCTCTTGGTGTGTCATTTCATATTCAATAATCAACCTTTGAAAGGCGCTTGCTTCCTCCAGTGGGTTTAGGTTTTCACGTTGGATGTTTTCTATTAAGGCAATTGCTACAGCATCTGCGTCTGTCATCGTCTTAATAACCACGGGAATTGATTCTAAGCCTGCCAATTGAGATGCTCGCCACCTCCTTTCTCCCGCTATGATTTCATACTTTATTCCTGTTGTGGAGTCTTGAACCGCTCTTTCTCTCACCACAATTGGTTGGATTACGCCCTGTGCCTCAATGGATTGTGAGAGCTCCTTGAGCTGCTCTTCTTTTATAGATTTTCTTGGTTGAAAAGGGCCGGGGCCGATTTCTTCAATGCCAAGTATTTGCATTCCTTGATTCTTATTTTTTGGCTGGCTTTCTGGTGCATTGCCTAATAGTGCTTCAAGCCCCCTGCCTAAACTTTTTCTTTTTTCATTCATTGCATTCTAATTTTAACCGCAAAATAAATCATTGCATGGTTTTTTTAACCACCTCCTTTGCCAATGAAACATAAGCTTTTGCGCCTAAGCATTCTGGGTCATAGGCTATGGCTGAAAGGCCAAAGCTTGGTGCCTCTGCTAAACGGACATTTCTTGGTATGGATGTCCAAAAAAGCTTTTCCCCAAAATATCTTTTTAGCTGTCCTGACACTTCTCCGGCGAGGCTGTTTCTAGAGTCAAACATTGTTCTTACTACGCCGTTAATTTCTAGACTTGGATTAACTGTTTCTTTGATTCTATATATTGTCTCCAAAACACCTGTCATGCCCTCTAATGCATAGTACTCACATTGAACGGGTATAATTATATTGTTGCTTGCTGCCATTGCGTTTAATGTCAAAATGTTCATGGAAGGCGGGGAGTCTATAATTATATAATCAAACTTTTCTTGTGTTTCAGAAAGAGCATTTTTTAATAAAAACTCTCTGTTTTGATATTCTAGTAATTGTATTTCAGCGGCCATTAGGTCGCTGTTTGCAGGAATAAGCGAAAACTTATTTTTTCCAGACCCGACCATAACCTCGTTGGCACCTGTGTCGCCTATCAAAAGATCATAAACAGATTTTATAACTGTTGTCTTGTCAATACCACAAGCGCTTGTAGCATTGCCCTGTGAGTCAAGATCTACCAATAGTGTTTTTTTGTTTAAGGTTTCTAGGGCTGCTGATAGGTTTACTGAGGTTGTGGTTTTCCCAACGCCCCCTTTTTGGTTTGCAATGACTATGGTTTCAGCGATTTTATTTTTCCTTTGTTATTATGATAATGTGCCTCTCTGCATCAAGATAGGGTACATCAATTTTTTTTATTTGTGCGACGACCCAGTTTTTTGGTAGTTTTTTAATTTCATCATCTGGTAGCTTTCCTTTCATGGCATATAAGCTACCTCCTTCTACTAACAAATGTTTTGTTTTTTCTACAAAATAATCAAGACTTCCAAGCGCTCTACAGACAATAGCTTCAACCCTTTTTTTTACCCTTACCTCTTCTGATCTTTTTCCAAAAACCACAACATTTAAAAGCGCTAACTCTTTGGCGGCGTCCTCGATAAACTTCGCTTTTTTTTGTTTTGCTTCAATTAAAATAAAATCAGTATCGGGCTTAACAATAGCTAAAGGAATGCCAGGAAATCCTGCGCCAGAGCCAACATCGGCTATTGAACGTGCATTTATTTCACTTGCCATGCTTAGTGAATCAAACAAGTGCTTTATAATTGCTTCTTTTGGTATTTTAATTCCTGTGAGATTAAATTTTTTATTCTCACTGAGGACGCTCTGTAAAAAATCCTTAAGTTGCTCCTCTTGGCGCGTTGTTAAATCAAGCTTGAGCTTTTCAAGCCCGTCTCTGAGCAGCGCTTTTTGATCGTCCACCACTATTAACCACTCATCAAAATTAATACTTTTTTTTGCGTCATAAGCATTAGTATATTTTAAGAACCTTTTTTGGAATGTTATTTGGTGTCTTTATTTTGACCTTTTTCAGTGGCGTTTACTAAACAAGCCATGTTTCCATAAGGGTGTTTGTTTTCATACATTAGTTGGTGCGCGTGTCCTATCTCGTCAAACAAATATGTTTCGGACAAGCATGGATCTACCTTTTCTGCTAATACTAGCTTGTTTAACTCTTCTGCTTGAACGTCGTTTGCAAGATGTGAGCCCTGAAGACGTTTCTGCATCATCCAATGATATCTTAGGTCCATGGTGATGTTGTAACCTGAGGTTCCAGCACATATTACAACCATCCCACCGGTATCACACACAAAACCAGAGGTAGGCAGGGTAGCTTCGCCTGGGTGCTCAAAAACAATTTTAGGGTTTTTTCTTTCTCCCACTGCTTCCCAGATCGCTTTTCCAAAACCTCTGACACCGCCCACCCAAGCCTTATAGTCTGGTGAATTAGTGTCTGGCATCGGGCCCCAATGACTAAAGTCATTGCGATTGATTACGCCCACAGCTCCTTTATCTATACAAAACTGTCGTTTGTCTTCATTAGATATTACTCCGACCGCTTTACCACCCAAAGCAGAAACAATTTGTAAGGCTAGCGACCCCAGGCCTCCCGCTGCGCCCCAAACTAAAACCACGTCATCTTTTTCTACTGTGTGGGGAGCCCAGCCCATTAACTGTCTATAAGCTGTTGAAGCACAAAGCATGTAGCAGCTGGCCTCTTCCCAGCTTAAATGTTTGGGTTTTTGTTTGATCTGGTGTGATTGGGCTCGGGCAAACTGACAATAAGAACCGTAATTGGTTTGATAACCCCAAATTCTCACGCTGGGGGCTAACATTGGGTCTTTTCCTGACAGCACCCAAGGGTCTTCAGGTTCCCACCACCCAGAGTGAACAACCACTTCGTCACCAACCTTGACATCTTTTACTTCTTCCCCTACAGCCCATATAATGCCTGCTGCGTCTGACCCGCCTGCATGAAAATCTTCTTCTTCGCCTTTTTTTTGTCGGTCGGCTATTACATCTACTGGGAAGCCCAACCCTGCCCATACATTGTTGTAGTTAATGCCTGTTGCCATAACATAAACAAGAACATCTTTAGGTCCGATTGTTGGTGTGCTTATTACTTCTCGCTGCCATGCTTTGTTTGGCTCCCCAAACCTATCTTGTCTTACTGTAAAAGCATGCATTGTTTTTGGAACCTTTCCCAAGGGGATTGTTTCCCCTAAATCATAAAGCGGTTTTAAGCTCATTGTTTTTTCCTTTGTTTTGTGTTCTGACTAATAAAATAAATTTACTGTTATGCCTCTCTCTTTACAAGTTTTTTAGCTTGTCTTGCTAACCTTCTTTTGTTGTATTTTTCATGTTCTAAGTCCGGATCTGGAACCGGAACAGAATCCAGCAGTTTTTTTGTATACGCCTCTTTGGGGAAGTAAAAAACATCCTTGGTGTCTCCTGACTCAACAACCCTGCCTTTCTTCATAACAATTACTCTGTCACATATTTTTTTAACCACAGCTAGGTCGTGAGCGATAAAAATCATGGTAAGTTTTCTTTTTTGTTTGATCCCCAATAACAGCTCTATTATTTCTGATCTAATTGAAGCATCAAGAGCGCTTACGGCTTCATCGCAAATTAAGAGTTGTGGTTTTGGCATCAGTGCTCTAGCTATAGCTACCCTCTGGCATTGGCCGCCTGAGAGTTCATGTGGGTAACGCCCTAAAAAACTAACATCAAGTCCCACCTCAAGAATGGATGACTCAACATCTTGTTCAACAGAGTCTTGAGTCATTTTTGGAAAAAAAGAACCTAGTGGTTCGGCCAACACTTCAAAAACCGTCATCCTTGGGTTTAATGAAGAGTAAGGGTCCTGGAAAACTACTTGCATTTTTTTTCTAGCTCTCTTCATCTCTTTTTTACTCAAGCTAGCAAGCCTTGCCCCAAACAATTCTATTGAACCACTTGTTGGGTCGACAAGTCTTAGTATGTTTTTTGCTAAAGTTGACTTTCCGCTGCCCGACTCTCCAACTACACCGAGAATCTCTCCTTCAAAAACCGACAGAGAAACATCATCCACAGCTTTTAGGTATTTCTGTTTAGCGAACAACGTTTGCTTTGGAATGGGAAAGTGAACACTCAGGTTGCTTATTTTCGCAGTGATCTCGTCGTCTTTCTTTTTGACTATTGGTGATGCTTTGGTGTCCAAGCTCATCTCTTTTGATTTAGAGAGCAGTTCTTTTGTATAGTCCGCTCTTGGTGAATAAAACACTTGCTCCAAACCTCCTGTTTCTTGCTCTGTCCCATCTTTCATAACCAACACTTTTTGGCAGCTTCTAGCAACCACCCCAAGATCGTGTGTAATTAAAATAAGAGACATGGCAAGCCTTTCCTTCATCTCCAAAAGAAGGTCTAGGATTTGCTCCTGTACGGTCACATCTAAGGCGGTTGTTGGCTCATCTGCTATCAGAAGTTTAGGGCTTGTGAGCAACGCTGAAGCGATCATAACCCTCTGTCTCATTCCGCCTGAGAGCTCAAAAGAAAAACCATTAAACCTCTGGGCGGGGTTGGGTATTTTTACCGCGTTAAGCATTTCTATGCACTTTTCTTTTCTTTCGTTCTTATTGAGGTTTGTGTGTCTTTTTAGAACGCCCGACATTTGTTTTCCAATAGAGATGTATGGGTTTAGTGAGCTCATGGGGTCTTGGAAAACCATTCCAATGTTTCTACCTCTTATTTGGTTTAAGCTTTTTGTGCCGACCCCTAAAATCTCTTTGTTATCAAAAACAACACTCCCAGATGCTCTTCCGTTGCTTTCTAGCAACCCCATTATTGAGAGGACTGTTTGGCTTTTTCCCGAACCAGATTCTCCAACAATCCCCAAAGATTCGTCCCTCTTTACATTAAAACTTAGGTTCTTTACCGCTTGAATTTTTTCACCTCTTGAGAAGAACTCAACACATAGGTTGGATGTTGTTAGCAAGTCAGTCATTTTGCCTGGTCCTGTCTCTTGGATCTAAGGCATCCCTAAGTCCATCGCCTATAAAGTTAAAGCAAAATAGGGTGGTCGCCAAAAAAAGGCCGGGAAAAACTAACATCCAGGGAGAGGTCTCCATTTGCTTGGCGCCTTGATTAACTAACGCGCCCCACGATGTCATTGGCTCTTGTACGCCCAAGCCAAGAAAGCTTAAAAAAGACTCAACCAAGATAACTTGTGGCACGGTTAAGGCAACATAAACAACTACCAGTCCCAACAGGTTCGGAACGATATGTTTGAACACAATTTTAGGGGTAGACACGCCGCCTGCTCTTGCCGCATCAACAAACTCTTTGCCCTTAAGGTTAAGGGTTTGGCCCCTTACTATTCTGGCAATATCTAGCCAGTTAACAGCGCCAATTGCGATAAAAATTAATAAAATGCTTCGGCCAAAAAAGACCATTAATAAGATTACAAAAAACAAAAACGGCATAGCATAAAGAACATCTACTATCCTCATCATTATAGCATCTGTTTTGCCCCCTAAGTAGCCGGCTATGGCGCCATAAGAAACGCCAATAAAAACACTAACCATGGTTGCAACAAGGCCTACCATAAGTGATATTCTGCCTCCATACATAACCCTGACAAACAGGTCTCGCCCTAGGTCGTCTGTGCCAAAAATATGTCCGCTTGAAAAACTTGGCCTTGCGGAAAGCTGATACCAGTCTGTTTGATCAATAGCAAAAGGGCTTAATAGCGGGCCGAGTATAACTAAAATAACCATAAGCGCCATTGTGACAAACGAAAACAGCGCAGCCTTATTCTGCTTTAGGGCGCCCCATGCATCCATCATTAATGAGGTTTTGTTTTTCACCTGTTCGCCTTAATTTTGGGGTCTATAAACCCATATAAAATATCAACAAAAAGATTAAAGGCTATTATTAGGCAGCCGTAAAACACTACCACCCCCATCACTAAAGTGTAGTCTCTGTTTAGGGCTCCCTGAACAAAATATCGCCCAAGTCCTGGGAGCCCAAATATCTGTTCTACAACAACCGAGCCTGTAATAATTGCTGCAGTGGCGGGGCCAATGTATGAAACAATTGGCAGAAAGGTTGGTTTTAAAACATGGTTAAATACGATGTTTTTCATGGGAATGCCTTGGGCTTTTGCGGTTCTAACAAAGTTACTGCTAAGCACCTCAATCATGGATCCCCTGGTTAGCCTAGCTATGTAAGCAACCTGTGGTAGGGCCAGAGAAATAACAGGCAGTATCATATTTTCTATACTGCCGTTGTTATAGCCGCCGGCCGGCAGCAAGTTATAAATAATGGCAAAAAACAAAATCAATAGCGGAGCCATAACAAAGTTTGGAATAGAGATGCCTATCATCCCAAAAAACATGGCCAGATAGTCCGTTCTTGTGTTTTGTTTCAGCGCTGCGATAGTGCCTATTAGTGAGCCAAAAAAGAGGGCTATAATGATGGCGCTAAACCCCAGCCTCAAAGACACTGGAAAGCCAGCCATAATAAGCTCTGTTACTGTAAAATCCCTATATTGGAAAGAGGGGCCAAAGTCTCCTTGAAGAATGTCGCCAATATACTTTATAAGCTGAACATATACTGGGTCATCAAGGTTGTAGGCCGCCCTCAGGTTTGCCTCTACTTCTGCAGGAAGGGCTCTCTCTAGATCAAATGGGCCTCCTGGGGCAGCCTTTACAAGCAAAAAAGCAAAGCAAATAAGTGCTAACAATGTGGGTATAGCGCCCAAAAAACGAGAGACAACAAACTTTATCGTGTTCATTCTTGTTTGTTGGTTTCTCTTTTTAAGATTTTGACATACTTGGAGTAATGGTGGTCCATAACATTATCCTCCAGGCCGCTGACCCAGGGTTTGATCATGTGTTGGCTGACATAATAATAAAGAGGAATTATTGGCATGTCTTCAACTAGAATCTTTTCTGCCGCCCTTAGGTCGTCAAGGCGGTTCTCTCCAGCATTTTTTGTGGCGGCCATATCAACAAGCGTATCGTATTCTGGGCTGCTATAGCCAGCATGGTTCATCTCATTTTCTGAATGGAGTAGTTGACTAAAAGTATAGGGGTCATCATAGTCTCCTATCCAGCCCCCTCTAAATATTTGTGTTTCGTTTTGCAGTCTTCTTGTTTCCAGAAAGACTTTCCACTCTTGGTTTCTAAGCGTGGTCTTTACTCCCAATGCTTGCTTCCACATAGCAGCCACCGCTAATGCTACTTTTTTATGGTTTTCACTTGTGTTGTAGAGCACCTCTATCTCAAGCGGGCTTTCTTTGCTATAACCAAGCTTCTTATAAAGCCTGAGCGCTTCTCTGTTTTTTTCCTCTTGGCTCCATGTTGACCACTCTGGTTCAACCGGTTGAAATGTTTTAACAGGGGGGACGAAACTGTAGGCTGGAATTTGCCCTGCTCCAATTACTATGTTTACAAGTATCTCTCTGTCGATTGCCATGTTGAGTGCTGTTCTCAGCTCTGGGTTGTTTTTGAACGGGGCTTTTGTGTTGTTATAGCCATAGTAGTAGCTTCCAAAATATGGGGCAACCTTATACTCTTTAGCCATGCAAGCCCTGATTAAGGGGAGCTGCTCCAAGGGAATGGTGTCAGTAAAATCTAACTCTTTGGCTCTGTATCTTTTTAAGGCAGAGTTAGGCTCGTCAAGCGTATAGTTGTAAACAGTCTCTAGGGTTGTATTTTTGCTGTCCCAATATTGATCGTTTTTGATGATTTTAATATGTGACTGTACTCTCCACTCTTCAAGCTTAAAAGCTCCATTGCTTACGAGGTTTCCTGGCCTAGTAAAGAGCTGTCCTAGTTTTTCTACGCTTGGTCTGTGCACGGGGTAGGTGGTAGAGTGGGTCAAAAGGCTCAAAAAATATGGTGTTGGCTCTTCCAACTCAATAACCAGGGTTCGTTCTTCTTTAGAATAAACACCAAGATCTTGGGGTGAAAGCTTGCCCAAAACAATCGCTCTCGCGTTTTTAATTGGGTATAGCATACTTGAATAGTTTGAAAGCGTTTTGGGGTCAACGCTTCTTTTTAAAGAATAGACATAGTCTTCAGCCGTAAACCTGTCTCCATTGCTCCATTTAGCATTTTCCCTTATTGTAAAAACATATCTCTTTGCGTCATCGCTAACAACCCAGGATTCTGCAACCCCGGGTATATAATCTCCGTTTGGCAACTCTATTACCAAACCCTCAAACAGGTCTCTTAGAATGTTTGAGGCGGGCACTCCCTCTGCCCTGTGTGGATCCAGCGTGCCTGGCTCTGCGCCATTGTTTTTTCTAAAAACCTGTTCTTTTGCAAGCTCAAATCCCGTTGCCCCTCCAAACACCTCGTCACTCTCAACAATGCAGTCTATTTCCCCTTGCTCTCCGCAGCCCGCCAGAAACAAGAGTGCCACTAGGGTTGTTGTATGCTTTTTCATTGGTTTTGTGCTCTTTTTATTTTTTCTTTTTTTAAATGTACCAACAATACCGAGAGAGATGCTGGGGTTATTCCTTGAATCCTAGCAGCATGTCCAATTGTTTGTGGCGAAAACAATTCTAATTTTTGTTTTGCCTCGTTAGAAAGTCCCGATAGCTTTGAATAGTCCAAATCTTTTGGCAGCCTTGCTTCAGAATAAGCCTCCTGTTTTTTAATTTCTTTGGCTTGTCTCTTTGTGTAACCCTCATACTTTGCTTCGGTTTCAATTTGTGCATCAACAAGCTCTCTCGCGAGTGAGTCCTCTGTCTCATACCCCTCTCTTTTTTTAATGGCGTTTAAAAGATCTTTGTATTGTATCTGGGGTCGTTTCAAGAGGTCATACGCCGTCTTTTCTGTTGTTTCCTTTTTTGCTTCTTTGTCTATCTTTTTTACTTCTGATGAGCTAAGCCTAATGCTGGTTAGTCTGTTTTTTTCAGTGTTAATTTTTTCTTGTTTGTTTGAAAATAGCTCCCACCTTTCTTTGGAAACCAGCCCCATCTTTTTTGCAACAGGTGTTAGTCTTTGGTCGGCATTATCTTCTCTTAGTAATAGCCTGTGTTCAGCTCTACTAGTGAACATTCTATATGGTTCATTTGTTCCTCTGGTTATCAGGTCGCTTGAGAGCACACCAATATAGGCTTCGCTTCTTTTTGGCACCCAGCTGTGTTTTTCCTTTATAGCCAGCCCAGCATTAATGCCTGCCAAAAGTCCTTGGGCAGCCGCCTCTTCGTAACCAGTAGTTCCGTTGATTTGACCTGCAAAATAAAGGCCTTTTATCTCTTTGGTTTCCAGGTTTTCCGAAAGGTCTCTAGGGTCAAAGTAGTCGTACTCGATCGCGTACCCTGGTTGTGTGATAACAGCATTTTCAAACCCCTTTATCGTCCCAATAAACGCTGCTTGCGCCTCAACTCCTAGGCTGGTCGAAATTCCATTTGGATAAACTTCTTTAGAGCTTAGGCCTTCTGGCTCTATAAAAATTTGGTGCCTGGTTTTATCCGCAAACCGTGTAATCTTATCCTCTATCGATGGGCAATACCTCGGTCCAACACCCTCTATGGCGCCCGTGTATAAGGGAGAGTCGCTGAGCGAAGATCTAATGACCTCGTGGGTGCTGTTGTTTGTGTGCGTAATATAGCAACTCACTTGTTTTGGGTGGTCGTCTCGTGTTGAAAGATAAGAAAAAACAGGCCTAGGGTTGTCCCCCTTTTGTTCTTCAAGATCGTCAAAAGCAATGCTCTTTTTTAAAATTCTTGGTGGGGTTCCTGTTTTCAGTCTGCCGGTTCTTGGGGCAATCTCATGAAGTTGCTGGGCCAAAATTATAGACGGTGCATCCCCCTTTCTTCCTCCGCTGGTTTGCTCTTTTCCCATGTGGATTTTTCCATTTAGAAACGTGCCGACGGTTAGGACCAGTTGTTTTGTTGTAAAGGTTGTTTTGCACTCCGTTGTTACGCCATGCAGTTTGTCGCCCTTGATAATTAGGCCCGAGGCTGCGCCCTCAAAGATTGATAAATTGGTATGCCGTGCAAGCTCTTTCTGAATGGCGTTTCTATAGAGTGCTCTGTCCGCCTGTGCTCTTGTTGCCTGAACGGCTCTTCCTTTGCTAGAGTTGAGTGTCTTCAGGTGGATTGCTGCCTTGTCTGCAGCTCTTGCCATAAGCCCTCCCATGGCATCAATCTCTTTCGCTAGGTGTCCTTTTCCGACACCACCAATTGCTGGGTTGCAGCTCATCTGGCCAATGGTTTTTTTAGCGTGTGTAAGAAGGAGTACTTCGTGTCCCATTCTTGCTAAGACAGCGGCTGCCTCTGTGCCAGCGTGTCCTCCGCCGACCACTATTGCATCAAAATTTAACTTCTTTATGTTCACATTATTTACCTATACAAAACTCGCTGAATATTTTGCCAAGAAGGTCTTCTGTGGAAAACTCGCCTGTTATTTCAGAAAGTGTATTTTGCGCCTGAAGAAGGTCTTCTGCAACCAGATCAGCAGCTTTGTTGGCTTCTATTTTACTTTTAGCTTTTTTATAAAAGCCAAAAGCATCCCCAAGGTTGTTGAGGTGACGCCTTCTTGCGGTTAGTCCTGATTCGTGTGTTTCGTTGTCGCCAAAAAAAGCCGCTATTGCCCCAACAACATCGTCAACCCCGCTTCCATCTTTTGCTGATACATAAAAAACACGCTTGTTTTTGTTTTTGTTCTCTGGCTGTGTCTTTAGAAGGTCCACCTTGTTGAAAAGCAGTAGTGTGTTTTTTTCTGATGCTTTTCTGGCTTGGTCTGGCTTATTAGCATCATGCATTTCAATAACTATATCCGCGTTTTTTGCAGCCTTTTTTGCACGCGCTATTCCCTCTTTTTCTATTGTGTTTTTGGTGTGCCTAATTCCAGCAGTATCAACTATGGTTATGCTAAACCCGTCTAGCAGAATGGTCTCTTCGATGGTATCTCTTGTGGTACCAGGCACCTCACTAACAATTGCTCTTTGATGGCCACAAAGCGTATTCATCAGTGTTGACTTGCCAACATTGGGCTCTCCAGTTATCGCCAAAGTTGCGCCCTCCCTTATCCTGCATGCCGTTCTTGTCTCTTTTAAAAGAGATAAAAAAGCATTGTTTATTTTGCTCATCTTTGTTGAAAGGGTTTTCTTGTAGCTTGTTTCGTTGAGCTCTTCGTCAGGAAAGTCCAATGCTGCCTCAACCAGTGTTCTGGTCTCGGTTAACTGATCAGAGAGTGTAAATACTTTTTTAGAAAAAACGCCCTCGAGCGACCTTCTTGCTGCCCTTGCAGTTTGTATTGATTTGCTCTCAATTAGATCTGCTACAGCCTCGGCTTGGACCAAGTCAATTTTGTCATTCAAATACGCTCTTTTGGTAAACTCTCCGGGTTCTGCAAGTCTTGCGCCAAAGTCATATAGGGCCTTAAGAATTTCATCTACTATCGCAGGACTGCCATGACAAGAGACCTCTAAGACATCTTCTCCCGTATAAGAGTTAGGGGCAAAAAAACCAAGTGCAACTCCATCATCAATCTTCTTTCCTTCTTGGTTAAAAAAGGTTGCCCTCTTTGCTTGCATGTGGTCAAGTTCTTCACCAATAATTTTTTTAGTAATCTCTTTTGTTTGCTCGCCAGACATCCTTATTACTGATATTCCAGCAACGCCTGCCGCCGATGCTTGTGCCGCTATTGTGCCTGAGAGTTTTTTAACCTTATTACTCAAGTGTCTTGTTTGCAGGGTTCTTAGCCACCTGGTCTCATGTCGACTTTTACGCCAGCCTTCTTGTTGATTCTCCACTGTTGGGCGATAGACAGCAGCGAATTTGTAAACCAATAAAGCACCAGCCCTGATGGAAAGAAAGCAAACATGCCCGTGAACATTACGGGTAGAAAATTCATCACCTTTGCTTGCATTGGATCGGGGGGTGGTGGGTTTAGTTTTTGCTGAAAAAACATTCCTGCGCCCATTAAGAGGGGCAATATAAAATAAGGGTCCCTAGATGATAAGTCTTGAATCCAAAGAAAAAAGGGCGCCTGTCTGATCTCAACACTCTCTAGCAAGACCCAATAAAAGGCGATGAAAAATGGGATCTGAACCAGCATCGGCCAGCAGCCTGCCAAAGGGTTGACTTTTTCTTTTTTATACATCTCCATCGTAGCTTTGCTTTGTGCTTGTTTGTCGTCTTTGTACCTCTCCTGAATGGCCTTCATTCTGGGTGCGAGCTCTCTCATTTTTGCCATCGATTTACCGCTCGACTCTGTAAGCCTAAAAAAGACTAGCTTTATACAAAACGTCACGAGAATTATGGATAACCCCCAGTTGCCAACGAACGAGTGGATCTTTTCTAACAACCAAAACAAGGGTTTGGAAAGAAAAGAAAGCCTGCCATAGTCAACGCTTCTTTCTAGTCCCGGTCTTAGCTCCTTGAGTTTTGACTGAAGCTTTGGCCCTATATAAAAACTCATCTCTTCTTTTTCAATTCCTCCAGGAAAAACCGTTTTACTGGTTTCGCCAATAGCTGAAATCTTGCCAAGGCTGTTGTCCAAGTCGTATGTTGCTTGATACGAAAAGCTGCTTTCTGCTTCGGGAATGGCTGCGACAACAAAGTGATGCTTAATGTTTGCAGCCCAGCCGTTTTGATGGCTTACCATAATTGGTTTTTCAACCAGGTCGTCGGGGTAGAGCTTTTCATAGCTCTCGCCATTAAAGATGATGCCCCCATCAAAGGAGTAGGTTTCAACATCAAACATGGAGCGCTCCACTTTTGCGTCTTTTTTTATTATCTGGCTGTATTGAACATATGGATACTCTCCGCTGCTTCTGTTTTTTATTTCATATATTAGTTTTACCTCATATGAATCCTCAGAGAGAACATAGGTTTTGTTAACAAGAATGCCGTCGCTCTCCCAACTAAAGAGTGCGCTTTTGGTTCCGTTGTTCGCCCTGTTGGTTCTTATATAGTCAAAGCGTTGTTGATGGTTGGGTTCTGCCTTGCCGATGGTTGAAAGCAGTCCCGTCTGAAAATAGTGGTATGAGTTTTTATTAAGCGTCAGTAGTTGCACTTTGTTTTCAGTGTCGTTTTTGCTTAAGAAATATTTCATTAAAACGGCTTCAACAATATCAGCGCCTTTGTCTGGGTTAATGAAAACCTCTAGAACGTTGTTTGAGAGCGAGACTAGGTTTGCAGGGAGTGCCTTGCTTTCTGGAACCCCTGTTTGCTCAAAAAGCTGTGGTTTTGTATCAGAAAGCGCCAGCACACCAGATGAGGGCCTTGCGCCTGGCTGTGGTTTTGCGGTCTGTCTTGATGGTGTTGAAACGGCGTTATTGGTGGGAAGCTTTTTTACAGTTACGTAGTCGGTTGTCCACTGAGAATAAACCAAATAAAGCGACATTAAAAAGCCCGCCCAAAGCAGTATTCTAAGGTTTTCCATTATTGGCTCTCTCTTGTTGCAAGTTCTATTTTTATTCTGTCAAAGTGTTTTTGAATGCTTTCTCGAACAATCTTAACACTTCTTTTTTGAGCGGGCTTGTCTTTATATATGGCTATTATATCTACCGGGAAGGGCCTAAGGGTTTGAACGAAGGCCTCCCTGATGGCCCTTTTGATTTTGTTTCTTTCTGTCGCCTTGCTAATGAGCCTCTTTGGAACACTAATCCCTATTCTTCCTGTCCGCTGTTCCTTGTTTAGGTATGAAACCAAAAAGAATTTGTCTGTTGATTTTTTTCCGCGAGAAAGGACGTGGTCAAAAGAGATTTTATTACTAAGAGACACGGCCTAAACGGCAAGCTTTGCTCTTCCTTTGGCTCTTCTGTTGTTAATCACTCTTCTGCCCGCTTTTGTGGACATGCGCGACCTGAAGCCATGTGTTCGTTTTCTTTTTAAAACGCTAGGCTGGAATGTTCTTTTCATAATATATAAAAACTCTTTTTAAAAACAATATGATACCAAACTCAATATCGGGGTAGAAGGTTATGAGAGAGATGCGAAGAAGTCAACATAAAAACAACCTGTGGATAACTATAAACTAACAGTATAGTATGACTAGTCTTCATTAATCGTAAAAAACTGACTGGAAAGGTAGAAAGAATGCAAAGAGGTATATGGGAAGATTGTCTAAGCGCATTAAGATCGGACCTAACAGAAACACAGTTCAACACCTGGATAAAACCACTCTCTGCAATTGAGGATGAAAGCGCCCAAACCCTTACCTTGTTGGCACCAAACAAGTTTGTTGTTAGTTGGGTACAAAAGAATTACTTAGACCAAATTAAAACTCTGGCAGATAACAGAGGGGAACAAAAAACCACGGTGGCTATATCTGTGGGGGAAGAAAAAGGAAGCCCTGGTGGGGCCACAGAAAAAACAGGAATACGGGCCACTGAAAAGGCTGCGGTTGGCTCTTCTCTTAATCCAAACTATAGGTTTGAAACCTTTGTTGGCGGAAAAAGCAACCAGCTTGCACGCGCTGCGGCCGTACAAATTACAGAAAACCCCGGAACGTCCTACAACCCATTTTTTATATACGGTGGTGT
>Ga0075444_10000803_pt1 | contig 18869 bp, 22 predicted proteins | sample CoawatmetaG01DNA_FD_76836 | JGI IMG/M metagenome (GOLD analysis project Ga0075444, IMG submission 76836) | Marine microbial communities from the West Antarctic Peninsula - Coastal water metaG017-DNA | ecosystem: Environmental > Aquatic > Marine > Coastal | place: Atlantic Ocean: West Antarctic... | reverse complement strand
CGCTCACATCATATCCACACTCAAGCCAGAGTGCGTACATGTTCTGTATTGGGATACTAGCGTTGTTCGTGCGGAGAAGTACGAGCGTGACGATTTGGGTAAGATGATAAAATCTACCAAGCCCGCAGGGGGCGGCGGTACAGATGTTAGGTGTGTACCAGCGTATCTTAAAGAGCATCGTATCAAACCAGAAGCCACTGTTGTTCTTACTGACGGTTACTTGTGGGGCGGGTGCGGTGAGTGGGATCACCCTACCTTGTGGGTAACACTCGACCACGAAGATTGGCAAGCTGATGTTGGCAAGACCGTACACGTAAGAGCGTGTGACATGTAATCAAAAGTGTATGGGGAAACCCATACACAAACCAAGGAGAACTAGAATGATGAACAAAGATGGAACTATCAGGATGCGGAACAGGCAAGCCGCATCTGTTCAGAGCAGAACGGCGAAGGTAACGACAAGCCCCGCGCCGTGGGACAAATCCGAAGAGGAAGAGTTTACTGCTGCGTGGCACGAACACGCAGTTAAGTTTCAAGCCAATCCTTTCATTGCTTGTCCTGAGTGTGAGGGTTCTGACCATGTAGGTCAGCAAGAGCAAGAGAAGTTTAAACTAATGAGTAGTGGTATCTACGAACCTGTTGGCACGTGGGTGACTTGCGATAATTGTAATGGCTTGGGGGAGATACAGGCCGATGAGAATATGGAGAACTAAGATGCCACTATTATTTACTAACCACAGATGTTTCGCAGACGTAGAAGCAGCATACAACAATACCCCTGTGATACGTAGTAAGTTCGGTAAAGTGAACGACATACGCCCTATCGGTGACAGACGCCGCAAGCATGAGCGTATCCAAAAGATCAACGGTAACTGCTACGCAATCATGCATGGGTATGGGTATGGTGATCCTGTGTTCCAACCTTGGTATGGGGGTACTGAGATAAAACCTTCAGTCAATTCTACTGAGCAGTATGCGGCGTTAGTGTGGCGCAGACACAGGGATGGTACTGATACAGTTAAGATAACTAACGGCTCTGGCCCACATGGGCATCACAATTCTATATACGATACACTTAACCGCCACCTGCCGAGACCGCTATGGTTCATCAACAAGAACGGTAAACACTTCATTCGTATTGGCGGTGCGCAAGAACAAACTGTTTTTTCAAAGTACAGTCATGTGTTTGGTAGTAATGTCGCCCACTACCTACCACGACATGGTGAGGACTACTACCTAGCTAAACGTACTACTGTCCCCGCACCCGTCAAGAAACATTGGGATACCTACTACAAGAGAACGCAATCACAGAATGTGCATGTGCAAGAACGCCAAGGGTGGATGACTGCCAAGGACGATGGTGCCTCGCTGGTGTTTCGTAGGATCGGGGAAGAACAATGGGTGCATGACAGTGGTGGCATACCGTTGCCCCCTGCGCCGAAAGTGAACAAGGAACTGAAAGACAGATACAAAACACACATGAACGAGTTCTATGATTGGGGTGTCACTATGACCCCTCTTCTTCCACTAGAGACAGGCACATACAACTATGGTGAAATGAACAAACTAGAAAAATACAAACGGGAACATTACAGTAATCCTAAGAGACGTGCGCTCTGGTTACGTGATGTGTTGAAAGACCCCGAGCATCCTATGCGTGTTGCAGCGTGGATTCATTTCACTCAATCGTTTCAAGGGAACAGTGGGTGGTATGAACGGGCCACTATCAAGGAACATATGCAAGAAGGGAACATGGTTGAAGTAAGAAGTAAGTTCAATACGTGGATCAACAAGACCGCGAATTTTAAGAAATGATAAAACAGTATGGGGAAACCCATACATAAACCAAGGAGAACTAAAATGGATAGTAAGACTATAGCAGAAGCGAAAAGGATCAAGTTGCAAGATGGTCAGCATCCCCACCTCGCTCAGTTTACCAAGGAACTAGCACAGACAACAGCCCTGTCGTTTACACCGAAGAGCCACAACAGTTCGTGGGCGTTCTACGAAGGTGATACATATTGCTGTGGTTGGGTAGGGTTTGGTGACTTTCGTGTAGGTGGAAAAGGTACTAAAAACTACACAGTACAAAGTCGCTTGATCCGCAATATGAAGTACAACGATAATAATGCGCAGTACCATATGGCTATGACCACTAAACACAACATTGGGTTGAAGAACGCCAAGCGGTATCTGTCACCTCTAAACGTGGCTGAGATGGCTGCGGAATCTGCTCAGAATGTGGGTCGTAGTTTTCGTGCAGTAAGTAGTGAAGCGGGTAGCGAACTACGTCATATGGGGGCTAAGTTATTTAAACACGATGGTAGCTCTAGCAACTATTCACCTATGGAGACTGAGTTGAAGGGTCTACTCACCTTGGGGCATGACTTCCAAGATAAAGAATTGGAGAGAGGTTTAGTTAGCTTCTTTGCCCAGAAGGATGAGACTAAAGTGCTAAACAATAGAACTGACTCAGGTGTGTTCGTATACACTACTGTTCGTATGAACGAGCCACAGTGCGCTGTGCTTCCTGTTGACGAGTTATCAAACTGGAACCCCAAGATACACGATATGTCTGAGACAAAGTGGTACGTCCCTAGCGAACTACCCGAGGATATCATGGGTAAGTTATCTATGTTGCAGCTTGTAGAAGATGATCACTACGTTGACGGGGTAGGGTACAGGGTTTCTGACCGCATGTGCTTTTTACTAACTTGAGCGTAGGTAACGTCTTGGGCGCGGCTGACGTTTGTTACCGCGCTCAAATAGAGGAAGATACTGGCTGGGTCACGCTAGTAAGCCTTGGCATTAAAAGACTTGACGCGACAGTAAAAGACACCTATATATCTTTTGAGGGGTTACCAGAGTGGTTCCAAGGGAGATTAGCGGTGTTATCAATGTTGGAGGACAACGGCTACTTAGAGGGTGTTGGGTACAAAGCGTATGACAACACCTTCTGGGTAGTCGAACCATCTGATATTTAAAAGACGTTGGGCTGTATGGGGAAACCCATACAGCTTTTGATGCCAGTTTTTATAGAGGGTATATTTATGGTTATGACGCCAGAGGCGAAAGTTAAGAAGCAGGTCACGAGACAGCTAGGCGCAATGGGTGCGTACTACTTCTACCCTGTCACGGGGGGCTACGGCAAAAGTGGAGTTCCCGATATTGTAGGTTGCTACAAAGGGTTATTCTTCGGGATAGAATGCAAGGCGGGTAAGGGCAAACCTACCCCACTGCAAGCTAAGAACCTAAAAGACATACGCGCAGCGGGGGGTATGGATATGGTTATCAACGAGGATAATTGGGGTGATGTAGCAAGTATCTTAACAAGGTGGGTCAATTCTAATGGATGAGAATGCAGAGTTAACTCCCGCGCAGCAGTCCGAGTTAAAATTTTTACGGGAGCAAGTTGATATGTGGCAAGACAAAGTACATGAACGAACCCCGTTACCCAACGCAGGTAACAACCTATGGACAGCGCGTGAAGAGTTAACCCGATATGTCAGCGATCTTCGTGCGTGGGGTAAAACCATATGACGCCCCGTAATGCCTACACCATTAAAGAGGATGATGTTTCTTATGACCATCAGGTTAAACAGTTTATACGTAAGCGCCACGTCATTGAGGTCGCCGCTAAAGAAAACGAAGCTATGCGGCAGGGCAGTTCGCCAGTAGACAAAGTAGACCTACGGGCAAGAGTATATGACACACTACGCACAAGAGACGCGTGGACAATATCAGACGTAGCTAAACGTATGCGCTTGAAAGAAGGCGCAGCGTACCAAGTTCTCACCGAGCTAAAGAGGGACGGTTATCTCACTGTTAGGCAGCTACACGATGAGCTTGTGTATGAGCATAAGGACTTATGAAATGGCTAGGTGGGGTTTCGATATGATCGAACGCAAAGAGTATGAACGTGTGTGCGAAGAGAACCGCGAACTGAAAGTGGAACTTGGATTGGTCACGAAGCAGCTATCCGCAATGTATGTAGCAGGTACAAAGAAACTAGGAGAAGACCTTGACAGAGTTGGAAAAGATGAAGGCGCAAGCCAAGATTGAAAGCAAGCGGATGCTTAAAGAATACCACGGGGGTAGGTCACCTAATTACGGTAAGTTAGAGCAGAACCTACGTGGTCGCGGGGAACCTAGAATATCTGAGATAGAGAGGTCTGGCCCTGCGAAGCGGTTACTACGACTAGCGCAACAAGGGTTTAGCCTAGCTGAAGCCGCTCGTATCACCAGCATGTCTGTAGAGGATGTTATACGAAGGTCAAAACGGTATCAGATACAATTCAAAGGTAGGGATCAGGGTTATGGATAAGAAAAAATTTGAAGCTACTATGCACAAGATCGCAGCCGCTGCGCCAGCGAAAGCGTCCCCCCAAGTTATGGCCCTGATATTTTCTAATATGGTGCTGATGTACAAGCAGCATGAGCAGTGGCCCCAGATTATGCTAACAGTAACATCTATTTTAGCGGACGCACTAATGGAAGAGGAGGAAGAAGAAGTTGGTGTCTTTGACGAACCTACAGATGAAGCAGCGGTACGCGCTATTCAAGAGGCTAACGATTTTATAGAGGGTGTCATAGGTAAAAAACACCTGCACTAACACTCACATAGAGGAAGAGAACAATGTTGGACACAATAAAGGTGTACGTGCAGCGCGTACTTAAAGATAAAGCATGTGGATTTGGGGTGGATGTAGACTCAGGAGAACGTGTGTTTATACCGCCTAACCTCGTAAACAAATACCGATTAACCGAAGGTACTTGCGCTCAGATGCAAGCAATACCTAATTCTTCGGACAAGAAAAACCATACGAAGTTTCAAGTTGTCGGTGTTATCGGAGAAAGCGTTACCCAGATGTTAGACTCCGATGCTGAGTACGAAGAGCGATTTGAGACCCCCCGCGTAGTGGAAGCTAAGATGGAGGATCGAATACTTAGTCTACTATCCTCTACTGACAATCAGTACGCACATAGGGCCGCTGAAGTAGCGGAAAAGCTAGGCGCGGAGAATGACGAGGTACAGTCCGCGCTAGGTAAGCTGCACCGCGATGGAGATATTTGGGAGGCCAAAGTAGAACGTAAAGGCACCCAGAAGAAAGCATCTTATTGTTTGTGGGCGTTGGATGATGACTGGTTTGTACCAGAATTTTTTGAATAGGAGAGAACTATGACTGAGAAGAAAAAGTATAAGGTCGTAAGCGAAACGACCAAGCAGTATAAAGCGGTAGCTTTCATTACTGAATACGCACACGCCACTGTTAACTCTATAGCGGTTGCATGTGGGGGTACTACTTCATACGCATACAAAATACGTAAACAGTATTTTATATGCCCGTTTACTGATAGCGAGACAGTTTTTAAGGAATGGACTTCTTATGGTAAACACAAAGCCGAGATAGACGCAGGGGTAGATGGGGAGTGGTATAAGTCCATCAAGGGTTTAAGCAAGAAAGAGTTTGAACGTAAGGCAGCGGACTTTAAGGCCAAGTTTCCAACATTAGTACCAACTATCGCCCCTGCTCATTTTATGCGACAGCCTGTACCAACGGATTTGAAAGAGTTGCCTGTATATACAACGGACGAGGTTGACACTGCAAACATTAGCGACTTTACCTACAATCTGACTAAGGGCAGTAAGCTACCCGAAAAAGGTACGTACACACGTAGCAGTGTACTTGATACCGCCAAGCAGTATGTCACCAAAGATCGTGATGCTACACATGGTAACATGGAAGATAACTTCCAGACTATCGCTGACTTGTGGACGCAGTACACTGGACACACCTTACACTCTTCTGATGTTGCAGTGATGATGGCCCTGCTGAAGATCGCACGGCTCAAATCTAACAAGGACAATCCCGACAACTGGATAGACGCATGTGGCTATCTGGCATGTGGTGGTGAGTTGGTGGCAAAGAAATGAACCTTGTTACGTTAGACTTTGAAACCTACTACGCGCAGGATTTCTCTTTGTCGAAGATAACGACAGAGCAATACATACGTGACCGTAGGTTTGAAGTGATTGGGTTGGGGCTGAAACACGGCCCCAATCCGACCGAGTGGGCACAGGGTAACGATGATGTAACCAAACTACTGGCATCTGTTGATTGGAATAACACCCACGTACTGGCCCATAACATGATGTTTGACGGAGCCATTCTAAGTTGGCGTTACGGCGTGACCCCCAAATTTCTACTTGATACTGCATGCATGTCAAGAGCGTTACATGGCACAGAACAAAGCGTGTCTCTAAAGAACGTAGCGGTGCGTTACGGTGTCGGGGAAAAAGGCACCGAAGTTATTATGGCGAAGGGTAAACGCCTAGCCGATTTTACCGAAGAAGAGATAACTGCATATGCGGGTTACTGCAAACAGGACGTAGATTTGACTTACGCCATCTTCAACAAGATGCAGCCTAAGTTTCCTGAGCAGGAGTTAGCTATCATAGATGCAACGCTACGGATGTTTACTGAACCTAGCCTAGAGTTAGATATGGGTATGCTTGAGATGCACCTAGAGGACGTGCGAGACCGCAAGGACAAGCTGATGGTTGATGCAAACATCACTGACAAGAAAGACTTGATGAGCAACGCCAAGTTCGCGGAGTTGCTGTCTGGGTTAGGTGTCACACCACCCATGAAGATCAGTCCCACGACAGAGAAAGAAACATTTGCGTTTGCCAAGTCTGACAAAGAGTTTCAAGAGTTGCAAGAACATGACGATGAGCGGGTGCAAACTCTGGTAGCAGCTAGGTTGGGTACTAAAAGTACCTTAGAGGAAACACGCACACAGCGATTTATAGATATATCTAAACGTGGTACTCTTCCAGTTCCTATTAGATATTACGCGGCTCACACTGGTCGGTGGGGTGGTGACGATAAGATCAACCTGCAAAACCTGCCGAGCCGTGGGACTAACGGCAAGAAGTTAAAGAAAAGCATCATACCCCCAGATGGTTATACTATAGTTGAGTGCGATGCGTCTCAGATTGAGGCACGGGTGTTGGCTTGGTTAGCCGAAGCAGACGAACTAACTCACGCGTTTTCTGTTGGCGAAGATGTCTATGTGAAGATGGCGGCAGCTATATACAAAGTAGCCGAGGCAGACGTTACTGGTGGGCAACGGTTCGTGGGTAAGACTACGATCCTTGGCGCAGGTTACGGCATGGGGGCTAAGAAGTTTAAAACTCAGCTTGCAGGTATGGGGGTCGAGGTTGATCTAGCAGAAGCTAGACGTGTCATAAAAATATACCGTGATACATATTGGAAGATACCTACGCTGTGGGATGAGGCTCAGTATATGTTGGAGCAGCTTATAGCCGATGCAGCGGTTCGTGTAGGACGTAAGGGTGTACTGCGTATAGACATACCACAGAACGCAATAATCCTGCCATCTGGGTTACGTATGTTTTACGAAGACTTGCAGTTAGACCCCGCGCCCAAGGGAGTAGAACCCGAAGAGGTTTGGCCCGAATACTCGTATAAGACGCGCCGTGGACGTAAAAATATATACGGCGGCAAAGTGGTTGAGAACGTATGCCAAGCGTTGGCACGTTGCATAATTGGCGAACAAATGCTACTAATAAACCAGAAGTATAAGTCCGTTATGACTGTGCATGATAGCATAGCTATATGTTGCCGTGACGAAGAAGTAGTACAAGCGAGGGAACACGTGGAACAGTGTATGCGCCATGTACCCAGTTGGGCAGCAGGACTACCGCTTGAGTGTGAGAGCGGTGTTGGCAAATCGTATGGGGATACAGGATGACAAATGTTGCGCCTTGGTCGTTTAGTAAGATTAAAAGTTTTCAGCAATGCCCAAAGCAGTTCTACCATGAGAAGATACTAAAGCAGTATCCAACTAAGGTAAGTCAGGCCATGCTGTACGGTACGCATTTTCACACCGCATGTGAGAACTATATCGGCAAAGGTGAACCACTACCTACGAAATACAGTTACATGCAGGGCACCCTTGATTCTCTTAACGATATCGAAGGTACGAAGATTGCGGAACAGCGGCTTGGCCTTACTGAGGATATGCGCCCCTGTAAATTCGGGGCAAAAGATGTTTGGTTTCGTGGGATTGTGGACTTAGTTATCGTGAACGAGGGCAAAGAAACCGCGTTTATCGTAGATTACAAGACGGGCAAGAACGCAAAGTACGCTGACAAAGGGCAGCTTGAGTTGATGGCGGTGTCTATATTTCAGCACTACCCACAAGTTCGCAAGATAAAAGCAGCGCTAATGTTTGTAGTACCTAAAGCGTTAATTAAGGCTGAGTATACGGTAGAGCAAGTTCCTGATTTATGGATGAAATGGCGCGGCGTATACGCTGGTATGCAAGCAGCCGCAGATACTGACGTGTGGAACCCTCGACCAAGTGGGCTATGCAAACGTCATTGCCCCGTGGTAGAATGTGCCCATAACGGAGATTTCTGACATGGTTTATAAAAACACTCCTCGACCCTATAAACGGGAATACGAACTGCAGAAAGCGCGTGGCGAACATGCCTCACGTATGGAACGTCAACGCGCACGGCGCAAGATGGATAAGACAGGCAAGGACGCCAACAAAGATGGTGTAGCTGATAGTCGTGAAGGTAAAGATATCGCTCATAAGAAAGCGTTGAGTAAGGGTGGCAAAAACAAAGACGGTGTTTCGGTGCAAAGTCGCGGGAAGAATCGCTCTGCTGGAGGTGCCCTGAGTAAAGGCCCGAACAGAAGAACTACAAATAAAAAGTAGCAGCAGCTACACGGAGAACAGTATGCAAGTAATAAAGAATAAGGCTCTGCTAGTTTCACTAGCGGACCCCAAACAAGTCACGAGTGTTATACCTAAGAGCGAAGCTGTGGGTACTGATGCAGTGGTTGTTAACTGGGGTATTGACGAGGCTCACAAACTACGTGACTTACGCATCCCTGCGCCTTCCCCGATACGGGGTCGGTACAAGTGGACGGGTCAACACATACCATTCGACCATCAGAAGGTAACGGCAGCATTCCTAACCATGAACCGTAAAGGGTTCTGCTTTAACGAGCAGGGTACAGGCAAGACAGCCAGTGCCATATGGGCCGCAGATTACCTAATGAATGTGGGTAAAGTTAGGCGAGCGTTAGTTATATGCCCCCTGTCTATCATGGACAGCGCGTGGCGTAACGACCTGTTTACGTTTGCCATGCACCGGACTGTAGATGTAGCGCACGGGGTGAAGAAGAAACGTGCCGCTATAATCGAGCAGGGCGCGGAGTTCGTTATAATAAACTATGACGGGGTGGAGATCGTATCCGAACAAATAAAGAAAGGTGGGTTTGACCTCATAATAATTGATGAGGCAACGCACTACAAGAACGCGCAGTCGAAGCGGTGGAAGACATTAAAGAAACTGCTGCGTGATGACACATGGTTGTGGATGATGACAGGCACACCTGCTGCACAGTCACCGCTAGACGCATACGGGCTAGCTAAGTTAATAAACCCACAGGGTGTGCCTAAGTTCTTTGGGTCGTTTAAAGATATGGTTATGGACAGGAAGTCTCAGTTCAAGTACGAACCTAAACCCACGGCATCTAAGACCGTACACGGAGTGCTTCAGCCTGCAATACGTTACTCAAAAGAAGAATGTCTGGACTTACCGGACATGGTATACGTGGATAGGGTTGTCCCTCTAAGTGGGCAGCAGAAACACTATTACAACCTGCTGAAGAAACGCATGATTATGGAAGTGGCGGGAGCAGAAGTCACTGCCATAAACGCTGCCGTTAGCATGAACAAACTACTGCAGATATCGGCTGGAGCAGTGTACACAGATGACAGCGAGACTATAGAGTTTGACATTTCAGACCGCTATAAAGTTTTGCGCGAAGTCATAGATGAAAGCAGCCAAAAAGTATTAGTGTTTGTACCGTTTAAGCACACGATAGATATCCTAACAGATAAGCTACGCGCTGAGAAAATAGCTACTGAAGTCATACGCGGGGATGTGCCTGCCCACAAACGCACTGAAATATTTAAACGGTTCCAAGAAGACACTGATCCACAAGTGTTGGTTATTCAACCACAAGCAGCGGCACACGGTGTTACTCTTACAGCGGCCAATACTGTAGTCTGGTGGGGTCCGACATCCTCTTTAGAAACTTATGCTCAAGCTAACGCTAGGGTTCATAGGGCAGGGCAGAAACATAAGTGTACTGTTGTATCGCTGCAGGGTTCGTTTGTGGAGAAGCGTATGTACCGTATGCTCGCAGGTCGCATAGACGCTCACGCAGAAATGGTAAATTTATATCATGAGATACTTGACGATCCCACTTAAACACATTAGATACTAAGTATAAATATAAACGGGGAACTTATGACAGTAGATGTGGAAAAACTTACGCGAGTATATACTAGGATACGCGACAAGCGAGCCGAGATATCCGCGAAGTTTAAAGAGGAAGACGGTGCGCTTGTTGAGCAACAGAACACCGTCAGGCAAGCGTTGTTAGATTATTGTACTGAGAGCAATATCGATAGCGTTAGAACTGCAGCGGGTTTGTTCTACCGTAGTGTTAAGCAACGGTACTGGACAAGCGATTGGGAGAGCATGCACAAGTTCGTGTTAGAGCATGAAGTTCCTGAGTTATTTGAGAAGCGTCTCAATCAAACTCATATGAAGCAGTTCTTAGAAGATAACCCCGACCTTGTTCCTATGGGTCTTAACGTAGACGCTGAGTATGTTTTAACTGTGAGGAAAAAATGAAGAAGTACGTGAACATTTCGGAGGTGGCAGAGCACTTTTCTGTATCTATATCCACCGTGCGGCATTGGGTTCGGGAAGGCTATATCCCCGAACATACATATGTCAAAATTGAAAACACCCAACGGTTTAAGTTGGACGAAGTAGATAAGGCTCTGTCCGAATTAGGGGAAGGCACTACCCCCGACGATGGTTGAGCTAAGGCGGCTCAGTTTTCGGGACGGGGGGTTTGTAAGTGTAGTAGATGGGGATCAGCAGAAAGTAGCTGATACATTAGACGTAGTAGTAGTAAACGCAGCGGACGTATCGCGGTTATACTACAAAGGAGCCTACGACACTACTCGCACTACACTGCCTACGTGTTGGTCGGCTACTACTCAAATCCCCGATAAAGAAGTACCTGTGGATGATCGCCAATCAGCTAGATGTATGGACTGCGAGAAGAACATACGGGGTTCCGGTGGTAGGTTAAATAGCCGTGCTTGCCGCTTTGTTCAAAGGTTAGCGGTAGTGCTTGATGGGCAGTTAGATACAGTGTACCAATTACAGTTATCCTCAACGTCTATATTCGGTAGGGGCAAAAATAATAATAAACCGCTGCACGAATACGCTAAATTCTTGCAGGGTAGGGGGACGAAAATAATATCTGTAGTTACACGTATATACGCAGACAATTTTTCTGACTTCCCTAGACTATGCTTCAAGCCAGTACGGTCCTTGACGCCTAGTGAACTAAGCGGTGTTTCAGAGTTGAAAATAAACCCTGTTACACTTCAAGCGATAGACCCTTCTAGGGCTATAAACACTTCCCCGTTCTCAGTAGAAGACGGGTTCGACTATAAAAAACTTTAAAGGAGAACTACCAATGGCAAAAGTTGAAAGCCACGTTATTCGCAACGTAACTGCACGTTACCCACGCTTGAACCAGACTTACAAGTTTGATCAGTCTGCAGGTGATCGCGGCAAAACTGTTCAGTGTGACCCTACAGTGGAGGGGGCTAAGTACGAGTTGCAGTTTGTAATGACTGAAACTCAAGCGAAAGAATTGTATGTTATTATGGCTACAGCATACAAGACCCGCGCAGCGTCTGAAAAAGGCTGGCCCGAAAAATTAGGTAAAGCGGCGGACATCTTTAAGAAAGATGACGATGGTAACTATGTTGCTAAAGCCGTTTTAAAGGGTGCGTACAATGGGGATGTTACCAAACCCCCACTGCAGGTTGACGCTAAGAACAAGCCACTACCGAAAGACTTTGAACTAACTACGGGTAGTACGGTTCATGTGCAGATATCGTGCATCCCGTATAACATGAGGGATCACGGCGTGTCGTTGCGCTTACGCGGTGTGCAAGTGATCGAACTCGCAACCCGTGATGACTACTCACCGTTTAGTTCTGAGGAAGGGTTTAGCGTTGCAGAGGCTCCGGTAGTAGTATCAGGGTTTGAGATTGAGGATACCCCTGCCGCTCCTACCCCCGCATCTGTTGGAGATGCGTTTGAAGAAGACACTCCCGTAGAAGCACCGATAGAACCAAAAGTACGGGCCAAGAAGAAGCCCCCTGTTCTGGAAGAAGCTAAATTGGATAGTCTTGTAAGTGAGTGGGGCGAGTTAGAAGACTAATACCCTGTACGGTGCGGTACTCATAAGGTTCCGCACCGTTAACACTCGGAGGACTAGCAGTGGAACGACTAGAATTTCTAAAAGAGGTTTTGGGTGACGAAGGGTATTACTGTTTATTTGCAACCGATGGTGAACGTAGGACACAGAATTTCTACAGCACTATTGAGGAACTGCATGCAGCGGTAGACGCCTTTGACGCTAAAGACTACGATGTTTACTTTGCATTAAGCACATTCGTTAACAGTAGTAACCGCAGGGCCGACAACGCGCTACACCTGCAATCTTTCTTTGTGGATTTAGATTGCGGCCCCAGCAAAGAATACCCATCTCAGCAGGATGCACTCGCAGCGTTGCAGACATTCTGCGTTAAGGCCAATATGCCCGAACCTACTAAGGTTAGCTCGGGTCGTGGGGTCCACGTTTACTGGGGCTTGTCTGAACCAGTACCTGTGGCTGATTGGATACCTATAGCTGAACGGTTTAAAGAGTTCTGTGGTGAGAACGGACTTAAAGCTGATCCCGCTGTTACCGCAGACGCAGCACGTATCTTGCGTATGCCTGAGACGCGTAACTTTAAAGATGACCCACCATCGCCTGTATCTATAATCAGTGCGGCACCAAAGATCGAGCTGGCTGACTTTGTAGGTTTACTGGGTGGTGTTACCCCTGTGAGTACAAACATTGTTGAAGTTAGTGTTGTATCGGGGTTCATCGCCGCCAACGCCGAGAATAGCTTTGGGCGTATCGTGAAGAAAATACAGGCGGGTAAGGGCTGCGCTCAACTCACGCACATACTGACAGATCAAGCCAGTGTGACCGAACCGTTATGGAGAGCGGGACTGTCTATCGCTAAGTTTTGCGAGGACGGAGACAAGGCTGCGCAGGTTATGTCACGGGGCCACCCTGACTATAACTCAAGTGATACCCACCAGAAAATGTCTCTGGTTAAGGGGCCGTATACTTGCCGTACATTTAACGGTCTCAGACCTGATGTGTGCATGGAGTGCGCTTTGTGGGGTAAGATAAAGTCCCCTATAGTTTTAGGCAGACAGTTTAAAGAAGCGGATGAGGCTGACAACGAGGTAGTTGCGACTAACGCGAAAAGTCCTGCTAGTGCGCCTAAGACATATAACATACCAACATACCCGAAGCCCTACTTCCGTGGTGCTAAAGGTGGTGTGTATAAACGCACTACAAATAGTGACGGTGAGGTAGAAGAAGAGTGCATCTACCATAACGATATCTATGTTATGCGCCGTATCTGGGACACAGAGATAGGCCAAGCCCTTGTGTTTAGGCTGCATTTACCGAGAGACGGTGTACGTGAATGGACGATGCCTATGTTTAGCATCACATCACGGGACGAATTTAGAAAAGGTATGTCTACGCAGGGTGTGGCTGCGTATGGCCCAAAACTAGACAAAATACAGGTGTATATAATGGCATGGATTGAAGAACTGCAATCGTCTCAGGCAGAGGACGAGGCTCATAAACAGTTTGGGTGGACCGACGATAGTATGACTGCGTTTATACTAGGGGATCGTATTATCTACGGTAACGACGAAGACTATAACCCACCGTCCACACAGACAGCGGGTATGATGGATTACTTTGTACCCAAGGGTACGGAGCAAGGATATCTTGACGCACTAGACTTCTACAATCGGGAAGGGTTTGAACTGCATCAGTTCACAATCGCTGCGTCTTACGCTTCGGTGCTTATGCCACTTACAGGGATCGGCTCTGCAGGATTACATATGTACGGAGATACAGGTGTTGGTAAAACCACTATGTTGATGGCAGGACTATCAGCATGGGGCAATCCCGAACAACTGCTGTTGAAAGAGGTTGATACCTACAATTCTAAGATGCACCGTGGGGAGATATACCACAACCTACCACTTATGATGGACGAACTTACTAATACTGTAGGGGGTAAGTTGTCTGATCTGGCCTACCAATTAACAGGTGGGACACAACGTAACCGCATGGCGCAGAGTGGTAACGCCGAGCGACATAGGGGCAAACCTTGGAGCCTACTGGCTATCAGTACAGGTAACACTAGCTTTGTTGAGATGATAAGTAGAGTTAAGGGTTTCCCAAAAGCAGAGGCTCAACGAATACTAGAGTTTAGGACTGAACAGAAATTCTTTGGTTCATCTAGTAAAGCGGAAACTGATAAGCTGTGGCCTGCTTTTAAAGGCAACTACGGTCATGCAGGAATACGATTTGTTCAATGGGTCATAAACAATCGCGCAGAATGTGAACGTACTATAAAGCATGTGCAGTCGCGTGTAGATGAAAAGGCCGAACTTGGTCCTGAGAACCGATTCTGGTCTGCTGCTGTTACGGCTATTATATCCGCGCTTATGATAGGCAGGAAGGCAGGGGTACTACCTTTTGAGGTCAAGCCTGTATTTGCGTTTGCCGTAAACAGGTTGCGGGAACGTAAGGCTTTCGTTGCTGATATGGGTTCTTCGGTATCTGAGACACTGAACAACTATATCTCCGAGCATTGGAGTAACATACTTTGGATTAAGAGTACCGATGATGGTCGTGGGGATATAGATGGCAACCCCTTAGATATGTTGGCACTGCCCGAGGTTACACCCCGAGGTAAGTTTGTTGCTAGGTACGAGACTGACGTTAAGAAAGTCTACCTATTGCCAAAGCCGCTGAAGACTTGGTGTATAGATCAACAGATAAACTACGAACAGTTTGTTAGAGATTTAACGGACAAGATGAAAGCCAAGAAAGTGCAGATGCGTCTGAGTAAGGGTACACATATGAACCTACCCCCTGCCAAAGTTCTTTGCATAGATTTTTCAATTAGTGGGGTTCCTGATGGATCAGAAGGTACTGAAGATTGAAGACCTTAACCCTGACGGGATTAGGATTGTCGTAAACTGGGATGGACTTAAAGTTAACGGGTCTGTTTTTATACCCTGCGTCGATACCGAAAAGGTCAAAGATCAGGTGTCAACTGTTGCATCGTTACGACAGTACGAGATTAAGCACGAGATTCGCGTAGAGAATGGGATATTAGGGCTACGTGTTTGGCGAACTATGTGATAGGGGGAAGATAGACAGCGTACATTTCCACTGCGCGTTGCCTGTTCTCCCTCATACTGCCCCTGCTTAATTGCAGGGGCTTTTTTAGTCTATAGGACCAAGAGGAGACAAACCATCGTCATACTCAGACGCACTCCTACGCATGTTAGGCGTGTAAATCATACCACCTACCATATCTTTAGTGTTACGCTCAAAGTTCTTGTATGAATTTTTAAATGATTCACTTGTTATTTGCAGCTTTGCGGCACCTTGGGGTAGCCTACGGTTGTGTTCCCGAGATTCCTCATAGGCACGGCGTAGACCCTCAATGTCACCTTCTCTCCGCGCCATGTTAGCCTTACGTAAAATTCTCTTTTTACGGTCCTGCATGGCAGCAAGTTTTGTCCGTTCATTGCGGTTCATATTAAGTTGGTCAATATGTTCGCGACCCGAGAACCCTATAAGTTGCCCTACAACTGTGAAAGGGCTTACAGATGTTATGTCATCCCCCCGCATAGTGAGGTTGCCTTCTTCTGCGTAACGTCCCGCTTTAAGTACGTTACGTGCCGCTGCTGGTGCTATAGCTTCTATCCCGCGCTGGTACTCACCTTGGGACATCAAACTTACCCCCCTACTCAACTGACTTGTTATACCTATTACTGGACCGCCTAGTTGTTCTGCTATCGTCCAAAGCACGTTCTGTTCTTTTTCAATAAGCGGTGGACGGTACAACAGATTGTTAAGCGCAATACGCTCACCAATCGCGAGACCCGACATACCCACAAGTCCACCATAGAGAGGATCACCTGTCCACTTCTTCCATGCAGTATCCCAATTATCTTCATCATCATCAGCAAGTCCATCGTATATTATACCGAGTTCGCCCCACAGAGGCATGCCTGAGTAACCTGCGATTAGACCTACAGTGATTAAGAAACTAGCTAACTGCTGACGCGCAACTCTGCGGTTAAGCACTGCCTCTTTGTATGCTTCTTCTGTGTCGTATTCATTTCTTGGTTTGAGCCTAGTCGCATCTTCGGTCATACGGGCCATCATGTAGTATTTACTAATTGCGAACCGTTTAAACAGGAATAGTACGTTACCTATTGGCCCCTGTGCGTACACAGGACGCCCCGCTGATGCAGTACCGCCAAGGGTAAACTCTACAAAGTCAACTGCCGCTTCAGCCGCAGCCTGTTTGTCTGCATCAGTTATTGCTTTCTTACCGCCATTACTGATCTTATTTATTTCTAAATCATAAGCGGCGACCAGTGATACTTCACGTCCGTAGCGTTCCGAGTGATGGAACATAGCCCCGCCCCATTTCTGCGAAGTCTCTAGCAACATTCTGGCGTTACGAGTAGCAACGTCACTACCTGTATCCCCCGTAATCATATCTACCTCTAAGGTTTCCTGTGTTAGAGACTGCCCAAGTTGTGCTTGCTGAGTGGCGTATGAGGCCAACACGTCATATTTCTGCATCCCCTCTGGTACAGACGCAGGATCAGTAAAGTCTACATTACCTAGTGACCTACCAAAGGCTCCTAGATCATACCTCTCTTTAACCTTGTTACCATCTGTATCGGTAACGGTTAGCATCTTGTAAGTAGGAGAGCCGTGCAAGACTTTAGTTGCGTCTGCAAATGCGCGGGCGGTGCTAGATGCGCCATACTTACCCTGCAGTAGTGGCATAACTGACATACCCACATCAAAGAAGGTAAGCCCCGCCGACGATATGTTGTAGGCCATAGTCCAACCAAAACCAAAGTTAGTCGCTATCTGCGAGAGACGGTTAACATTAGGACGTTGCGCAAACTCGGCTATCTTCTTAAAGCGATCACCTATCTCAGCAGTCTCTGGGTCTTGAGTAAGTTTTTCTATGTCACTCATTACACCTTGTATTTCAGCACTACCCTGTAGCTGCACAACCTGACGGTTGAGGTCACGGCCCTTAGTCTCCATCATATCTATAATATCGAAGTTAGCGAGAGAGTAACCTGTAGGTGTAGTGTCACCCAAGAAACCACGGACGCCCTTACGTGTTCTGAACCCCTGCATAAACGAGCGTTCAGGCAGAGCATCTAATGATAGGTCAAGAATATCGCTGATAACCTTATTACCTTTGCCACCCTCCATATTTTGCACACCTGCAGCCTGTAGGACGTTCAGCACATTAAACACAAACCCTGATGAAGGGGCCGTCCCGTAGTTACTGTTTGGCGTGAGTTTCGTAGCTTCGGGTTCCATACTCGCGGCAGACAACATAGGGTTTGGTCTGCTCTGCCCTGTCTTCTCATCAAAGATTGTGTTGAGGTTTGCGGCGATAACATCGGGCCTTCTAAGCATCTCGGCGTTGTAGTCTTTCACCTTTTGCTTCGCCTCTATCATCTCGTTTTTGGACGCAAAGTATTCTACGTAGCGGTCTACCTGTGGGCCACCACTCGCACTTCCTTCAGGGTCGATAGCTGTGTAGGACAAGCGGTAGCTACCTTTACGCATAAGCGGGAAGTACGGCATGATCATACCGCTGTCCTTGAGTAGCAGTTCAGACAACTTATCAAACGCAGTCTGACGTACCGCTGCATCGTCACTTATACTTTCTATACGCTTCTTTAGCGCGGGCGCTATCTCGTCATATGTTTCTTGGAAGAAGTTACGCATGGTGCGGTACACACGTTGCCCATCTTCACCTATGGCGTCATAATCTTTTATAAGTGCATCGTAGACCGCTAGTTTATCCTTACTTAGCGGGGCAATTTTAGTTATCTTAGCCTTGGAGTTTGCGGTTAGGATTTCAGCAATCTTGGCATCACGTCTTGCTATGGTAGAATGGTTTGTACGTGTCTTTTTTAACGACACAGGATCAGTGACCACAACACCGTAAGAGGTATAGATGTTACGTTTAACAGATGGGTCTACTTGGTTTAGCGTAGACGTGGGTACTAGCTCCTGCAGTATCTTATACTTCTCCATACCTGCAGACTTTTTAAAGCCTTTGATCTGGTTAACGATGTAGTCTAGCTTGACTGTCTTATCGCGTAACTTGGAACTTACCTTGTTAACCATCCTGTTAAGGCGAACACCTGTATCATTCCCGTAGTCACGCTTTAACGTATCTGCAAGAATGTTTAATGGGGATATACCATACAGAAAACTCTTACCCGATGCGAGCGCACCCGAGTTTTTAACCTTAGTAAACTTAGCTTGTATCTCTTCTTTAGTGGAAGGCTTGACCGCACCCATAGCGTTTGTGAGTAACTTCCCTGCCGTGTTGGGGTTAGACGCGGCTAGGTACATCGCAGGAGCGGCACGGTTACTAAGCTGTGGGGCCAGTATCTTATCCAGTAATAGGTCAGCTTGACCAAAAACCGAATCCTGTGGCTTACCCATAAATCTGTTATACATACGGCGTATAGCAGTCTTAAAGTTTACCCACGCATTAGTCATGCT
>Ga0075444_10000801_pt1 | contig 18889 bp, 17 predicted proteins | sample CoawatmetaG01DNA_FD_76836 | JGI IMG/M metagenome (GOLD analysis project Ga0075444, IMG submission 76836) | Marine microbial communities from the West Antarctic Peninsula - Coastal water metaG017-DNA | ecosystem: Environmental > Aquatic > Marine > Coastal | place: Atlantic Ocean: West Antarctic... | reverse complement strand
CAATAGGAACAGGCGCTATTGGTGTTCGTTCTGGTGAACTGTGGTTAGCTGGTACGCCTAGAGATGGTTTTGTTAGATCAAACACTGCCACAGTATCATCAAGTGCGGAGCTATAACATGGAAGACCTAAATCGAACAGCATGGATAACTTCATGCAAAGTCAGAGGTGATAACTGGTACGTTAATGAGGCTATGTCAGTACCCAACGACCCAGCTAACCGAGACTGCGCTGATGTACTCGCATGGATAGCAGAAGGTAACACTCCTGCCCCTGAGTTCACTGATGCTGAGATAGCAGCTAATGCTCAAGCAGTTATTAATGGTGAATCACTAGCCTACCTAGCAGAAACAGATTGGTACGTTACCCGTGAGAGTGAGACAGGTGTCTTAGTTCCTACGTCTGTAAGTACAGCTAGAGCAGACGCTAGAGAGTCTATAGTGTAATGTGGTCAACTGTGTCTGAGGTATATCCTAGCTACCTAGCACTCTCACAGGCTCCACAAGGATCTGTGAGGGTCGTGGAACCTCAGGTGTCCATTCAGTTAGACTACAGGCTCATACAGCCACCACTGTCTCCATACGAGACACAACAACATATATACTCAAGGAGGTTATGGTTATGTTAGCTGAACTTGCTATTGCCAATGCAGCGTTTGCAGTTATTAAGAATACACTTAATAACGGTAAGGATATTCTTGAGGCTGGTGACTCACTTGGTAAATACTTCGGTGCTGAGAAAGCGATCAACAAGGAAGTTGAGACTAGGGGTAAGAATACAGCGTGGGAAGCGCATGAAGCACAATTTACCCTACGTAAACAGCAAGAGGAATTGAGGTTCCTTTTAAATAAACGAGAAATAAATGGCTGGATAAACTGGGTGCACTTCAAAGCCGACTGGTATAGAAACGAGAAAGAGGTAGCGAAAGAGGAAGCAAGGGCAAGGCAGAAGCGCCAAATGGAAATAGAAGAAAATATCAATCAAGCCTTCAAGGCACTTGGTGTAATACTAATGATAGCTGCAGCCTTATTTGGTGTAGCTATGTACATGAGGACATAACATGAGCTTTCAACTAGGAACAAACAGTATACTAAACTTGGAAGGAATAGATGACAGGCTCATTGATATTGCAGAACTTGCAATTACACTCACTAACACTGACTTTGGTATCCCTTCTACTGGTGGTCTGCGTACCACTGAAGAGCAAGCTAAGCTGTTCGCAGATAACAAGTCTAAAGCAGATGGGGTTACACATAAGTCGTACCACCAATCAGGCAAAGCACTTGATGTGTACGCTTACGTTGACGGTAAAGCTTCATGGAATAAACTTCATCTGACACACATAGCAACAGCAATGCTTCAGGCATCAGCTCAGTTAGGTTACGAACTTAAATGGGGTGGTCTTTGGAACTCATGGCAGGATATGCCACACTTTGAACTGAGGGATTAAACATGAATTGGTTATCAGCAGTATTCAGTCCCATAGCAGCATTGGGTAATACATACTTAGAAGGCAGGAATAACGTTGCCAAAGCTAAGTCAGCAGCAGCTATAGTCAGTATACAGGCAGAGGCTGATGTTAAAACAGCAGGTGCCAGAGCAGCAAACAAACTTGCTGATGATGGTCAGACACAAGACTACAATCTCGACTACATTGCAATGCAACAAATGGATAAGTCTTACGTAGATGACATCATGATTGCACTATTATTAGTACCAGTTGGTGCATCTTTCTTAGGTTATCAAGAGGAAGTTACTTCAGCTTTTGAATCATTTTCAGCAATGCCTGACTGGTATCAGTACTTAATCATAGGGATATATGTGGTTAAGTTTGGATTACGTGGGTTACTTACTAAATTAGTATCAGGTAAACTTGGCAAAATAAGCCTCAAGTAACCGACAAGACAAGGAGTTTTCATAAGATGGATCATGACGCTAGGTTCGACAGAATAGAAGCTAAGTTAGATAAACTGGCAGACACTATGGTAAAACTTGTGGAGATAGACACTAAGATTGACGGTCTGTTCTCACATAACAACACGCAAGATAATCGATTAAATAAACATAGTGAAGCCCTAGATGCACATGCAGTTAAACTAGCTGTCGTATCTAAGTCCAGTGGAACCAATGAGTGGTTTGTCAGGGTACTTATAGCTACCTTAGTGGCAGGTGCAGCTTTTATGCTGAGAGATTCATAACAAACAGGAGGCACATATGCCATTTCAAATAACCCCAGAGATTGACTTCTCATCTGTGGGTCTTATCACAGACGTACCTGCACATGCTTTACCCCAAGGGGCTTGGAGTGACTGCCTTGACATACGAGTAAAAGATGGTTCAGTGCAGGGAGTTAATGAGTTTGTTACTGGTTTCTCTGTGAACTCTTCTTACTCTGCAGGAGAACCTGTCGCAGTAACTCAGTGGACCCCTGCAGGTAGTTCATTCCTTAACATAGCTTACATTATCAAGGATGTAGACTCCACTACGAATACTAAGGGACGTGTGTTTGTTTATAACACTCAGACCTCAGCAGATGTAGAAATCACTAACGCTGACTCGGGTGCTAACTTTGAGATTGATGATAACTACCCACCACAACTATTTGTGTTCAATGGGGTTCTTATATGTAATCCGGGCACTGGTAACCCACAGTACATCACAGCAGATGCAACCACAAGTGGAAACCTTGTAGACCTCCCTAATTGGTCAGCTATGGCTGGTACCCAGTACGCCAGAGTAATGCGTCCATACAAGAACCGTCTAGTTGCTATGAGCTTCTACGATGACAAGGATACGGTATCTCTGGCAGATGATGTTGCACACACTATTGATTTTGTATGGTCTTCCCACATAACAACACTGGATTCACTTGCAGCTGTTGAGTGGCAAGCTTCGTTTGTTAACACAGCAGGTGATGTATTCTTATCACATACACCGGGACAAATACTTGATGGTGAACAGCTTGGTGAGTTCTTTATAGCGTATAAGACAGACTCTGTCGTACGTGTGTCTGAGACTGGTGACAGTTTTGTTTTGAGGTTTGACTCTATCTTTGAAGACGATGGGATATATTCAACCAGATGTGTGGCGAACATAGGTGATTCACAACACCTTGTCGTGGGTAACTACGGTGTATACATCCATGATGGTCAGTCAACTAAACAAGATATTGCTAAGGGTTTGTTCCAAGACACTATGTTTGATCTTGTAAAAGGAACTGACAAGGACAAGTCTTTTGTATTTCAACAGACCAGAGATAAAGAGGTATGGTTTTGCTTCAGGGAAACTGGAACAACTGGGTCTGGTTGTAATAAAGCATTTGTATTTAACTATGCAGATCAAAAGCTACACATAAGATCTCTACCGAACATAACAGATATGTACGAGACTGAAGTAGATGGTCAACTGCGTATATTTGCATCATCTCCCGACACTAACTCTGTGAAGGAATTATCAAGCACTGCTCTGGTTTCCAATGGTTGGTTGATACGAACTGAGGATGATCTTGAATCTCGATCAGTTTACAAGGACATTAACACGTTGTACCCACAATCTGATGGGGTATTTAATATAGCTGTGTTTGGGACTTCATCTAAGACATCTGACAGTGCATTAGCCACAGGCTTTAATAGTACAAGCAGATCCTTTGATCCAGATACAAACTACAAAGTAGACGTAAGGCAATCGGGAAGATACCTAAACATACGAATTACTATGTCTGGAACTATTAACCCTAAACTAACATCAATTCAATTTAGCTTAAAGCCAACAAGCAGGCGTTAGCACAAGGAGCAACTATGTCTAAGATTAGCGAAACAGAACTTCAGAGGCGTCTTAGATCACTGGAGAACAACCCTAATGCTAGCGAAAGTAACTACGTATCGAGTATAGATCCAATTTCAGGTAGTTTCTCTGAGAACGATACACACTATAATGCAACCACAGGAAACCTCTGGTTGTTTTCAAGTGGAGGGTGGGCAGAATCTAAGAGTATACTTCACATAAGGTATGCTGACTCTGTTACAACACAACCACCTGCATCTCAGTCGGATATTGTTGGATTCTCACAAGAACCTATAAACCCAAATGGATCTCTTAAGTCTTGGAGAGGGTTGTGGTGGGGTTCTGTTTCACCTTCAACGGATTCAACTGATTACGAATGGTTTGACACTTCAACGTCCCCATCCTCACTTGAAAGATACTACACAGAAGACTCAGGTCTTAGGTCAGACGTAGGTGACCCTACATCTCCCGGATTAGGTATCACTTGGGTACTTGGCTCGATAACAACTGACACTATGTGGGTGGCTGACAGGTTTACAATTGACAGCCAACTAACACCGTGGGAAATCTATCCTGTTCAGGCAGAGACTAAGGGCTACCCTTTTATAAATTACACTAAGGTTGGCTCTAATGCACCATCAGGGGGTTTATCGGATACACAGTGGATCGCTGATGTGATAACCGCAGCTCAGTCTTTTACTGGACAGCCATACACTAATGTTAAGGAGTTAGGTTACGGGACTGTGGTTGTTGTAACTTATGATGATGCTAAGTTGTCTGGTAAGTATACTAGGGTTTCTGGATCAGACACTTGGGTAGCTCCGGGGACTATACTGGATGGTGACTTAGTCGTCGATGGTTCAATCACTTCTGATAAGGTTCAAGCTAATGCTATCACTACAACTAAGTTAGCTGCTGGCGCTGTGACTGCGGACACTATAGCTTCTGGTGCTGTGACTGCGGATAAACTCTTAATCAATGATTATGTAGATTTCAGTACTACTGCATCTGGCATACGGTTTACAAAGACCACTTTAAATGATGCATCAACAGGCGCTTATTATGGACGAGGTACAGATGCTGCAGGTAATCAGATTGCAGGTTTCAATGTGTCATCACCTACAGGTGGTATCTATGCCGACTCCACTGGTTTAGTTTCACTTAGAAATGTGAAGTTATTTACAGGTGGTCCGGGTACACCACTTGCCTACCCCAACCCCGGATTGCAGACTGCACAGTCTATTGCTTCAGGTACAACAACAATAGACGTTGTTATTGTAGGTGCAGGCGCAGGTGCAGGTACTAACTCTTCTGGTGTATATATTTCTTCTTCTCAGATTGCTGGTGGAAATGGAAGTGAATCTTGGTTCGAGTTTCGTAATTCAAGTAACCAATTAGTTGGCTCACGTATAACTGCCGCTGGTGGCACTGGTGGTTTTAGCGTTGGATCTAATAATTCAAATGCTACGGGGTATTCAGGAGCCTCTTCCTCACAGGCTAACTCTTCAGGTGCAGGGGCCTCTGGTAATAGCTACCCCTCAGATGGGTATAGGGGTGGTGGCGGTGGTGGAGCAGGTAACCCAAACCCCCAAAACCACAGCTATTACGCACCTGTTACTTTTACCGCAGGAGCTGGATCAACATACAGTGCCTCATTATCAGTACCTTCAGGTGCTACACAAGTTGTTGTATCTGTAGGCACAGGGGGTGTAGGTGCTAGATTTTCATATAACGGTAGCCCCAATGGAAATCAACCTCCATTCTACACTATTAAAGGTGGTGATGGTGGCGACGGTTATGTAACTATAGCTGACCCCAATTCAGGTGGTATTGAAGTAGACCTTGTTTCACTTATAAACAGGATCACAGTACTAGAAGGTAACCATTAACCACTAACACAGAGGACTACCAAACATGTCAATTAGTATAGTACAAGTGGTGGGTGAAGATATACTTACTAAGTACAATCAACTTAAACCAATGATAGACACCGCCTTAGCTCATAGTTCAGGTGAGTGGACTACTCAACAGATAGTCCAAGGGTCTATATCAGATCCTCAAAACTTCCATGTTTGGGAGGTCTTCGATGACGGTGAGCTTGTTGCGATTGGAACTACAAGATTCATACAGTACAACAACTTCAACTCACTCCACATTATAACTCTTGGTGGTAAGACCAATGATAAGATGACAGAGTGGACAGAAGAGTTTTCCAATCAGATGAAAAAGTTCCCTCAGCTTGACTGCTTAGAGTTTACAGGCCGAAGAGGCCTCCTTAAACCACTTGAGAAAGCTGGCTGGAAGGAACGATACACAACAATGAGAAAGAGTTTAAAGGAGACCTTTGATGTCTAAACTAGTAAAGATTTATGACGGCATGACTTTTGACATGTCTACAGGAGAAGTACTTTCTCATGGTAAAGTTTCATACCATGCTGAAGAAGATCTCTCACAGTGTGGTGGTGGTGGGCCAAGTACACAAACAACTACCAGTGGTTTTGCAACTGAATACAAGCCTGAAATTAAAGATATGCTTGGTACAGCTAAGACCTTGTATGATACTAATCAATTAGGTCAGGTTGCAGGTTTTACTCAGGCAGGTAAAGATGCTCAGGCAGCAGGTATGGCAGCTGCTGGTAACCAAACTGGTATTGCTGACAGTATGTTTAACATTGCCAACCAACCAGTGGATCTTTCAGGTCAACGTGCAGCTTCAATGCAACAAGCACAAAGTGCACTAGGAACCAATGCATCTTCTGCAGGTCAGTACGGTGCACTTGGTGGTAGTCGTCAATCATTAAACCAAGCTGGTATCGAACAAGGGCTAGCAGCTAACTTTGCTGGTATTGATCAACAAGCACAGCAGATGCAGATGGGTAATCTCAACTCCGCTATGGCTGCTCAGGGACAGGGTGCTCAGACTATGGGCATGATAGGTCAGGCGCAGCAAGCACAGGAACAGGCTCAAGCTGACTCTGCTTACACTGCCCTTGCACAACGTATTGGATTGTTCTCTGGTGTTGCACCTAAGGAACAGACAACTGAAAAGACTGGAGGTAAGTAATGACTGGCTTTAATCCCTTTGCACCTCAGATGGCTCAAGATCAACAATCTAAAGCACCTAAGACACAAGGTGTGCCAACCCCTAACGTGCAGATGCACGACACCCCCAGCTTAACCCAACAACTAGCACCCAGTGTGTTTAGTAAGGCTATGGGGTCAGACACTGTTAGTGATATGGGAACTTCTATGGGTGACAGTCTGAGTAACAAATGGTCAGCGTTAACGGCAGCACCCACTGCAGCTACACCAGCTGTGTCGGCAACCCAAGCAGCAGGTATGGCCAGCTCGGCAGCATCTACTGGTGGAGCATTAGCACCCGGCGCAGCTCAGGCTATCATGGGTCCAACAGCAGCGACAATAGGTGGAACAGCTGGATCAGCAGCAGCAACCGCAGCAGGTACAGCAGGTCTTGCAGCAGGAGCAGGTACAGCAGCAACCGCTGGTGGTGCATTAGCTTCAGCAGCCCCTGCAGCAGCAGCATTAGGTCCTTTTGGAATCCCAATCTTAATTGGAGCTGGACTTATGGCTGCTAACTCAGGTAAATAAGAAGGAAACATATATGAGTTGGATAACCCCAGAGCTACTCGATGCTCTCCGTATGGTAGAATCTAGTGGAAATAATGATGCAGTTTCTTCAGCAGGAGCCGTAGGTGAGTACCAATTCATGCCTGAAAATGTACACGATATGGGCTATGGGGTGGATAAGTTTGATCCTAAAAACCCTGTACAAGCACGTAAGGCTGCAGCCCAGTACCTTAAGGGTATGCAGGAGAAACATGGATGGACACCAGAGCAGACATTACAGGCTTATAATTGGGGTCCGGGAAACATGAGGAAGTTTCTTAAGGGTGAAGGAGAGATGCCTACCGAGACTGTAGAGTACGTTAAGAAATTTGAGCAGTTTGGTTGGAGCCCAACTAAGCCTGAAGGTGTTCAGTTTACATCTGTACCTTCTCAAGAGGAAGACAATATACCAAGAGTTGCAGCTGGGATGCCTAGTTTCTCTTTTGACAACATTGCTGATATGTTCAGTAGTACAAATGACGAGACAACACAACCCTCAGCGGAGATAAATAAAATGGCAACACCAGAAGCTCAAGCGTACTTCGCTGATGTATTCAGGAAGCGTAATGAACAAGCAGCACTATCCGATGGAGACCAGATAGTACGTCAACGTAATGAGATACCATCCTTAGTTAACGGTGATCAGATAGTACGTCAACTGAGTAATGTACCAACCCGAAGTAGAGTCATGTTGGGTAAAGAGCCAGTTGACACCATTGGTGAACCTATGTCTATAGAGACTCTGATGAATGAACCACGAACTCAAGTACCAGAGTCTTCTCGTATGGACGCGTACAACTACGTTGATCTTACACCACAACCACAAGCTGAATACGTTGCACCAGCGGGTAAAGAACCAGCTGCTCAGGCAATGGGAGGTGTCCTCAGGGACTCTGCAGGTAACCCTGTTAAATCTGGTAACGGTAATCCTATTGGACTTCCAACACAGAACCCAGCTTTTAAAGCTCCTGCTGGAGGTAAAGGCGCTAACGCCACACCGCAGTCAGCTATTCAACAGTTAACAGGTATTCAAGGTACGGGAGGCAAGTGATGTTAGAAGAATTACTAAAAGCATTAGGTTTGTCAGGTAGTGCTGGTGCCACACAGACACCAAAAACACCAGTACCTGTGAGGGCTGCTCCAGCTATGTCAGATATTCCTGCTCAAAGCATGACACCAGAAGCTAATACATTCACACCACCTAAAGATGTACCTTACTGGAAGACACCTGCTGAGACAATTGAAGGTTACGAAGGTCTCACGATTCCTCAGGGAGTTGGAAGAGCTATGGGCGGTGTTGCAGACCTTGCGTCTGACTTTGCCACTGAGGTTGCAGTTCCGGGTGTAAACACTGGAGTCCAAATAGTATCTGATGCTGGTGAAGCAGTTGGAACCTCAATCCTAGATGGAATCGATGGGATAAAAGGTGGCTTCAATACATCTGATATTCCAAAACCAGAACTAGTAGCTGCAGCAGCTTCTGTAAACGATGTTGTGGCTAAGAAACCTGCTGTCAAGGATATACTAGACACAGCAGCAACTATTGACCCTTCAGTTGTTAAGAAACTCACACCAGAGCAACAAGCTGAAGTGGATAAGGCTGCAGCTGTTGCTGCCGATGCACTACTTAATAAAGATGACAACGATGACCCCCAGTCTATCATGGAGGGCGCTGCAGGCTTACTGGGTAGTCTCTTCGAAGACAAGGCCATACAACAAGCTCTAATGTACTACACAGGTGCTCGTCTTATGGGGTACTCAGGTAGTGGTTCAGGTATGGCTGCTGGCCAAGTGCTTCTTAAGGGTTGGGATAATAAAGCTAAGACTGATCTATTGACAGCTAAGGCTGATGAGAAGAAAGCTGCTAATGATGCTATTGATATGTCTAAGTCTGTCACTATGTTTGATACAAGAACTAAGAAGAAGGTTTCAGGGTTTGGGTCTAAGAGTGGTAAGTTTGTTGCAGAAGGCTCTGATAAGGTAACTTCATATAAAGATAGCGGACTTGTGCCGTACAACACTGATGTCCACAGGACCTTTGAAGAGATAGACACTGAGATGGTTTCAGAGACCAACGCTATGGTTGCATCTACTCTTGCTAATATTAAAAGCAGCTCTGGAGATGATGGTGAGAAGTACACCACAGCGGGTTATCAGCAAGTTGATGAACTGTTTGGGGATGGTGAAGCGCTAAGGCGTTTACTATTACATACAACCAGATCTATGAAGGAAGCTGGGGTTGACTACAACACTCCTGAATTCAAGAGTGCGTTTGCTTCTACTATTCAGAGGAATCTTCGTGACGTTGCATCTGGTAAGTATTCTGAATCAGATGCCCCAGCGATGTCTGACTTGATTGGTAAGATGACTGAAGGTTGGTTGAAAGCAGACCTTACAGGTGAAGGGCCAGTTCCTTCCTTTGTATTAGGCAAGGCTGAGTGGGGTGAAGATGGAACAGTGTCGTATGATAAAGACTTTACATTACACCCTGAGGATTCTCTTAAACTCCATAAGCAGTCTACACTTGTTACTTCATCTCTTATTGATGAAGCTGTCAGGAACGGAAACACCCCAGCAAAAGCACGACATTTGATAACTAAGACTAAGACCATCAAGAAGCTTGCTAAGATCTTTAAAGACGAAGTTATGTCTGACAAGACAGCTAGGATCTTCTGGACTGAACATTCTTCAGACTCAAAAATAAAAACTAATGCATTTAATGCTTGGCTTTCAAGTTCACAGAAAGATATTGATGATAAGTTCATGGGTATGAATAATGCTTCAGTAAAGGATAAGGTCTCTCGTCTGTACGATGAGGACTTCCAAACAAAGAAGAAATAAACACTAGGAGAACACTATGGGAGAGGGTCTTGTTGTAGACTTGAGTAATATACTCGCAGGAGGAGAAGAGGCTTCACAAGGCCCCCAAGGAAACCCATTAACTATTGAAGGATCAACATGGTCTTTCTTAGATGGTGACACTATTAAGGACTCTGAAACAGGAGAGTCAGTACGACTACGTGGTATAGACACCAGAGAGACCGCTAAGTATCTGAAGGACTCTGGGTTCCAAGAGGGTGAGCTTGGTGGCAATGCCGCTACTGCTTACATCTGGGATCTTGCAAACAAGCATGGCTTTAACAAGGTAGTTAAGTCAGGATCTAAGGGTCAGTTTGACAGAGCCATTGGAGACTTGCAGGATTCTGATGGTAATTCTTTTGTGGATACACTTCTTAGGACTGGAGTTGTAGCCCCATCTAGGTTCTCAACAGAATCTGATTTGTCTCAGGCTAGTTGGGGTATGGCAGCAGAAGCTTCTAAGCCTGATGCACCTAAGTCAGACTGGGAAGAAGCCAGAGCAGCTATCTATGAGAATGAGACTGAGCAGTATGGTGGTCTCCCTATGCAGAAGCTAATGGCTTTTGATGCTGCTGAGTTTGCAGCTAACCCTGATATATTCATGGGAATAAAGTCTAAGGTTAAAGGTGCAGACTATGCAGGGCGTTCAAGGACTCCCTTTGGTACTGGCTTTGACACTGGCTTTGCAAATCTATACAAGGGTTTAAACACCTTTGGTCAGGCTGTTAGTAACAGGTTAGGTCTTGATGAAGCAGAGGCTGTGTTTGCTGCAGATGCTGCTACTAATCAAGTAGAGATGAACAGGATGCCTACTGTTAAGATGGACGTTACTGAGATTGACTGGACATCTTATGATGAAGTCACCACAGGTATGAAAGGTATGCTTGGCTCGTCTATCCCATTCATGGGTGCAACTATGGTGGGTATGGCAGCAGCCCCAGCAACCTCTGGTGCATCTATGGCACTACCTGTGTCTATGTATACAGGTATGGTACTTGACACCATGGAAGGTAACATTGAAGATAAGAACTTGATTGCTGCTATTACAGCAGGCACAGCTATGTCTTACTTGGATAAGCTAGGACTTAAGGGTCTTATCAGTCCATCAATGATGATAACCAAGGAAGGTAGAGTGGAAGCTATCAAGGCTATTGCTCGTAAAGAGGGACTAACCGAAGCCGCTGCATCTGCTAAATTACTTCAGATCTCTAAGAAGAGTATGCTTACTTACGTTGATGATGCTAAAGCATTCAGTGCTAATCAGATACAGAAAGGTCACTTGTTCAGAGAGGGTGCCAAGCGTCTTGGTCAGTCAACTGCAGGAGAGGGTGTTACAGAAGCCATGCAGGAACTCACTGAGTATACTGCTGCAGTTATAGGTTCAGAGAAAGAATGGAACTATGATGAAATAGAGAACCGTATGACTAATGCTATTGTTGCAGGTGGTCTTATGGGTGCTGGCTTTGCAGCTCCGGGTGTTGCCTATCAGGTTGGTGATTGGAAAGCATCTGCTGACTTTGAATCAACTAATGATGGAAGGTTTGACAACCAAGGTACAAAGTATCGTAAGGAAGAAGAGGCTAAGTATGGTTATGTAAGGTCAACAGATGAGCTTGCAACTGCCAACCATAAACGTGAGAGTTCTGCATCGGGTTATACAAACACATCTCAGGACACTATAGGTGATCTTGCAGATGCACATGTGGCACCTAGCACTACACTTGAACACATAAAAGCTTACACTCTTAATCCATTAGTAGCTCTTAGGGGTTCTTTGGCTAACGCATTTTCAGAAGCTAAGGGTAAGTCTTCGACAGTACATAAGATCTCAGACATGCTTGGTTCAACTCGTCACAAGGTTTTCAGTGGTCCGGGTATGGTACAGGAGCAGCAACTTACTATGGCTGCGTATAGTACTCTTTTGCGTGAGCAAGAGTCTATTGAGGCTTCATTCAATACACCTGCAGGTCTTAGCTCCACAAAGCGTTCAGACTATGTCAGTACATTAACAACTAAGTTTTACAGAGAAGTTCTTGAGCCTGCAGCTAAGGCTAATAAACCAATGAACTGGTCTAATGCCTCTGCGGAAGTTAAAGCTAATAAGGAAGCGTTACTTAAGCTTGATGCTGAGTTCCAGAACTTAAGTGAGACCTTACGTAATGACAGTAATAAAGCTAAGGCTTATGATGGTGAAGCTCCAACTAAAAAACTAGCTAACTGGGCGTATCGTCACAAGGGTTTCAGGACAGAATATATTGCAGGTAACAAGGAAGAATTCATAAGAACTCTTCAATCCTCATATAACATGTCACATGCTGATGCAATAGGATTAACTGATGCTATAGTTAACAATGCTGAAGTAGCCACAATGGGTGATGCATTTGATGTCACAAGAGGTGGTGTATCCCCTTCATCTCAGAAGGTACGTAGTATGGACATCTCTGATAGACCTGAGTTTGATAAGTTTTTAGAGCAGAACATCTTCAAGAATATGGGAGATGCTTCTCGTGAGGCTGCAAGGTTTCAAGCACATCGTAAGTTTATAGGAAAGGACTCTAAGTACCTTAACCGTATGCTTGGTGATGTACGTGTGGAACTCAATGAAACTATGGAGCCTGAGAAAGCTGAGAAGTTGTTACGTAAGATTGCATATGATTTACGCAATGTACTTAATGCTGAGTCAGGTAACTATAATCGTATAGAGAATGAAACTGTAAAGCAAGGTCAAAAGTACTTGACATTACTTGCAACACTTCAAGGACTCTCTAACGCTGCGTTCTCTTCTATGCCAGAGATGGCAATGATACCTATGGGTGTCTCACGGGATACTCTTATTAAGAACTCAGCAACACAGGGTTATCTTTTTGGCAGTGCTGTTGGTGCATGGATGCGTAACCTAGCTGTTACTGCAAGGGTTGCAAAGCCTCGTGAAGATCTTGAAACATTTCTTGACAAGCAGATAGCCAAGGTACGGTCTAAAGGTGCTGCAGATCCACGTCATCTGTTCTACACCAACATGAAAGCTATGTTGAAAGAGACAGGCTTTAAGTCTCAAGAGACTGGAGCAGCGACTACAACTGGTGTACAGGAAACCAACGAGATGACTCGGGGACTTACCGATGCATTCTTCAAGGCTAACTTCTTACATGATCAACAAGACATGCACCGTATGATGAGGTTGTCATTGTTTAATGATTTCTTAATCGACAAGCTAGACCTTATTGAATCTAAGATAGGCCAAGAAGACACTGTAGGTGTCTCTGAGGCTAAGTATATGATGCGTGAGTTGGGTATATCATTACACACCATTGGCCCTATTGCTAATAAACTTAAGCGTGGTGAGGCTTTAACAGACTCGGAGTCTATGAAGTATAAGCGTGAGTTCCTCAACGGAGCTGCTAACTTTGTGAACCAAGCCATACCTTTACCTAATGCATTAAACAGGCCACTGTTCTACAGTGATCCTCGCTTTGCATTGCTTACACAGTTTAATGGTTTTACATCTACATTTACTGCTAACCAGATACCAATGATATGGGATCAGCTTAAAGGTAAGAGTTCTGCAGGACTTACTTACGGAGCTTTCACAACAGCAGGTAGTATGCTTGCTCTTGCATTTATGTCACAAGGTATAAAGGATGAACTTAAGTATGGTGAAACATCACCTTATCTCTCTGATTCACAGAAGATACAACGTGCTATTTATTCATCTGGATTACTTGGCACAACAGAACGTGTAATAGGGAGTAACTTTGTATTACCTTTGTATGAACAGGGTTCTTCAGGAGCTGCAAGCTTTATGTGGGATAACATGGCAGGTGAGGCAGCAGCTACAGGTACAGTTGAACGAGCATTTGGTATGGTATCGTCAGGTTTTGAGGGGGACAGGGAAAGATTCCTTAAGAACTTCTATGGAAGCATACCTTTCATTGCACCTTACAAGCATAGAATTATTAACTATAAGTGGGACTAGGAGGAATAGCCGATGGCTAAGTTTAATTTAACAACACAAGAGAATACAGTGGCCCCTGAAGGTCGAGTTGGTCTTCTTAAGGACATCTCGGATCAACTTGATCTAGTTGACTCCAATAGCTCAGTGCCTTCGGAGATCCAACCTGAGACCACAATGGAACCACAAGAACTCCCAGCACCAACACCTGAAGAGGCACTGGAGCTTGAAGAACGTGACAAGGCTAATCAAACAGCTACGTCACTTCAGGATACTTATGGAACCTCACCTGCTGGTCTGGTTGATAATGATATACACAATGTCTTTGGACCAGTACGTGCACCTGATATTATCAGTAATCTTAATATCATCAGTGAGATGGACACTGTTATGCTTCCTTTCTATGATGAAGGTAAAGGGGAAGCATTGTCTATGCTCGGTGTCCCTCGGGAACCTAAGGTTCTTGAGGTTGGTGCTGTAGATACAGATAACTATGTAGATAAGGGTAAGACTATACCTTTGACACAGCCTGAGATGTTTCATAAGCTTGAGGCGTATGAGGTTGTTCAGGATGGTCGTGGTCTTGCAGTAACTAAAGACTTTCAGATACTAGCACTAGAGGCAGCTGAAGTTGCATTTGCAAGGGATGCTGCTGCACAGAAACACACACCAACAGATCTTGTGGATTCTATGGGTAAACGTGAAGCCGCTGAGTTGACTGGTGTAGCTGAAGACGAGCTACCTTCTGGCGTTAACACAGGCACACTGGGTGCAGCAATCTATGATGGTTGGACTAAGTTTAAGCAACGTAGTGCAGAGGGACCTGAGTCTCGTCTTGATAAGCATCTTGATGACTCACAACGTATGACTAAGGAAGCCGAAGAGCTTCTAGGTTCTTACGCTAAGGTCATGTATGGTATTGTCAACCCCGGAGTTGTCTCAAGACAGCCTGTGGTTCTTCAGAATGGTATGGAGTCTGTTGACTATGTGCTTACACCTAACGGAATTAAGTCTCTCACAGATCGTAATCAGCACTTGATGGAGCCTCAGCTTTATGTAAGGCCACAGGTAACCGCTGATCCACAGAAGACTACTAAGTACTCTAAGAGTAATGAGTCTACAGGTAAGCATGTTGAAGATAAAAAAGGTCATAGTTTGGAAGAGGAGTCTAGGTCTTACTTTGCATCAATCATGAGTGTTATACCAGAGTCTCGTAAGAAGCTAGGCTTTATATTCTTAGGTTCAGCAATCAATTACTCTGCACAAGCATCACAAGACCCGGAGACTGGTGACATTACTGTCAGTGGTATTATGGGTGACGCTTATAACATGGGTCAGAAGGTTGCAGACAAGATTAATAAGATGGCTGCTAATACAATATTAGAGGCACAGGGTCTTGAACAACAGCTTACAACAATTATGCAGACAGGTAGGGGTGGAGATCGTATACCTGATTTGCAGAAGCGTATACAAGCTATGAGATCATTTGCTGCTGAGTCCTCTCAACCTGAATGGAAAATGAATGAGTATCGAAGGAAGGCCACACAAGCTTTAGGTGTCATGCAGAATGTTGCTGAGTTTAGCAGTGATGCTTTCAGTTTCACTAACTATGTGCAGAAAGGTACATCTCGTACTGGTCTTAGTGCACAGAAGATGAACCCTCAGAACCATAAGATTGTACGTCAATTGATTGGCGAGGGAACTATCTACACTATACAGCCTAACAGTAACTCTACATATGAGAGGGCTATGCTCCAGACATTAGGTTCACATTTCTTTCCAGAACCTAACCTTAAACCTGACAAGATAATTCGTGATATGAGAGATCGTATTCAGATGAAGGACGATAAGGTTTTAAGGATAGCTGAGGTTGGTCGTAAACTTAAAGTTGCATTGCGTGATTATAAAGTACAACCTGCTATTGCTTCTGCTATGAACTTGAACATGGACAAGGAGACTGGTCAGGTGACTGGTGTTAATGACTTTACAGGTAAGGTTTTAGATCCACTTCAGGCTCTATCTTCTGACCAGCAAGTCAAGGATTTCTTGAGGGTAGCCTTTAAGGATCACCCAGATGAAGCTATTAACCTTGCTGAAGAAGCAATTGAGCTTAGCAACTACATGGATTCAGTTGAGTCTGGTAAGCCATTCCAATCTACAATGAGACCTATCGAAGTAGATGGAATCTCTAATGGTATTGCTGCACTGTCTATGCAAATAGGTAGCTTCAATATGGCCCATCGTACTGGTGTTATGAGTAAAAACCCTGACAGAATACTTGCTGACTTTGTTGACGAAGATGGGAACTGGCAGGATGAGGCTAATACAAGAGCTGCTCTCTCAGTTAACATGCGTAACTCATTATTAGATGTTTACAATGACAAAGACTTTAGCTCTAACTTTGGAAGTTCAACTCCAGATATTGAGACTATCCGTAGTTTACTTGATCTTGCTATTAAGAATGAGAAAGAGTTCCTTAAGCCACCTGTTATGACACTTCCGTATGGACAAGCTGTTGCAAGTATGGGTCCTCAAATGTTAAGAGCTGTAACTACTAACCCTGAACTTCAGGCTATGTCTGCTGGATTAGAGATAGGTGAACTTGGTGTTGCTAAGTTATTACATAAGATACTTTCACACAATCTTGAGATTACATTAGGCTCTGAAGTTTCAGAGTTTAGTCAGGCAATGAAGAGTGTTACTGTTGCAGCGATGGCTGCAGATGAACCTATTGTTTATCGCAAAGCAACTGGAACTATAACTTCTGTTAACTCTGTTGACTATGCCCCAACTGGTGGTTCTGTTGTTGAAGCTAAGATAGGCACTCGATCTGTAGGTAAGGATGGTTCTCCTAAGCGAAACGAGGGTTCTAATAGACTTAAGGTTCATCCAATGGAACTTAAACTAGGTGCACTTGGCACTAAAGCTGGTGGTGGTAGCGCTATTAAATTAGGTATATTACCTCAGGGTATTATTGGCTTAGACGGTTCAACAATGACTATGACTTTCACAGGTAATAACCTTAAGCGTATTCAGTCTGTGACAAAACAAAACAAGCCTTATGTCATACCTATTTATGATGCAGTACTTACCAGTTTAGGTTCTTTTGAAGCTGTCTCAGCTGAGATTAATAGAACATGGGTTAAGACTACTACAGAGTATGATTTGCTTACTGAGTTACATGACGGCGCTGCTAAGGCTCATGCAAAAGGTCAGAAGAAGTTAGAGGCTCTTGCACTTAAGAACCCTAATGGACTCGCTGATCCCAGACATGCTGGTCATTTGTTTAATGCAGTTAAGATGTCTAAGTTTTTGAGTAATGGTGGTCGTCAAAGGTTTTGGGATATAATGGCTGATGCGGATAAGAGATTACAAACAGTTGTCGCTGACTACGGTAAGAACGAATCTTTTACACTTAACTCAGCACTCGACATGGTTACTAATAAGCAACTGCTTGAGTTGTTCATGCTTGATAAGCCAAATAGTTTGTCAGTTCTTTCAGATGCACAGCAGGTAGCTTTTAAACTCAAAGGTAAACGTAAGTCATTAGTTAAGGAGATAGGTCCAGACCCTGTTAGTCAGTACTATCCAGATGTACTTAAGAACTTTAACTTTTAATAACAATAGATAATAAATAAAAAAGCCCTCCAAGTTCCAACTAAGGAACCCAAAGGGCATTACCCTCAGGTATACATTACGTATACTTGGGGGTTATTTTATTGTCTGTCTTCTAATGCTTTAGTCACTGTGTTGCGAGCTGCTACACGTTGTTGTTCAGCATGAGCTTGGGCCTCTTCATCTGAGAGACCTTCAGCAACTGCTCCTGCGTAGTTCTGTTCCCAGACTTTACTAAGGATTGCTTCATTGATTTCGGGTGTGTGTGCCAGTGCAGGGTCTAAGTTGAACATCTCAACGTACTCCATGTCGTCAATACCCGGAACTATATTGTATGACTTCTTTTCATTATTCATCTTTTACAAATACTCCATCTACCATACGACCAGTGCGTACAGATATTTTATCATAGGCTTCGTCTAAGCACTCTGCTAAGTCAAGACCCCATAGGTTTGCTTGTATTGCGAGGGTGACCAGTACATCACCTAACTCATCCCTTACTTTATCAATATCACCAGAGGCTATGGCATCGCACATCTCAACAGCTTCTTCTTCAAACTTACCCATCTGTTTTAACTTACGTTCTTTTAGGTTATGACCGCCAACTGTATCTCCAAGGATACCTTTGATGTGTCCCCAATCAATTACTTTAAGCTCTAATTCTTCAAAGATCTTATACATCATCATCACCTTCTTCTGAGATAGCTTGCTCTGCAATAGAGAGGAATACAAAGTTAGCTGTCGATTGAAGGACACCCAGCATTGCTACGTTTGTGATTCGACCATTGTATTTAGTTACAATAGCACCGATGTCGTTTAGCATGTCATTCTCAGCTACATACTTGTCTGGGAATTGTGTTACGTTGCTCATATATTTATCCTTAACAAAAGAAGTAATCAGATGATATGATCTCAGATATATCTAAGGACCCTAACTCTGGTTGTTTGATTTCATAACCCTCTCGGGTCTCTAATAGCATCTGCTCTATGGCAGTGAAGAAGTTATCACTGTTATACATCATAGCAAACTGCCACTTGGTGTGGTCTACAAGTTTATT
>Ga0075444_10000798_pt1 | contig 18962 bp, 20 predicted proteins | sample CoawatmetaG01DNA_FD_76836 | JGI IMG/M metagenome (GOLD analysis project Ga0075444, IMG submission 76836) | Marine microbial communities from the West Antarctic Peninsula - Coastal water metaG017-DNA | ecosystem: Environmental > Aquatic > Marine > Coastal | place: Atlantic Ocean: West Antarctic... | reverse complement strand
TCGAACGTGCCGCCGACGGTCGAGACGTTGACGCCGACCTTCTCGAACACCTTGCCCTTCATCACGCCGCGCACGCCGCCGCCGCCCGGCTCGCCCGACGGATCGACGCGGTCCCACGGCGTATAGTCGAACGCCGCATCCGACCCCGCCTCGCGCTCGATTGCCTCGAACGCCGCGCAGATGCGGTCGCGCAGCAATTCGAACCAGTGGCGGGCGGCGGTCTGTTGGTCGTCGAGCGTCAGCATGGGCAACGGCTTAGCGGCGCAGGGGAGGGGGTGTCGATGGGGCGGATTGTCCTAGCTGTGTCCGCCCATAGCGATGATCAGCGCATTCGTTATAGTCACTGCATGGGCCAAGACAGGGAGCTAGACGGGCAGGAGGGTCCGATCGTGCCGAGGGGCTGCGGGATCACAGCGGCGATCTGGAATTTGATTATTATGGGGCTTGTCGCCCTATCCTTTGCCTCCGGGCCCTATTCGAGCTTTGCCCAGATGGCCTGGTATCGGCTCGGATCGATAAGCTTCCTGCTGTTGGGCGCGGTCATACCGTCGGCCCTATTGTTTTTGTTGCCTAAACGCTGCTCAATGACCGTGCCCGCTTTAACGGCGTGGATGATTGCGGCATTCGTCATCTTCGCATGGTACATGATCTATTCTGGCGGGGGTGTGTGACAAGCAGCCGGTAAGTCATGCTCATCTTCACCCCGGCCACCCGCCCGTCTGCCGCAGCGCTTCCGCCGCGACGATCGCCGCCGACACCGACAGGTTCATCGACCTGAGCCCCGGCGCCATCGGAATCACCACCCGTGCGTCCGCCCGTGCATGCACCTCCTCCGGCACTCCCGCGCTTTCTCGGCCGAACAGCAGCACATCGTCCGCCCGGAACGCAAAGTCATGCAGCGGCGTCGCCCCGCGCGTCGTCAGCAGCACCAGCCGGCCCGTCGCCTGTCCCTGAAACGTCTCCCAGTCCGCATGTCGCGTCACCGACACATGGTCGATATAGTCCATTGCCGCGCGCGCGACGCGCTTGTCGTCCCACTGGAATCCCATCGGCTCGATCAGGTCGAGCGCCACGCCCAGGCACGCCGCGGTGCGCATCACCGCGCCGACATTGCCGGCGATATCGGGCTGGTAGAGGGCGATGCGCAGGGGGCTGGTCATGGCTCGCGTCCTTAGCGGCGGGCCGGCGAAGCGCAAAATGCTGTTGGCAAAGCGCGCGGCCGCCGTCTATCAGGCCATAAGCCCGCCGTGGGGACGGCAGGGTGCGGTGGGGCTGCACTCCGGCACTTCCGCAAGAACATAGACGCAAGGGCAGAGACGAATGGCGATTGACGACAACGTACCTCCCGGTGAATCGCCGGCGCCGTTCCACGAGGAAGTCCACGATCCCCGCCGTCGCGATTTCATCAATATCGCCGCCGTGTCCTTTGCCGGCGTCGGCGCGCTCGCGATCGTGCTGCCGCTCATCAACCAGATGAACCCGTCGGCGGACGTGCTGGCGCCGTCGACCACCGAGGTTGATCTGTCGAAGATCCAGCCGGGCCAGGCGATCAAGGCGCAGTTCCGCAAGCAGCCGCTCTTCGTGCGCAACCTGACGCCGAAGGAAATCGCCGAGGCGAATGCGGTCGACATCAAGACGCTGCGCGATCCCCAGACGCTCGCCGAACGCACCAAGCCGGGCAAGGAAAACTGGCTGATCACTCTGGGGGTTTGCACGCATCTCGGCTGCGTGCCGCTCGGCGCGGGCGAGGGCGAGAACAAGGGGCCGTTCGGTGGCTATTTCTGCCCGTGCCACGGCTCGGCCTACGATACCGCGGCGCGCATCCGCCAGGGACCGGCGCCGAAGAATCTGCACGTGCCCGATTATGCGTTCAACTCCGACACCGTCGTGACGGTCGGTTAAGGGAAAGGTAGACCACATGAGCTTTCCCTGGGCCAAGCATTACGAACCCAAGCAGCCGCTGATGCGCTGGCTGGACGAGAAGCTGCCGTTGCCGCGCCTCGTCTACAATGCCGTAGGGGCCGGCTATCCGGTGCCGCGCAACCTCAACTATTTCTGGAACTTCGGCGTCCTCGCCGGCGCTGCGCTCGCGATTCAGATCATCACCGGCGTCGTGCTGGCGATGCATTATGCCGCCAACGCCGGCGTCGCCTTCGGTTCGGTCGAAAGCATCATGCGCGACGTCAACGCCGGCTGGTTCCTGCGCTATGCGCACGCCAACGGCGCGTCGATGTTCCTCGCCGTCGTCTACATCCACATCGGCCGCGGCCTCTATTACGGCTCGTACAAGGCACCGCGCGAGATGGTGTGGCTGCTCGGCGTCGTCATCTTCCTGCTGATGATGGCGACCGCGTTCATGGGCTATGTGCTCCCCTGGGGGCAGATGAGCTTCTGGGGCGCGCAGGTCATCACCGGCTTCTTCTCGGCAATTCCCCTGGTGGGCGAGACGATCCGCGTCTGGCTGCTGGGAGGCTATGCGCCGGATAACGCGACGCTCAACCGCTTCTTCTCGCTCCACTATCTGCTGCCGTTCGTGATCGCGGGCGTCATCATCCTGCATATCTGGGCGCTGCACATCCCGGGGTCGAACAACCCGACGGGCGTCGAGGTGAAGGGCGAACAGGACACGGTGCCGTTCCATCCCTATTACACGGCGAAGGACGGCGTCGGCGTCGGCGTGTTCATGCTGATCTTCGCGCTGCTGATCTTCTTCAGCCCGAACCTGCTCGGCCACCCGGACAATTATATCGAGGCGAACCCGCTTTCGACGCCGGCGCACATCGTGCCCGAATGGTACTTCCTGCCCTTCTACGCGATCCTGAAGAGCTTCACCGCGAACTTCATCCTCGACGCGAAGCTGTGGGGCGTGCTGGCGATGTTCGGCTCGATCCTCCTGCTGTTCTTCCTGCCGTGGCTGGATACGTCGCCGGTGCGCTCGGCAAACTACCGTCCGAAGTATCGCATCTTCTTGGGGGTGCTGCTGCTCGACGTGCTAGTGCTCGGTTATGTCGGCGGGGCGGAAGCGAATGCGCGCAACGTGATCCTGGGGCAGATCGCCTCGGCCTATTATTTCGCGCACTTCCTCATCATCCTGCCCTGGGTCGCCCGGTCGGAGCGTCCGCGCCCGCTGCCCAATTCGATCACCGAAGCGGTGCTGGCAAAGCACGGTGGCACCAGCCTCGCGCACAGCGCGGCGCAAGCCTGAACCGACTGGGGGACAATCAGAACCATGCCTCGCATCATCGCCTCCCTGGTCGGCGCCGCCTTCATCTTCGTCCTCGGACTCGCGCTCTTCGGCACCGCCAAGACCGCGATCGAGGATCCGGCGAAGGAAACCGTCGAACAGCTCTTCCACATGCACCCCGAGAATATCGGGCTGTCGTCGAACGGCTTCTTCGGCAAATATGACAACCAGCAGCTGCAGCGCGGCTTCCAGGTCTACAAGGAAGTCTGCTCGGCCTGCCACAGCCTGAAGTACGTCGCCTTCCGCGACCTGCAGAAGATCGGCTACACCGAGGCCGAGGTGAAGGCGATCGCCAACCAGTGGGTGATCGAACAGCCGACCGTGAACCCGGAAACGGGCGAAGCCTCGACGCGCAAGAACGTCGCCAGCGATCGTTTCCCGTCGCCCTTCGCCAACGAAGTCGCCGCACGCGCCGCGAACAACAATGCGTTGCCGCCCGACCTGTCGCTGATGACCAAGGCGCGCCATGACGGTTCGAACTACGTCCACGCGCTGCTGATGGGCTATCGCAACCAGGCCGGGTATAAGAACGAGAAGGGCGAAGAGCTCCTCAAGATGTTCCCGGATGCGAAGACGCCGCAGGGCCTGCACTTCAATCCGTGGTTCGCGAACCTGAACATCGCGATGCCGCCGCCCCTGACGCAGGACGGTCAGGTCACCTATTCGGACGGCACCAAGGCGACCAAGGACCAGATGGCGCGCGACATCGCCGCCTTCCTGACCTGGACCGCCGAACCCAACCTCGACACCCGCCATGGTGCGGGCCTCGCGGCGGCGCTGTTCCTGCTGGTGTTCTGCTTCCTCGCCTGGGGCGCCTATCAGAACGTCTGGCGCGACATTAAGCACTGATCCCGATCGCCTGACCGGCGGTTCGGAGCGAAGGGGCGGGCGGTGCGACACGGCACCGCCCGCCCTTTTCGTGTGCAGGGGGGCAGAGGAAAGACCGCGCCCCACTCTCCCCGTCATTCCCGCGAAGGCGGGAATCCAGACGCGCTACCGTCGCGCTTCCTGCCGGGACGTCAGAGGGTATGGATTCCCGCCTTCGCGGGAATGACGGTGGTGGGGAAGCACGGGGGGCATATCTCCCTTCGTCATCCCGGCGCACGCCGGGATCCATGGACGCGATGAGGCAGCATTGGCGCGGCGCGCGGGCCGCCCGCAACCATGGATCCCGGCGTCCGCCACGATGACGACGGGAGTCCTCCACCATTGACCCCGCATGCGTCCCAAGCGACACACGCCCCCATGAACGACGACCTGAAAGCGCTGATCCGCACGATCCCGGACTTCCCCAAGCCCGGCATCCAGTTCCGCGACATCACCACGCTGCTGCTCGATCCCGCCGGCCTCGCCGCGACGATCGACCGCATGGTCGCCGCCACCACCGGTCCCGTCGATCTGATCGCCGGGATCGAAGCCCGCGGCTTCCTGTTCGCGGCCGCGCTCGCCGTGCCCCTGAAGGCGGGCGTGCTGCTGATCCGCAAGGACGGCAAACTCCCCGGCGCGACGATCGCCGAGGATTATGCGCTCGAATACGGGCAGGACCGGATCGCGATGCACGAAGATGCGCTGGTGCCCGGCCAGCGCGTGCTGCTGGTCGACGATCTGATCGCCACCGGTGGCACCGCGCGCGCTGCGGTGCGGCTGCTGCGCAAGGCGGGCGCCATCGTCGAGCAGGCGCAGTTCGTGATCGACCTGCCCGACCTCGGCGGCGCGGACGCGTTGCGCGCCGATGGCGTGCAGGCCGATGCCCTCTTCGCGTTCGAGGGGCATTGAGGCGCCGGAACGGCGCCAGCCCGACCGTCGCGGCCGCTCCAATCCTCCCCAACCGTCACCAATACCGTTCGCCCTCAGCCTGTCGAAGGGCGGGACGCCTCAAGCGGTCGGTTTAGGTGCGGAACCGCTGTGCTTCGACGGGCTCAGCACGAGCGGAGGACGCGTAAGCACCGCACGATGGCACCACGCGGGTCTTGCCCCATCGCCCGCTCATCACCCATTCAGCCGGAACCCGCGACGATCCGCCCTCGTTGAACGACAATAGGTTGCGTCCCCGATTCGCCAATCCGACTCGCCGGCGCCCTTCGATGATGGGAGAGCATCCATGATCTTCAAGCGTTTGGCATTGGTGGGCCTGTTGTTCGGCACCGGTGTCGCGACCAGCGCCTGCACCGACGGCTATGGCTATAGCGGCGTGTCCGTCGGCTACGGAACCGGCGGCTATGGCTATTACGACGACGGTTTCGCCGATCCCTATTACGGCGGCTACGGCTATGGCGGCTATCCCAGCTACTTCGGCTGGTACGGCGATTATTATTATCCGGGCACCGGCATCTACGTCTACGACCAGTACCGCCGGCCCTATCGGTGGAACGACGGCCAGCGCCGCTATTGGGAGCAGCGCCGCAATCAGTGGCGCGGTGATCGCAACTTCCGCAACGATTGGAACGGCTTTGACCGTCGTCCTGGCTGGCGCGGCGATCGGCCGGGTGGCCCAGGCGGCCCGGGGGTGGGCAATCCCGGCCGCCCGGACTGGGGCAATCGCGGCAATTGGCGCGGCAACCGCCAGAATTTCTCGGGCCAACCCGCGCCCGCACCGCAGCCGCCGGCTGGCGCGGCCCCCGCGCCCAATCCGCAACCCAATTGGCAGGGCCAGCGCAACTGGAACGGCAACCGCAACTGGAACGGCAATCGGAGCTGGGGCGGCAATCGCGGCGGCGGCCCGCGCGGCGACCGCGGCCGCCGCTGATCGACGGGGGCGCCGCGCTGCCGGCGCCCCTATCGCTCGCGGGTAGCGATCAGCCCGTTCGACACAAAGGTCATCACCGGCACGTCATGCTGGTTGAACACCGTCATCCGACTCTTGAAGATGCCCATCTCCGGCCGGCTCGCCGATCGACGTTTCTCTAGCACCTCGCTTTCGCAGCGTAGCTGATCGCCCGGATAGACCGGCGTCAGCCAGCGCAATTCGTCGATGCCGGGCGATCCCAGTCCCGCCTGGTCGTTGGCCTTCAGATGTTCGACCAGCATCGCCATCGTCATCGCACACGTATGCCAGCCGCTCGCCGACAGCCGCCCGAAATGCGTCTGCGCCGCTGCTGCGTCGGACAGGTGAAAGGGCTGGGGGTCGTATTTCTCGGCAAAGGCGATCACCTCGTCCCGCGTCACGGCGTAATCGCCGAACCGTGCCGTGCTGCCGACCTCGATGTCCTCGAAATACTGCACCCGTCGCTCTCCTATCGTTTGAGCACCTGCCTAAACGGTGCGTCGTTCCCGTCCAGCCCCTGGCCCGCAGGCAGGTTCAGCAGATCGCGCAGCAAGGGGTTGATGTCGGTATTGTCGAAGCTGGCCAGGCGCTTGCCGCCGACGAAGGCCGGGCCGTTGGCGATGAACAGCGCCGCCATGTCGGGCGCCTGATTGTCGTAGCCATGCGCACCGCCGCTGAACGCGGTCTTCACCGCCGTCTTGGTGATCATCCAGCCCGGCTCGGCCAGGCAGATATAGGGCGGCACACGCGAATTGGTGCCGTAACGCAGCCGCGCCGGAATCTCCCCCTTGCGCCAGCATTGCATATGCGCGTGGGGTTTGAGCAGCGCCGCCTCCAGCGCCTGCTGCCGCCCCGGCATCGGATACAGACCCATATAAGGTCCGCTGTTGAGCGTCCGATACGTGCGCGGATCCGCGATCCGGTCGATCGCGATCGTGCGCGTGCTGCTGGTCGCCGACATGCCGTGGTCGGCGACGATGACCAGGTTGGCCGGCAGGTTAAGGTCGCGCAGACCCGCCACCAGCCGCCCGATCTGGCTGTCGACCTTGGCGGCGGCCTGCGTCACCTCGGGCGATTGCGGTCCATACGCATGGCCAGCGGTGTCGACGATGTCGAAATAGAGCGTCACGAAGCGCGGCCGGGTCGCCGCCGGGCGGCGCAGCCAGTCGATCACCGAATCGACCCGCTGTTCGCCCGTCACCGCCTGATTGAACTGCTGCCAGTCCTCAGGCCGGGTGGCGTTCGCGACCTGGCCGTGGCTGTCCGGCAGCAACGTGCCGCCCCAGCCGACATTGGCGCCCGGCCAGAACATCGTCGCGGTGCGGACGCCCGCCTTTTCCGCGGTGACCCAGATCGGTTCGCCCTCGTTCCACCAGAAGGGATCGTCGTTGGCCATGGTGAAGGTCTCGCCGGGGCGTGCCGAGTCCTCCATCGTGTTGCCGACGATGCCGTGGTGGTCGGGCACCTTGCCCGTCGCCAGCGTCCAGTGGTTGGGGAAGGTCACCGAAGGGAAGGACGGCCGCATCGACGCCGAGACCCCGCCCGCCGCGAGCGCGTTGAGGTTGGGCGTGACGCCACGATCGAGATAATCGGGCCGGAAGCCGTCGATCGACACGAGGATCGTCACCGGCGGCGTCACCGTGCGCGGCAGCGGGGCGGGGGGCGCGTCGGGCTCGGCAGGCAAAGCCGCCGTTTGCGACGGCGCGGGCTGCGTCACCGGCGACAGCGCCGGCGGCGTGGCGGGCAGCGCGCAGGCGCCAAGCGCGAGCGTGGCGAGAAAAGCGGTCGGACGAAGGTTCACGCGGCGATCACCCCGATCATGGCAGGAATGCTTGCCTTTAGCCGCGAGCGGGGAGGGGCGACAAGGGCAGAGCAGGCAGCGCTTGCGTCCGCCCGTCCCAGATCGTGCCCGAAGGCGAGAACGGTGAAGAGGGGCGCAAAGCGCCCGGCAGGCCGCCGCCTCGGCCCCGCCCGCTTACACGTTGAACCGGAACAGCATCACGTCGCCGTCGTGGACGACATATTCCTTGCCTTCCTGGCGCAGCTTGCCCGCCTCGCGCGCGCCCGCTTCGCCCTTGCAGGCGACGTAATCGTCGTACGCGATGGTTTCGGCGCGGATGAAGCCCCGTTCGAAGTCGGTGTGAATCTCGCCCGCCGCGTTAGGCGCCTTGGCGCCGGCATGGACCGTCCAGGCGCGCGCTTCCTTGGGGCCGACGGTGAAGAAGGTCAGCAGCTTCAGCAGCTTATACCCGGCGGTGATGACGCGGGCGAGGCCGGTTTCCTCCAGCCCCAGCTCGCTCAGGAATTCGCCGCGATCCTCGGGCGCCATCGTCGCGATTTCCGCTTCGATCGCTGCGGAGACGACGACCGCCTCGGCGCCTTCCGCCTTCGCCTTTTCGAACACCTTGGCCGACAGCGCATTGCCGTTCGCCGCATCGGCTTCGTCGACGTTGCAGACGTAGAGGACGGGCTTCGCCGTAATCAGCTGCGCCTGCGCGAAGACGCGCGCCTCTTCGGCATCCTTGGGCTGCGTCAGGCGCGCGGGCTTGCCGTCGCGCAGCAGCTCGAGCGCCTGGCCGAGCACCGCCGCGCCGATTTTGGCCTCCTTGTCGCCCTGCTGCCCCTTCTTGATGAGGTTGGGAACGCGCTTTTCCAGGCTTTCGAGGTCGGACAGCATCAGCTCGGTCTCGACCGTCTCGGCATCGGCGATCGGATCGACCTTGCCCTCGACGTGCGTCACGTCGCCATCGGTGAAGCAGCGCAACACATGGACGATCGCGTCCACCTCGCGGATGTTGCCCAGGAATTGGTTGCCCAGCCCTTCGCCTTCGACGCGCCACGCACCAGGCCGGCGATGTCGACGAAGGCGAGCTGTGTCTCGATGATCTTCGCCGAGCCCGCGATCTCGGCAAGCTTGTACAGCCGCGGATCGGGCACTGCGACGTTACCGACATTGGGTTCGATCGTGCAGAACGGATAATTGGCCGCCTGCGCCGCTGCCGTCTCGGTCAGTGCGTTGAAAAGCGTGGACTTGCCGACGTTGGGCAGGCCAACGATGCCGCAGCGGAAACCCATGGGTCGTGCTCTGTTTTCTGCAAAGGGAATGGAGGCCGCGGCCTTAGCCATATGGCGCGCGATTGACCAGCCGTTCCGCGGTTTTCGCACTTTGGCGATGGAATCCACCGGCTCGTCGCAGCGCGTCGCTGCCGCAATTGTGCCTTGATTGATACCGCGTCGTCTATGTCGTGCAGCGGATACGTCGCGGGAACGACGGCAGACAGATACGCACGCTGCAACGGGGGCTTATGCGTCGGTCGGGGTGGATGATGGCAGGGCTGGCCGCGGCGACGGCCACGGGGGCACAGGCGCAGGTCGCGCCGCTTGCGATCCTGACCGCGCCTACGCCGATGGCGGCGCAGCGCACGCCGCTGCTCGCGCCGATTGCGCTCGGCAGTACGCTCGACCGTTCGACGCCGCTCACCGCACGGCTGCGCCTGCGGGTCGCGACGATGACGACCAGCGCGGGCCCCAACGAGCGCGTGCATCAGCGTCTCGCGAGTTCGATGGTCGAATATTATCCCTTCGCGGACAGCGGCTTCCACCTGTCCGCTGGGGGCCGTCTGTACGACGTGCGGGCCGGCGAGCAGGTCGGCAACCGCCCGCTGATGCTGTCGCAGCGTCCGACGCTGGGCGCCGGTGGCGGCCGCATCGGCCTGCGCCGCACCCCGGCGCTGACCTTCGGCTATACCGGCACGATGCTGGCCGACACCACACTCGGTTTGGAGGTCGGCGCGATGAAGGGCCGCGCCTATGAGATCGGCGGTCGGCTGACCCGCCCGACCGCGGGCGAGCGCGGCGGCGTGGGCAATGGCCCGATCAACCCCGTGGTCAACGTCTCGTTCGGCCGGCGCTTCTGATCCGATCCAGCGATCGCGGCACGCGACCCGTTCAATCGCGCCGCCGCTTCGCCTAGGGTCGCCGACGATGCTGCCGCCCTTGCCCCATGGCGAATTGTCCGCCGACCTGATCCTGCCCGCCTTCGCACCCTGGTTCGACGTCGCGGGCCTCGCCGTGTTCGCCGCCTCGGGCGCGCTTGCGGCGGCGAAGCGCGGGCAGACCGCGGTGACGCTGGCCTTCTTCGCGCTGATCACCGGCGTCGGCGGGGGCACGGTGCGCGACCTGCTGATCGGTGCGCCGGTCTTCTGGGTCCACGATCCGCGCGCGGCGACCGTGTGCCTTGCGATGGCCGCGGCGATCTGGGTGACGCCCGAACGCTGGTGGCGGGACGAAGCGCTCGCTTGGTTCGACGCGATCGGGCTTGCGGCCTATGCCGTCTACGGCGCGGCCAAGGCGCTGGGCTATGGCATCCCGCCGCTGCCCGCCGCGCTGATGGGCGTGGTGACGGCCTGTGTCGGCGGCATCATCCGCGACGTGCTGGCGGGCGAACCGTCGATCCTGATGCGACCCGAACTGTACGTCACCGCCGCGGCGCTCGCGTCGGGCCTTTACGTCGCGCTCGGTCTGGTCGGCCTCGCCGGCGCCCCCGCCGCGATCATCGCCGCCGCCGCCGGCTTCACCCTGCGCGCCTTTGCGATCCGCTACCACCTCGCGCTCCCCGCCTATCGCGGGCGGGGGTAAGGGCGGTCTGCCGTCGATCCGACACGAATCCGCCACCAACCGCGCGCATCCTGACGCCACCTGCATACGGCGGCTGGAGACGGTCATGCGCAAGACGATCGGTACAACTCTCGCTCTTCTCATACTCGCGGCATCTCCGGCGACCGGCCAGACGCCGCGCGATCCGGTTGGCGACCTGTGCGCCGCGCGCGCCGATATCGCCGTGCCCGCCACGCAGGTCTATCATCGCCGCAACGGCGCCACGATCGTCTTCGTCGCGGTCGCGCATGAACATGACGCGCAATCGCCATCGGCACGCGCGATCAAGGCGGCATTCGATCGCGTCCACCCGACGATCGTGCTGGTCGAGGGCGCCTCGGCGGACAAGAGCGCCGACCCCGCCTATCGCGCCTTCCTGTCGCAGCGCGCCGCCGACCAGTTTGCGCACGGCCATATCCAGGAGAATCTCTACGCGGTGAAGCTCGCGACCGACGCGAAGACGGCGTTTTCCGGCTGGGATATGAGCCCCCGCGACGAATATCGCGCCGATATCGACGCCGGCTACGACATGCGCGACGCGCTCGGCGCGCATCTGCTGCGCGCGCATGTCGATCCCTTCGGCCCGGTCCCCGCCAATCGCCTTGCCGACGAAATACGGTCGATCCCGCACCTGCGCCAACCCAAGGACTTCGATTTCGCCGCCTGGTATCGCGGCGTTTATGGCGCCCGCCTCGACCCGATGGCCGGCACGCCCTGCGGCACCGGTCCGGCGAGCGCGATCGTCAAGTTCGAAAGCATCGCGCGCACTCGCAATCTCGCTCGCCTGATCGATGCGAATGCCACGCCGGGCGCGGTGGTGCTGGTGGAAGCGGGCGCCAACCACTGGCTGGCGCTGCGCGACTATCTGGACCGCACGTCCTGACGGAAGGTCAAGCGGCGGGGCGCCAGCAGGGTTTCAACTGCGCCATGCTGGCCTCGGCCCAGTGCGCCAGCGCGCCGTCGTTACTGGACATGGTGATGCTCGCACTCGACCCGTCGGGCTGATCGCTGGAGAAGAGATTTAGAGTGTACCCCGTCCCGTCTGTCCAGACGACCGGCGGCCATAGTGAATGGGCAGGAGCGGTGGCCGGAATCACCGAAAGGGCGGTGGGTACGTCGTTCAAATTTTTCAGCACGCTGATCAACGCCGGACAGGCGGCGGCATCGGTCGTCGTTACGGTCAGACGACCCAGCGGGTCCATCACCTTGCGCCGTGCCCGCCACACACCTGATGCGGCGTACCCGCTCCGCCACATGTCGATGATCTCCCATCCATGGCAGAGCGAATGGCTCGCCATCAACTGAACATCGGTGGCATGCTTGGGTTCGGGAACGCCTTCCTCGCGGGACGTCATGGCCGCCTGACTGATCTGCGTGCAATCGAGCAACGGCTGCGGCGCGGCTGCTTGCGCCGCACCCAGCAGCATGGCCAGTATCATTGCCCCGCCCCCGCGCACGCTGTTCCGACCGTGGCGGCGGGGCCGGTCACGCCCGGCGGCAGCGGCGTCGCGCCGCCCGGTCCGATATGCAGCGTCGCATTGGCGACCTGCCACGGCGTGCCGGCGGGAAAGCGCACGCCATCCAGCGTCACGTCCAACGGGTGCCGCGCGTCATAGCCGCGCGCGATCAGCTGCCCGCCGTCGCCCTCGACATTCGCCAGCACGATGTCGCGATAGACGGGGATCGATCCGCCCTGCGCCTTGGGATCGTAGCGCGTGTCAAAATCGATCGGCCGCGCCACCCCGCGCAGGCAGATGTCCTGATAGCGGATGCGCTGCACCAGCCCGCCGCGGCTGGGGTCGCTCTTGATCCGCAGGCCCGATGTCGTGCCGTCGAAGGTCAGCCCGCGCACCAGCACGTCGGACACGCCGCTCACCGTCTCGCTGCCGATCGACACGCCGTGCCCGGCATGGACGTGGCTGTCGAGGATCGAGACGTAGCGCACGCCGCCGCCGTTGCCGGCCTTGATCGCGATATCGTCGTCGCCGGTGCTGAAGCGGCTGTGTGCGATCGTCACGTCCTCGCTCGCGCCCGGATCGATGCCGTCGGTGTTGCGCGCATCGGCCGGCGCATCGATCGTCACGCCCCAGGCGGTGAAGCCCCGCACGTGATTGACCGCGACGTGGAAATTCGCCGCATTGGCGAAGCGCGTGGCGTACAGCACCAGATTGCGTCCGCCATCCACCGTCACCAGCCGCGGCACGTTCTGCTTGCCGCCTTCGCGTTGCGCCCGGCGTGCGAGCTGCCACCACGTCTCGGTGCCGCCCGCCATCGTCGCGCCGCCCGCGCCGTCGATCGTGCCCGCCCCCATGATCGCCGCATCGGTGGCATCGGCCAAGTGGATCAGCGGGCGACAGCCATGGCCCTTGGCATCGATCGTCCCGCACAATCCCTGTCCGGCGTCGAAGCGCCGCGGATCGGGGATCGCGCGCAGCGTCGCACCGGGGGCGAGCCACAAGGTCACGCGCGACGGCATCTCGATCGGCCCGCTCTCGTACAGACCGGGGCCAAGCCGCACCGCGGCCCCGCGACACCGCCGCAACGCCGCCTCGATCTCGCGGCTCCGATCGCCGGAGGTGGGGGACAGCGTGACGCAGGCGGCGGTGGGCAGCTGCGGCTCCACCACGGTTCGCCGATCCTGTGCCGCGGCCGGTGCCGCCGCCACGCCCAACACAAGCACGACCGCAGCACACCGACGCATAGGCTCAGACCCTTACGACACCCACATCCGCGAACCGCTTCGGCTCGGCAGGCGGGCTGGCGGGGTCGGCCAGCTCGCATTGCCAATAGCCCACGTCGATCCACTGGCCCTGTTTGTAGCCGATCTCGCGGAACACGCCAGCGCGGCGGAAGCCGACCGTCTCGTGCAGCTTGATCGACTGGTTGTTGGGCAATGCGATCCGGCCGATCGCCTGGGTAAAGCCCTGCGCGCGCAGCGTGTCGATCAGCGCTTCGTACAGCAGCCGCCCGACGCCCTGCCGCTGCGCGACATCGGCGACGTAGATCGTCGTCCCCACCGCCCAGCGATACGCCTCGCGCTCCGAAAAGCGCGTCGCATAGGCATAGCCGAGCACGCCGCCCGTCTCCGCCCCGTTGGTCGCGACCATCCAGGGGTAGAGCCCCTGCGACGACGCCATCCGCGTCCGCATCGCGCGCGCGTCCGGCGCCTCCGTCTCGAACGACACCGTCCCGGCGAGCACGTGCGGCGCGTAGATGGCGGCGATCGCGCCGGCATCATCCGGCGTCGCGGCGCGCACCCCGATCATGCGCCGAAGCCCAGCTTCGCCAGCACCAGGTCGAACAGCCTGGCGTCGCTGTCGGCGGTCGCGCTCGGCCCGATGCCGCCACATTCCAGGCAGCGCGCCTGCACCGATCCGCTGCGCGCGAGGCGGCTGACGTCGCCCACCGCCTGCGCGACGAGGCCGCGGCGCTCGGCCGCGATCCGCCCGAAGACGTCCGCCGACGGGCTTGCGGCATCGTCGTCGTCCTTGCGGCTGGCCAGCGCGGCGGCGAACTGCGCGGCGGCGCTCGGTTCCTTCTCCAGATATTCGGCATGGACCTTGGCCGGGTCCAGCTTGGCCCGCTTGGCGGCTTCCGCCACCGCATCGTTCAGCCCGCCGAAGCGATCGACCAGCTTGATCTGCCGCGCGGTGCCGCCGTCCCACACGCGTCCCTGCGCGATCGCATTGACCTGATCGACGGTCATGTGGCGCGACTGTGCGACGCGGGTCAGGAACTGGCGATAGCCGTTCTCGATCCCCGCCTGCAGGATCGTGTCGAGCTCGGGCGTGGTGCCGGCAAACACATCGGGCTGGCCCGACAGCGGCGTCGTCTTCACGCCATCCGTCGTGATGCCGATCTTGGCCAGCGTCTTTTCGAACGTCGGGATGATCCCGAAGATGCCGATCGATCCGGTGATCGTCGACGGTTCGGCGAAGATCACGTCACCCGGCGTGGATACCCAATAGCCGCCCGATGCCGCCAGCCCGCCCATCGACACGACGATCGGCAGCCCCTTCTGCTTGGCCTGCAGGATCGCGAGGCGGATGCGTTCCGAGGCCATCACCGATCCGCCCGGCGAATCGACGCGCACCACCAGCGCCTTCAGGTCCTTCTTGGCGAGGCCGTTCAGGATCAGCTTGGCGATCGTGTCGCCATGCGCGCTGCCCGGGCCGCCTTCGCCGTCGACGATATCGCCCGCGATCGTGATGACGCCGATCGCATCGCCCGACTTGGACAGCGGATGCGCCGCGACCCAGCTGTCATAGCCGATGCGGTTGTAGAAGCCCGCCGCCTTCTTCGCATCGCCGCCGACGATGGCCGCGACGCGCGCACCGAAGGCGGTGCGATCGCCCAGCGTGTCGACGATGCCCGCCGCCTTGTTCGCCTGCGCGATGTCACCGCCCGCCGCGACGATCAATGTGTCCGGGCTGGCGAGGAACTGCGCCACCTGCGCCTTCGGCCGGGCCTTGGCGATCGCCTCTTTCCACTGGCTAAAGATCGACCCCAGCAGCGCCTGGCTCGCCTCGCGCGCCTCCGGGCTCTGGTCGGTGCGGGTATAGGGCTCGACGAAGCTCTTGAACTTGCCGACGCGATAGACGTGCGTGGTGACGCCCAGCTTGTCGATCAGCCCCTTGTAATACAGCTGGTTGCCGCCCGGCCCCATGAAGATCGTGCCGCCCAGCGGATTGACCCAGATCTCGCTGGCGTTGGCGGCCAGGCGGTAGCCCGCATCGGTATAGGCGGTGGCATAGGCCAGCACCGGCTTCTTCGTGTCGCGGAACTTGCGGATCGCGTCGGCCACCTCGTTCAGCGTCGCCGGATAGCCGCCGCCGAAGCGATCGAGGTCGAGCACCAGCGCCTTCACCCGGTCGTCGGTCCGCGCCTCATCGATCGCGCGCAGCACGTCGCGCGCGCGATACTGGCGCGGCCCCTGCTGGCCTGACAGCATGGCGAACGGCGCCTGTTCCTCGGGCTGTTCGACGATCGTGCCGTTGAGGTCGAGCACCAGCGCCCCCGGGCTGATCGCCTTCATCCCCGGCCGCGCGCTCAGCGCCGCGAACAGCAAGCCGAAGAACAACAGCATCGCGATCAGGACCAACCCGTCCTTGATCGCCACCAGCAGCTTCCATGCGCCCCGAACCAGCTTCACGCGATGCTCCTTATCGTTGCCTCTAGCGCTAGAGCAGGCGAAGGCGCCGCGCAACGGGGCGTGTTGGGTTGGTAATACGGACAGGTCAGTAGGCGGGAATCACCCAGCGCGTCCGATGGTAATGATATCGGACCGACTTGTCCGAGGGTGGGAAGGTGCTCCGTGTCATCAACACGCGACAGCTCGTGTCGTCCAGCGAGGCGATGTTGGAGCTGACCACGACGCGGCACGCCGTGGGTTTTCCTTGTGCGTCGACTGTCACCAGCGTTTTGACCAGGCCTTGCTGATTACCGCGCAACGCATCCACCGGATAATCATCGGCCGTAAACAACCGTGCGGCGACCCCCGGCTCCAGGTCGATCATCGCATCCGGGTCTGCACCCCAGGATTGCAGCAGGTCCCGTCCACAGGTCTTGGCGGCGACGAAGGCCTTGCCGATCCCCTTGATCGGAACAGCGATAGGGCGATCCGCACCGGCATCGACCAACAGCGTCTCGGCGGTCGGCACCGCCTTCCACTGGTCGTCGGCGAGCGACAGCTTGATGGCGTACATGTCGTGTCCGGTGGCGCCCCCGACCCAACGCGCCGGAGCCTTTGTCCCGCCGGGCGCCAGCGTGACTGCGGCGGTGCCGGATGTGCCACGCCACGCTTTCTCCGGCATCAGCAGGACGATGTCGCCACGATCGGATTGGGGATCGACGTCGATCGCCAAAATCGCCGGCTTCGGCCCATCCCCGAACGCGCGGTTGATGATGCACTGGTTCGGTGCATATTCGACGCCCCATTTCGCCGTCGATCGGTCGACATGCGCCGCCGGTGCCGCAGCTTGCAGGGCGAGGGCGAGGGCGATGATCGCGCCAGCCGGGGCCCCCGCCGTCATTATGGCACCCTCCAGTCGGTGCGCTTAAACACGTAGCGCGTCTCTCGCGACGAGGGTTCGAATTTCGCACGCGCCGTCATAATCCGGCACGTCGTCGCATCGAGCAACGGCGAACGCGAACTGACCACCACCTTACAGTCGCGTGGTCGTCCCTTGGGATCGATCGTCAGCAGGATCCTCACCGTGCCCGATTCGCCATTGCGCAGCGCTTCAGGCGGATAGTCCAAATTGGTTATCCAGTCTCCGGGACTCTTCGAACCGGAGGTGTCGATCATCGCATCGGGGTCCGCGCCCCAGGATGTCAGCAGCGTCCGGCCGCACGTCTTGGCAGCGGCGATCGCCTTGTCGATCCCCTTGACCGGTACGGATACGGGCGATGCGAACGGCCCCTGGATCGTCAGCGTGTCGCCCGCCGTAATCGCGGCCCAGCCGTCCTGGCCGACCCCGATTTCGATCGCCGCCCGCGCGTCCTTCGATCTGCGGGCGAACCATATCGGCCGCAGCGTCGCGCCGCCCGGGGCGACGGTCATCGTGGCAGTGCCGAAAGTCCCCTTCGTCGCAACGCCGGGAATGAGCAGGACGATATAACCGGTGCCGGTCATCGGATCTGCATCGACGGCAAGGAACGACTTGACCGGGCCGGACCCGAACTGCCGGTTGATGATGCACTGTTCGGGGCTATAGTCCACGCCCCACTTGCCTGCCGCATCTATACTGCCGCCCGAAGGTGCGGCGGCCTGTAACGCCAGCGCGACCAGTCCGATCATCATGCTTATCCCCCGATATTTTTTTCGAGCCTAGCATTGCTGCGCGCCGCTGCAACGGGATGCCACTGGCAGAACGATCGCGTCTCGCCTAACCTGCCGCCGCGCACCGCGAAAACGGCGTCGGGCGCAAGTATTGGGGGGAAGATGTATGCGTATCGTGCTGGGCGGCGTGGCGGTGTTGGCGTTGGCGATCGGCGGGGCGGGCGCCTTGCGCGCGCAGACCGGGGCCGGGGCCGTCGATGCACGCGCTTTCGGTGCGCGTGAGGACGTCCGGCAGGTCAGCATTTCCCCCGACGGCAAGCGGCTCGCGATGGTTCGCGCCGCGGCGGGGGCGGGCACCGCGCTGTACGTCGCCGATCTGACCGGCGACGCAACGCCCCGACCGATCCTCACCTCGAGCGGCCGGCCCGATCAGCTGACGGGGTGCAGCTGGTCGACCGCGACGCGGCTCGTCTGCAATATCTCGACGCTGATGACGACCAACGGCATGCGGCTGGGCTACAGCCGCGTGCTGACGCTCAACGCCGACGGCAGCGATATGAAGCCCCTGTCGGGCGAGACACGCGACCGGATCGACGGCTTCGGCCAGTTCGGCGGCGGCATCATCGATTTCCTCGCTGACGATGCGGCGGGCGGCGATGCGAAGGGCGGTTCGGTGCTGATGACGCGCGATTACGGTGCGCAGATGACCACCGGCTCGATCACCGCCTCCACCGCGTCGGGCCTGGGCGTCGAGCGCGTCGATACGACGACGTTGCGCCGCCAGCAGGTCGAACGGCCCAGTGGCCGCGCCAGCGAATATATCACCGACGGCCACGGCACCGTCCGCATCATGGGCATCACCGCCGCCAGCGACAGCGGCATGCTGCGCGGCCGCACGACCTATATGTACCGCAAGGCGGGCGATCGCAGCTGGCAGCCGCTGTCCGTGGTCAGCGACGATGGCGGCGTATCGCACGGCTTCGATCCCTATGCCGTCGATCGCGACGCCAATGTCGCCTATGGCTTCGACGATCACGGCGGACGCCAGGCACTGTACCGCGTCGCGCTCGACGGCAGCCTGAAGCGCGAACTGGTGCTCGATCGCCCCGATGTCGACGTCGATTCGCTGATCCGCATCGGCCGCCAGCAGCGCGTCGTCGGCGCCAGCTTCGCTACCGACCGGCGCGAACGCGTGATCTTCGATCCCGCGCTGAAGGCGCTTGCCGCCTCGCTCGGCCGCGCCTTGCCGAAACAGCCGATCGTCAGCATCGTCGATGCCAGCGCCGACGAACAGAAACTGGTGCTGTTCGCCGGCAGCGACGTCGATCCCGGCAGCTTCTATCTGTTCGATCGCACCGCGAAGAAGCTGTCGCCGATCCTGTCGGTGCGCCCGCCGCTGGGCGGTCGTACGCTCGCCAGCGTCAAGCCGATCAGCTTCAAGGCGGCGGACGGCACAATGATCCCCGCCTATCTCACACTGCCCGCCGGCAGCAGTGGCAAGGGACTGCCCGCGATCG
>Ga0075444_10000797_pt1 | contig 18964 bp, 19 predicted proteins | sample CoawatmetaG01DNA_FD_76836 | JGI IMG/M metagenome (GOLD analysis project Ga0075444, IMG submission 76836) | Marine microbial communities from the West Antarctic Peninsula - Coastal water metaG017-DNA | ecosystem: Environmental > Aquatic > Marine > Coastal | place: Atlantic Ocean: West Antarctic... | reverse complement strand
CTTCCGGATGGCGAGCTCCCCGATCCTGAGCACGCCGAGCCGGTCGGGCGCGTGGCGGGGCGGGCTGTGCGGGTCCGCCTCGCCGGCCCGCACCGGCGGCCTATCCCTTGAACGCTGTGTTGAGCTGTAGGGTCGCGAACGTCACGATCGATAGGATCGCGGCGATGTCGTAGAGCCCGTAGCCGACGGCTGCCCCGAGCGCACCCGTCGCCCACAGGCTCGCCGCAGTGGCGGTGCCGGAGGTTCCCCCGGCGCGCTTGAGGATCGCGCCGCCGCCGATGAAGCCGACGCCGGTGATGAGACCCTCGATGATCCGCGCCTGACCAGCCGAATCCTGGCCCAGCACTCGGATGGCGACGATCACGAAGCCGCAACTGGCGATCGCCACGAGCGGGAAGGTGCGCAGCCCTGCGCTCCGAGCCTCATGCTCGCGGTTCCAGCCGATAGGCAGGGCCAGGGCGTACGCGACCGCGAGGGCGATGAGGTGGGAGGCGACCTCCCAAAGGTCGAAGTTGCGTCCTGGCATTCGGTCCCCCTGCCCGACCGGGCGATCCGTCTACGACCTCAGGACGACGAGCGTCGCCTTCTCGATCCGCGCGAAGACGGCGATCACATACACGTACTTCGGGCAGGCCCCTACCGCGGAGCAAAGCCCCATGCGCTCGGCCATCGCGAACCCCGAGGCCCCCTTGCGGGCGGAGCTGGCAGTCACATCACGGCACCGCCCGATCCCAATGGGGGCGGCCGAGCGACCGTCCCGTTAGGTGGATGTTTCCGATGGCACTTCCGTATCGCCGGGCGCGGCATTCGGCTTCCCGGCCTCCCGCACGGACGACCGCAGCGCATCGCGAATGTCCTCGTCATCGGGGAGCGGATCGTAGCGACCGTTGCGGTGGCGGTAGAGGCGACAGGTCAAGGCGGCGGGCTCATCGCCGACCGGCGCGATGTCGCGGCCATCGACACGGATCGTGGGCGAGCCGACAAAGTTCTCGTCCCTCGCCTCCCGCAAGACCAAGATCTCGCGCAATTCGATGGCCTGTGGATCCAAGCCGAACTCCGGCAGGAGGCGGCGCAGCTGGGTCAAAGCCTCCGCGTGAGACGGGCAGTCCTCCCAGTAAAGCAGTGCGACATGCGGCGGGGTCATCGCTCGCTCCCGCCAGGACCGGACCCGAGGGTCCACTTCACGGTGCAACCGACGGGTTTGGTCTCAGGGACTGCCACATCCCTTCCGGCGAGCACGGCGTCCAGGGCGGCGCGCAGCCATCCGGCGTCGCGGGATGGGTCGCGGTGGTCCTCATCCGGCGCACCGTGATAGGCGACCCGTCCGTCGGCATCGAGCACGAACGCCTCTGGGGTATGGCGTACGCCCCATGCCCGAGCAACTTCCTGGCCGGCGTCCATCAGGTAGGGACTGGCCATTTCCCCGGCCGTCACCCGATGTCTGCAGGCATCCAGCGTGTCATGGGGGGAAACGATCGGGTCGTTCGCGTTGATCTGCAGGACGCGGACCAACAGATCATAATCACGCGCCACGTTTTGTATGCGCTCATGCCAGGCAAGTGCCCAGGGGCAGTGGTTGCAGGTCCAGACGATCAGGGTGGCCGGGACCCGCCCTCCGTGCAACGACGTCGACCGGTCGCTCGTATCGCGCAGCACGAACGGCGGGGCACGATCCCCCACGCGGAGGGCAGGCTTGAGATCAGCAGGCTCCTTGTGGTGCGGCGAAGGCTCCAGATGTTGGATGCGCCCGTCGTCTCCGAGAGTGAAGGCGACATCGAGCGCCGAGAGGCCGTTGGGACCAGTGCGCCCATCCGCCCCGCCGGTGAACCTCGCGCGAAGGGCCAGCCTCGTGGCGGTTGCGGCGGGCAACAGGCGCCATTCCAGCGCCTGCATCGCAGGTCCGGCCGGCATCCGCGCTTGGTGAGCCAAGACCGCATCGATGCCGACGACCGTCTGGCCGGCAAAGGTCAGTCTCACGTCGTCGCTCAGCGCGGAACGGCGGGCGGCATCGGCCGAGGGCCCGGTCTGCCCGAGGGCGTTCATCCATGCGGCGACGGCAGTCGGGAGCTTGTCAGGCAACACCATGGTTCGAATCTCCTCGTGGGACACGTCGCTGGTCTGGGTCAGCCGCCCCATCGCTCGGAGCCGTCCCGGTCGTTGCGCCAAGGGGCGTCACGACCGACGCGACACAGGGTGATGGCGAACAGTTGGACCGACGATCCATCGAGCGAGTAGACGCTGTCCTTGCAGGCAAAGTCGGCGCTTCCGGTCTCGCGCTGCACCAAGACTTGCCCCGTGACGGGACTGGTCCAAGGCAGAAGGGGCTTGGCCGTCCAAGCGGCCGTGGCTCCGGGCGGGAGATCGGCGACTGCGCTGCTGATGGCGGCCATCTCTCCGGCGTGTATCAGGCGCTGCCAAAGTCGGCCCGCGGCACCGACGACGGGTAACGGCACCAGCAGCACCGCCGGGATCAAAAAACGGAAACGTCCTTGCGGCAACACGACCCTTAACCTAGCGAATGAACGTTGCCTCGATGCGACGCGGCCCCGGTACCGCCGATCCCGCGGTCCAACTCGCGCCGCACGAGTCGGCTGACCTCCGCGCGAGACGCTCCCTTGGCCCGGTGCGGGGAACGATCCGATGCCTGCGGCACACCCGACGGCATACCGGCGTCCCTGCGCGACCGCCAATCGTCATTGATGCAGGCTGTGATCAGGATCGATGATCAACCTTGAGCTTCGGCACCTACGATCGTTCGTCTGTCTCGCCGAGGAACTACACTTCGCGCGAGCCGCCGCACGCCTCAACATCGTGCAGCCGGCGCTCAGCGCGCAGATCCGCGGCATGGAGGGCATGCTCGGCGTTGAGTTGTTCGATAGAGGCCGACACAAGGTGGCGTTGACCGAACCAGGGCGCCTCTTGCTGGCCGAGGCCCGCGCAACCCTGGCGCAGGCCCAACACAGTATCGAGGTCGTTCAGCGCGCCGGGCGCGGGGAGGCCGGCCACCTACGGATCGGCTACACCGGCGCCGCTGCGTACTCGGGACTGATGTCGCGCCTGGTCCGCGATTTCCGCCGACGCGCGCCCGCCGTCACCTTCGGCTTCGAGGAGCTGTATCCGACGCTGCAACGCGATGCGCTCCTGGCAAGCCGCATCGACATGGGACTGATGGTGTTCCTGCCCTCGTTCCGCGACGAGCGGCTGGCCCATCGCGTGATCGAGCATTGGTCGCTGGTGGTTGCGCTGCCTGCCACCCATCCGCTCGTGTCCTGCGATCGGATCCGCCCCGATCAACTTCAAGGAGATGCGTTCGTCGTCTACGCGGCGCACGGCGGGGAACTCGGCGGGGAAGTTTTGGACCGGATCGGTGTGGTGCCGACCGCCGTCCATAGAGCCGCAACCGTGACCTCGCTCCTTGCCCTCGTTGCAGCCGGGCTTGGCCTTGCCGTCGTTCCCTCGGGTTTGGCAATCAGCACGACCGCCGACGTTGTTTTCCGATCCCTCGACTTATCGATTCCACCGCTGGAGGTTTCAGTCGTCTATGACGCGACGACCATGGTCCCGGCCCTGATGAATTTCATCAATGCATTCACATGACGGTCGCTGGCGAACGTTTCCGGCACAAAGACGCTCACTTCGCCATGTCAGCGAGATTCCTCGCAGGGATTGTATGTCGGAAGCGGGAAGATCGATTGGGTCGGTTGTCGTGATGAAAGCCGATCGCGGCCGCGATCGGCGACAGGTGGCATCAGCCCTCGACCTCGGCCATTAGCCCTTCAACCGATCCGGCGGCGCTCGGCCGCGGCATCGGGATGATCGTGGCGACTTTTCTCGGGTTCGGGGCGGTCGCTGCGAGACGGAACTCGTATCGCGGTCGGTTCGGTCCTCGCAACCGCAGGCAATCCAAGCTTCACGCAGCAAGCCCTGCCGGCCTCGTCGTGGGCGACATTCCGACGGACACGTCCGCGTCCCACAAGCCAAGCCGGCGCGTCGTCGGCATCGTTCTCGGCCCTGACCCCGGTGGACGTATCTTACGAGTACCGTCGCTCACGGTACAGGGTGCATCGTTTCGAGTCCTGTCTCAGTTTGAACCAGCCCGCGGGCCGGCGCTCCTGCGATTCCGTCCCACTTCCCGGACGCGCATGCGCGGCGGGGTCTGCGGCCCAGGCGACACCACGGACTGGTGGCCGGGGCCCGGCCGGGCGGATCCTCGCCCGCGAGCATGAGGCCGCGGGCGGGATCGGCGCCCCCTCGCAGTTCGGTTTCCCGGTCCCCGCTGGCCATCCGCGACGATTTGCCGATGAGTTGGCGTCGGGGGAGCCCAACGCAGGAGGTGACCTGTCGCCGCTCGCGGAACCTTTGTCGTCCCCCCGGAACGGGTGGGCGTCGGCCCCGGGGCAGACATGGCTCGCCCTTCAGAGATCTGCTGGCGGATCCCGGTCGGCGTCAGGCGCCCCCCTGATCGCGGAGATCGGAACCCATGCGGCGCCCGGGAACGGGCCGCACGACGGGTGACGGGCGGCCGGCAGCGGGCGAGCCTCGCCCGCGGGGCCTCATCCCACCAGCTCGTCGAGAAGAAGCAGCAGCAGGAAGCCGACGAAGAACATGGCGGTCACCCAGGGACGGTCCTCGGACTCGTGCGCCTCGACCAGCAGTTCCTCGGTGACGAGGTAAAGCAGCGCGATCAAGCCGAAGGCCAGGAAGCCGCCTTGGACGGGGGCGGGCATGGAGCCCACGGGACCGCCGAGCAGGGCGCCGAGCGGCAGCAGCAGGACGAGACCCGCCGTCGCGCCGACCACCTTCCACTTCGATGCGCCGCCCTCGCCGAGCTCGCTGGCCACCGTGAGGCCCAGGAACAGCACCTCGACGGTGAGAGCCACGGTGAGCAGGAAGCCGGCCCTCGCGGCGGATGCGAAGGCGATGCCCAGCACGAGGCCGTCCACCAGGATGTCGATGCCGGTCACGGTCAGCAGCCCCACCGGCCCGGCCGCCCGCCGCTCCAGCATGCGGACCCCGAGCATCGCCGCCACGCCGACGGCGCCCCCGACCAGCGTGGCCCAAGGGGAGCCGACATGCTTCAGGTCTGGCAGGATCTCGCCGGCGGCAGCGGCGAACACCACCCCCGCCGCGAGATGCTGGATGGCGCTGACGAAGACGGCCCCCGGCCGCAGGTTGGCCGCGATCGCGGCCCCGAGGATGGCCGCCGCGGCCGGGATCAGCGTGTAGATCCAGGCTTGCATCGTGGCCTCACGCGGCGCCGTTCGGGCGGGCGGCGACGGGCCCGTCGTTGCACCCGAAGCGCTGCCCCTCGCCCCCGCGGAACTTCCGCCGGGCCTGCCGCGGGACCTGTGCGGACGTGGCCGGCGAGATGCCGGCCCTCGTCCTGGCGACCGCGAGGCCGGTCCACGCGCTCGACGGGTCGCGGAGGCAGTGCGCCGCGGCCGCGGCGTCCCCATCGTGCCGGAACGGCCCGGCAGCAGGCGCGCCCGTTGGCCCGCAGGCACGGCCGATCGGGTCCGCGTCGCGGCAGAGGCTGGCCATGTCACGCTCCCTTCCGAGGTCGAGCCGCGAGCCCTAGATCATCCAATGGCCGGTGGGGCAAGCCTCCCGGGCCGTGCGGGAAGCGAAATGAATCGAGCGACCCCGGCGCCATCGCGCCGGGGTCGCTCGGTCTTCCACGTCGCATCCTTCCCGGCCTCGCCCCACCTCGTCGCGTGCCCGATGCGCGATCGCCGCCGCGACGGAGATTCCCGGCGCGGCCTGGCTTGAGCCGGGGATCGATCCCGCGCCGACGCCGATGCCGTTCGTCACCTTCCTGCGGGTGCCGCTGCGAGAACCCGGCCGCGTCTTCGACCTGGCCCGCATCCGCGGGGCCCTGCTGGCCGCCGCCTCCTCGTCGGTGCCGCTGTCGGGCACGGCCCCCGATCTGGTATCTGCCAGCCGACCCGATGCTGCCCGCCGGCCTTCCGATCTACCGGTTCCGGGATTTGGCGACGGTCTACGGCACTGCCTGCCAGGAGCCGATTCAGGGGAGTTCGGCGACGGCATCATGTCGGCGATCGGCTCTGGACATGGACCTGGCTCAAAAGGCCAAGAACGAGCGCGACCGCGTGCGGCCCAGGATGTCGGGGAAGCTCCCGCTATACAAGCGTCACGGCGACGACGACACCTCGAATGCGGTTTCAAGGAGGACCAGGGACGCGGGTCCGGCCGGCGGCTGGCGAGCCGTCGCGCCGGTCATATCGAGGCGGCGGGCCCACTCCGTCCCACCAGGCATCCCGGTCGGGATATGCGTCATGACGGTCGAAATCGACAAGGACCCGTCGGCCGCCCCACGAACCCGCCGAGGCATGGAAGTGAATGAGGTGCGTCGGTTCGGCGGGGCGACACTCGACATCTTAGCCGAGACTAACAATCACAGTCCGGCCCAAGAAAATGCGGCCTAACTTGCTCATCCGTCAATCGGATTCATGATTTTTGGGCTTGACCGCCTCGGCCCTTCGTTTACTGGAATGCCGTCGCCGGCGCGCCTGTGCCGCCCGCGTCGCACACCGGAACCCTCTCCACCCCATGCCCAGCGACAGTCACAGTCGATCGACTGTGCCGCGCGCCGGCTAGGTCGCACGGACTCGCCCTGGAAGGGTGAACCCGGGACCTGGCCGCACGCGCGGCCCGTCCCAGGAGACCCTCATGTCCATCGTCCATCTCGCGTGGGCCGCGTCCGCGCCCGCCATTCCCCCTCGCGAAGGAACGGCGCCTCCTCGTCTTTCGGCCCACTGGTCGCTGAATCCCGCCACGGGTCGCCTGGAGTGTGCCTGGGTTCGGGCGCCGGGCCCACTGCAGGCGGCCGCGGTTGCCCAGGATCGCCCTGGACGTCTTGCGTTGCCGGAAGCGGCGTGAGACGGGGGCCCGCAAAGCTGCCCTCCCCCGACCCGCGCGGACAGGCGAGGCGTCCTTCGTTGGCGGATCTGCGCCGCGACGTCAGCCGGCCCGCGCGCGGCGGCCGCGGGCGCAAGACATCCGTACGACGCCAGTGACCGAATCGAGGCTGCGGTGGATTCCGGGGTTGCCCGCCAGCCCATCGCCGTCCACGACGGGCCGGAGGGGCGCCATGGCGCGATCGGGATCCGGCCGTCATCGAGATGTCTTGCGGGTTTGTGACTGACGCCCATGCCTTCGGGGCGACGTTCGCGGGCCTCGCCCCGTCGGAGCGAAAGCCGCCAATCAGACGATTCATCGCCGGCGTGCGACGTTCGGAAGTTTAGCCATGCGTACCCTAGTCAGGCTTGCGATCGCCGCTCCATGGTGCGTCCCGTTGATCCCGGAGGCGGGAGCCGCGGACCTGGGGATCCCCGCGCCGTCCGCGGCCAGCTTCGTCGATTGGTCGGGGCCGTACCTGGCCGGGCAGGCCAGCGGGGGCGCGTCGTACGGGGGCTTCGACCTCGGCGCGCCGCGCGTCGGGGGCCGGACCCTCCCCGATTTCCGGACAGGCGACGGGGCCGGGCGCAACGACGCCGGCCGGCGGGCGACCTCCGCGGTCGGCGGCCTCGCCCTCGGCTGGGACTGGCAGGCCGGGCAAACGGTGATCGGGCTGGAGGCGGACCTCTCGGCGGCATCGCTCAAGCGGCCGGTCCTCGGCACGACCCCCGGCTTCGGCTACGAGCGCCGCGACGGGCTGGACGGGCTCGACATCGTGCGGGCCAAGACCGGCGCGTACGGCACGCTCCGCGCGCGGCTGGGCTACAGCTTCGACCGCTACCTCGTGTACGGGAGCTTCGGCCTGGCGGCCGCCGACAGCCACGTGCTGTCGACGTTCCCGGGGCAGGACGGGACCGCCCCCGACCGCGGCCGGCGCGAGTTCGGGTCGGTCGGGTTCACGTTGGGCGCGGGCATCCAGTTCGCCATCCTCCCGAACTTCGCGCTCGGCATCGACTACCGCTACCTGGACCTCGGGCGGACCGACCGCCTCGGGCTCGGCTTCGTGCCCGGCGCCGACGGGGGCCCCTTCTCCGCGCGCGTCGGCGCCGCCTCGAACCAGGTGTTGGCCCGCCTTTACTGGTTCCCGGGGGGCCTCGCCCTGCCGCCCGAACCCGACGACGCGGCGCCGCACGATCCGGACACAGGCAATTCCGACCGCATCTCGGTGCACGGGCAGACGACCCTCGTCGCGCAGGGCGTGCCAAACTTCCGTTCGCCCTACGTCGGCCCTCAGAGCCTGGTCCCGAGCCAGACCCAGCAGACCACGACCGCGACCGTGTTCCTCGGCCTGAGGCTGACCGACAGCACCGAGCTCTACTACAACCCGGAGTTCAGCCAGGGCTTCGGCCTCAGCCGGACCACTGGCGTCGCCGGCTTCCTGAACGGCGAGGCGCAGAAGGCCGGCGCCGCGGCGCCCCGGCTGCGGTCGAACCGCTACTACGTGCGCCAGACCTTCGGGCTCGGCGGCGAGACCGAGACCGTGCCCGACGGGCCCAACCAGTTGGCCGGGACGCGCGACGTCGAGCGGGTCACGGTGGTGGCCGGCAAGTTCGCGCTCGGCGACTTCTTCGACGGCAACGCCTACGCGCACGACCCGCGCGTCGACTTCTTCAACTGGTCGCTGTGGGCCTCCGGCGCCTACGACTTCCCGGCCAACCTGCCAGGCTACACGCAGGGCGTCATGGTCGAGTACAACCGGAGCGCGTTCGCCGTCCGCGGTGCCTACACGCAGGTCCCGAAGGAGCCGTCCAGCGACGTCCTGGACCCGAGGGTCCTCCGGCGCGGCGGGGCCACGCTGGAGTTCGAGGAGCGCCATACCCTTCCGCTCCTCCACCAGCCGGGCAAGCTGCGCGTCGGCCTGTTCAGCAACGAGGGCGTGACCGCGAACTATCGCGACGTCGTCGCCCTCACGCAGGCGGGCGCGTTCGCCGACGCCAACGAAGCCGCGGCCGCAACGCGCCGCCCGAGGCGCAAGAGCGGCTTCTACGTCAACCTGGAGCAGGCCCTGACGGCCGACCTCGGCTCGTTCCTCCGGTTCAGCGACGGCGACGGCCGGACGGAGAACCTGTCGTTCGCCGACATCGACCGCTCGCTCTCGGGCGGCCTCTCGCTGAAGGGGGCCGGCTGGGGAAGAGCGCAGGACACCGTCGGTGTCGGGGCCGTGATGAACGCCCTGTCGCCCTCGCACCGGGCATACCTCGCGGCGGGCGGCCTCGGCCTGGTCGTCGGCGACGGGCGGCTTCGGTACGCCGCCGAGCGCGCGTTCGAGGCGTACTACGCCGTCGGCGTCAGCAGGGCCGTGACGGTGACGTTCGACTACCAGCACGTCGACAGCCCGGGATACAACCGCGACCGGGGGCCAGTGGACGCCTTCGCCACGCGCCTGCACGTCGACTTCTGACGGCATCGAGACCAGGGAGACGAGCCGACGGGCTCGACGGCAAGCCGTCGTGGCGGATGCGGCAGCGCCGGATCGGACCTGACGCCAGGGCCGTCTGGGTCAGCGCAGTCGCAGGTGGGATCCCGCGAAGGGCGGGAGTGCGATCCATGCGTCGGTTTCGGTCTGGCCCGATGCTGCATAAGCCTCGGACAGCCTCTCGAAGGCGATCTCGTCCCACGCATAGCAGTCGACTGGCCGAAATCCGATCGGTTGGCTGCGGCCGGTCCTGATCGCGTCGAGAAATCGGGGATTGGCGACGTACAAGACGTCCGGCCCCGTCGCGAGGATGACGCGTTTCAGGGGCTCCCCGTCGTAGGCTCGTACCAGGGCGAGATGCGCGTGATCCATCGAGGCCTCCATGGCCTGTTCGTGCCACCGATCCCCGTTTGATCAACCCTCTGGTTCCGCGGCGATTCGAGTGGCTGACCTTAACGAAACAGTAAGGCACCTTTGGCGAAACAGAAGGGCTTTGACGATGCCGCGACTTGCTGAGGGGGTGCGAATTCCGCCGGCCCCGTTTATGTTTCGCTGAGCGCCGTCTTGGCTGTAATCACTGTCCTGCGCGATCACGGCACGCCAAATCCCATCGACGAAATGGCGTTGCAGCACGTGTCTCAGAGTATGCGACGGCAGGTGCTCTCGGGCCTGAGGTTTCTGCGGCTGATCGATGCCCGTGGCCGTGCGCTGCCGAGGCTGAAATCCCTGGTTGTGGCGTACGAGACTCCGGCATGGCCGACCGTGCTGACGGGCGTGCTCAAGGCGGCTTACGAGCCGCTGTTCCAGCATGAGCTCGGCACGATGTCGCCGACTGTGTTTCAGCGCCTGTTTCGCTCGCAGTATCCCTCGACGGATGGCGTAACGCGGAAGGCCCTGACGTTTTTCATCAGCGCGGCGCGGTCGGCCGAGATCCCGTTGAATGGGGATCTCTTCGAGGGCCGCCGCGTGCGACGGGGTGGGCAGCGGCGGGAGGCTTTGGGCCGCGAGAATGGCGGCCGTGTCGAGCCCGTCGACGACGCACAGGATGAGACCCCGAGCCTTGGCGAATCGGGGGGCGAGGAATCCCCAGGAAAGGTGATCGCGGCCGATGACGGGCACGCGGCGCTCGCCTTTCTGACGGACCTTCTCGACGAGGCCCGTATGACGGGACAGGAGCAGGAGGCCGTGTGGACCCTGGTGAAGTATGTCCGCCGCTGCCGCGACCACGCGCATCGCGCTGCGTGACGACTCTTGATCCGGTTCGTGCCTGACTGCGTCTGGTCTCATGGCGTCGTCAATTTGACCGGTCTCGGCCAGGGGACGCCCCGCGCCGCCGGAGCTTGGGGCCCGTCGCGCGCAGGATCCGCGCCGCACGGATGCGCCGGTAGCGTGGGTTGTCGATCCGCCGCAGGCGCTTCAGGCGTTTGTCTTGAAGGACGGGGAGGAAGGTCCGGTCGCGGCGAAAACCTTCGGGCAGGCGGAGGATCTGGCGCGCGAGATCGCCGGGCCGGGCGACTTTTCGGAACATCCGCTGAGTGAGCCCGGCTTCGCCGGCGGCAGTGAAGAAGCGGCGCGGCCAGTCTTCGATCCACGCCGCGACGGTCTCGACGATGACAGCACAGTCGCCGGCACTGAGACACCGCGGGCAGATCTGAAGCGCGTGCCGGATCCGTGTGCGGCGATAGATCCCGGCCGACAGGATCAGGGACGCATCGCCCGATCCCCGCCCGAACCGACGGCGAGGGGCATCCAAGGTCATCGCGCGGACCCGGTCGAGCGTCAGGCCGGCGCGACCCGCGAGATCGGCGAGCCATGCGGTGTCCGCGACCTGGTCGAGATCGCGGTTCCACACCGGTCGGTCCGGCCACCACAGTGCGGCGAACGGCTTCACGACCTCCAGGGTGATGCCGTGATCGGCGGCCGCTTCCGCCGCGCGCTCAGGTATAGAGCCCTGATCGACACAGGCGAGGTTCACGCTGTCACTGGTTGCCCTCTGCACGGCACAAGCGAGCGCGGCCACGGCTGCGCGATCATCGGCGTTGGCCGGTGTGACGTGCAGAGCCAGCACTTGGCCGAGCGTACCGACCGCTGCGTGCAGCTTCGAGCCACGGGTGCGCTTGTGACCGTCCCAAGCGGCGCGAGCGACGCTCTCAGGGGTCGAACGCGGGGTGCGGCTGTCGTGCACCACGGCCGAGGGCTCCTCGGCACGACCCGCAGCCAGGCGCAACACGGCGCGCAGGTTGTGGATCAAGCTCTCGAAGCAGCCGGGCCGCAGCCAACGTTGCGCCTGATCGTACACGGCGTGCCACGGCGGCAAGTCATGGGGCATCGCGCGTTGACCTGACCGGCTGGCTTTGGACCGGGCTGATTGAGAGGATCAGCCGGGACCGAAGGAGCTGGGTATGAAGCGGGGTCAGAAGACGAGCGCAAAGCAGGTCGTGCTCAAGCTGCGCCAGATCAAGATCCTGACGGCACAGGGCAAGAGCTTGGCGCTCGCATGCAAGGAAGCCGAGATCCCAGAGCAAAGCTACTATCGCTGGCGCAAAGATTACGGCGGCTTACAGATCGATCAAGCCAAGCGAATGAAGGAGCTGGAGCGCGAGAATACCCGCCTGCACCGGCTGGTCGCCGATCTGTCCCTTGAAAAGCAGGTGCTCGCGGACTTCGCCGCGGGAAACTTGTAGCCCCCGAACGACGCCGGCAGGCGGTCGATGGTGCCCGAGAGAAGCACGGTCTCTTGGAGCGCCACGCCTGCCGGATCGTCGGCCAGCACCGGGGCACGCAGCGTTACGTGCCCACGGTTGCGGCCGACGAGGATGAACTGACCCGCGCCATCATCGCCCTGGCGTCCGAGTACGGCCGCTACGGCTACCGCCGCGTGACCGCGCTGCTGCAGGCGGCCGGCTGGCGGGTGGGCAAGGACCGGGTTCAGCGCATCTGGCGTCGTGAGGGGCTGAAGGTCCCAAAAAAGCACCGACCGCGCAGCCGCCTCTGGCTGAACAACGGCTCGTGCGTGCGGCTGCGCCCGCTCCACCCCAACCACGTCTGGAGCTTCGACTTCGTCCAGGCGCAGACCCATGACGGGCGGAGCCTGCGCGTCCTGACGCTGATTGACGAACACAGCCGGGCCTGCCTCGCGCTGAAGGTGGCGCGGCGCATCGGCAGCCTCGGCGTGATCGAGGCGCTGGCCGACGCGATGTGCCTGCACGGCATCCCGGAGCATCTCCATTGCGACAACGTCCTACGTAGCGATGAAGGACGGCTGGCCAGGCAACAGGTCTCCGTCCGCGAACATGCGCCCGCGGTGTGTTTGTCGTCAACGTCGATCCAGGCGGCTCCTGCCGATCCGGAAGAACTCTCGGCCATAGCGAACACAGGATCCAGCCGATGCACGCGGCACCGTGGTCCTCACCGTCCTCAACACGAGATGTCGATCCAGGCAGGAGACCCGAGCATTATCTACAGGGTCGTGGTTCTCACGCCCTCACGGCTCTGCTGAGAGGGGTTCTCCCACCTGGCACCGGCCCCTCGACGAAGGGCCGGTAGTCGGCACCGGTCTTGATGACGGCGTGCACCACGCGCGCCATCTTGGCGGTGATCGCGGTCAGCGCCTTACGCCGCAGGTCGGCATTGTGCCGGTCGCGGGCGATGTAGCGCTCGAACTTGTCGCGGAAGCCGTTCTCCCGCTGCCGGATAGCGACCTGTCCGGCCAGCCAGAGCGTACGCCGGAGCCGGGCGTTGCCGTACTTCGACAGCTTGGTCTGGCCGCGGAAGGTGCCGGATTGCTGGGTGGCCAGATCGAGCCCGCAGAACTTCAGGAACTGCCGGTGATGGCTGAAGCGGCGCAGGTCGCCGGCCTCAGCCAGGATGGTCAGGGCGTTGATCGGGCCGATGCCGGGGATGCGGCGCAGCAGCTTGTAGTCGGAGCTGTCGGTCAAGAGGGCGTCGGCCGTGGCCTCGATGGCGTCGCGCTGCTGGATCAGCCCGCGCGCCTCGCCGATGACGAGCCGGAACATGCTCACCGCCGGAGCGTCAGGCGGCACCGGCAGGCCGATCGAGCTGTGGGCCGTCTCGTAGATGTCGCCGAGCAGTTGCGCCTTGGCGACCTTGCGCCCGACGACATCCCAGGCGGCGGCGATGAAGGCTTCCTTGCTCAGCGCGGTGATGCAGGCGGGCGTGGGGAAGCGATCGAGGAAGGCGAAGAACCAGTCCGAGCGGCTGTTGTGGCGGAAGCGGTCGACCTCTGGGAAATACAGCGGCAGGTAGTGGGTCAGGATCCGATGCAGCACCTCGGTCTTGGCCCGCGAGACGGCGTCGTGCGTCTTGGACAGCTCCTGCACGTCGTTGATGCCGGCGGCGAGCGGGTCGTGATACACCTGCGAGGCGCCGATGCGGATCATGTGCAGCATGACTTGGGCGTCCTTCGGGTCGTTCTTGTCCCAGCCGTTGTGCAGGGCCTCGCGGGTGCGGGCGAGCCCCACGGAGGAGATCAGGCGCACGGCAAAGCCGGCCTGGAGCAGGCGCCAAGCGATCGGGCGGTGATAGTTGCCGGTGGCCTCGAAACCGCAGGTCACCGGCTGGCCGAGGTTCGACAGGAGCGCGATCAGACGGTCGTGCTCGGCGCGGGTGTTGAGGACGCTCAACCGGCGTCGTCGGCCGGAGCCGGGCACCTCGATGAGGACCTCGTTGCGGGCCTTGGCGACGTCGATGGCTACGAGAACGCCGGCCGGCGGCGTAAGCTGTGGTCTGGTCATGGTCGATCCGTCTCCGGAATGAGGCTTCGAACACCGTCATTCTAGAGACCTGTCGATCGGCCATGACCGCCCAGGGCGGCGCGCTGCGCTCAGCATGGCTTCGCGCGCCGCCCCAGAGCCGTCGAGCCATCTTCCCGATGTGCTATGGCCCCGAGATGATTGCGAAGGCGCTGCGCAAATGGGTCGCCAAGACGGGCCCGCAGATCCAGTACATCACCCCAGGCTCGCCGTGGAAGAACGGGTACTGCGAGAGCTTCAACGGCAAGCTGAAGGACGAGTGCCTGAGGCAGGAGATCTTCTACTCGCTCAAGGAGGCGCAGACCGTGATCGGGATCTGGCAGAACACATACAACCGCGTCCGGCCGCATTCGTCCTTGGGCTACCGGCCGCCCGGGCCCGTCACCTTCCCGGATCTGGCCTTCCGGCCTCCATGGTCGCTGCCATGCAGTAGCCTCTCACTCGGCCCGGTCCAAAATACCGGTCAGGTCACCCGTGCCGACGGCCGGTGAGGAAACTCGCAGGGATCGACAGGTTTCGCGAAGCGGCTCGGCCGTTCGAAGCCTAACGATGTCCAGGGCGCGGCGAACACGCCTACGGCGCGGAAGGCCCACGGCAGCTTGGTACGCGTTTACCGAACCTCGCCCCGAGACGACGGCCCGTCCGATCGGGGAGCCGCGGAGGGGGCAGCGGGTCAGATGGACGGGCTCGGTCCATCGAGACCCGGACGATCGTCGGGCGATGGCGCCGTCTCTTGGTCCGGAGCACCTGCGGCGATGAAATCGAGGAGGGCTTGTTCCCGGTCGATTGGCCCGTTCGTCGCCGCCGGACGGCGTTGGCCATCGACGTCGAATGCCTCGAAGTGGAGTTGCGCGTTGCCGACGTCGCCGAAGGCCGCCCTGATCGGCTTGGCGTGGTATTGGGGGAGTCGGTTCGCGGCGAGCTCGTACCAGACTTTCTCCCGGATCGTTTCCACCATGCCCGAGGGTGCGAAGAGCAGGCCGCGAAGGCCCTCCAGATCGTCCTGCGCCTTCAGGGTCGCGACGACGCACGCGATGTGCCGGGCGAGCTTGCGGGCGTTGCCGACCTCGAAGCGCTTGCTCCCGTCGCCGGGACGATCGCCTCGGAGAAGCAATGCCGTCATCACCGGGTCGCGCCTTACGAGTCGGGCGATGTCGTCGGCCGCCGCGAAGGCGGCCACGGCGTCGCCGGCCTCGATCGCGCGCCGGGCCTCGCGGACGCCCGACATGAACGCCTCTCCCGTCGGGGGCAACGGCCTGCGGGTTGCCAGCCGGTTCCGCACGCACTCCTCGTAGGTGGCGCCCGGGTACACGGTCTCGGTCTGCGTCTCGGATCTGACGGTCGGCCGCTCAGTCCCTGCCGGCATCAGGGAGGCCAGGTGGTCGGCGAGCTTCCGACCCAGGCGGTCGACATCCCCGTCGGGGCCGCTGAGCATGACTTGGTAGTTCACGTGCACGAAGGGATCGACCGGGGCGAAATAGAACGCGCGCGACAGCCCGAGGACCTGCTTCACCCGTTCGCGGATGTTGTCGGGCGCGGCATGGAGCACGGTTCCGGGTGCGACCGCCTCGATCCTGGATGTCCAGGACACATGCACGCCACAGGCGCGGGCCTCCTCCATCGCCTCGGTCATTGCCCCCCGGACGCCATCCTTCAGGCGAGCGGCCTGGACGGAGACGCAGGCGCCGACGATGCCGAACAGCTCGTCCATCCGGTGCTCCACCATGGATTGGTCGAGACACTGCACCGCTTCGTCGCCGCCCGCCTCGGCCAGCGACGCGCAGAGGTCGTCGAGGACCGCGCCGCGGTTCGCCTTTGGGAGGGCCTGGTTGAGGGCGAAGGCGCGAGTCTCGTCCGGATGTCCCACCGCCGGAATCGAGCGCGAGAGTCCGATATGGCAAAAATGCGTGACCCGCACGGTGGGGCCGACAGAAGAACTTATTTCCATGGATGTCATGACTGGCCCGTCCCGCTCAGTGCACCATCGAGCCCGATGCCCGATCGTCCCGGCGAAGGTTGGTCGGGGGGCTTGCAACCCACAACCTCGGCCCACGCCGCCGGCGGGAATGGGCCACCCGGCTGATCCTGCCCCGCCGACGGCCCGGCCACCGCGCCGGGACCGCACAAGAAAGTTCCGCGATCACCGGGGCACATGCGTCACCGCCCTCGCACCGTGCCAGAGCACAATGGCTGGGCCGTCTAGGGGCCGGGAACGGCTGCGCGGCGCTCGGCTTCACGATGCCGGTGATGGACGGGTTCCACTCTCTCGACAGGCTCCCGGGGCTGCCCGGCTGCGCGAAGGTCCCCGTGGTGGCGCTCAGCGCACGGGACGTGACGGCGACCGAGCGCGACCGCCGTCCGAGGCCGACCAGGCTGGCGCAACGGCGAAACGAGCCCGCAGAACATCGCCACGGGAGATGCGCAAGCTCGACAATCAGCAGACGGACGGCGCGAACGCCGCCACGACGCACGAGCCGGCACGGGCTCGGCGGGCTGACCACTGCGACGGCCTGCCCGTCGTCGCCGCTACCCGGGACACCATGGGTTCGACTTCGGCTCAGCCCGCGAATGTCTGGAGCGCGGCTTCGATGCGGCGGGGGTCGAACGGCTCGCCGAGCACGATCCCGCGCTCCGGAATCTTCGAGGCGTCCAAGGGCCGCGACGGGACCATCAGCAACTCGATAGGCGGCCAGCGGTGGCGGATCGAAGGCGGGCTGCATGCCCGCGGTGGAGCCGCGCATGTCGAGGCCGGTGAACACCGCGTCGATCTCGCTTGTTGGCCGGCAAGGTCGACGAGCCGTGGTCCCATGCCGCGCCCCTCGACGACACCGTCCCGACGCCACGACGATGACCGGGAGGCCCACCGGAAGGGGGGCCTGGCCGATCCGCGGCACCCATCGGCGATCGCCTGTGGATCCACGACATGGTCGCGCACGCTTAACTCGTCCGACAGGGACTTGTGCGATCAGAGGGATTCAACGGGTTTCGAGGCCGCGCCATGCTCAACGTCGTCGGATGCCTCGTCGAAACCCATGATCTCCGCCTCGTCGTCCTGGCGGCCGCCACCTGCGGACTGTCGGCGCTGACGACGGTCTGCCTCGTCGACCACGCCCGCCGGACCGCCGCCTGGGTCCAGGTCGGCTGGCTCGCCGTGGCCGCCTTCGCGGGGGGATCCGGCATCTGGGCGACGCACTTCATCGCCATGCTCGCGTTCGCGCCTGGCGTCCCGGGCGGCTACGATCTCGGTCTCACCGCGCTCTCCCTCGTCCTCGCGATCGCGCTGGTCGGCGCCGGCGTGGCCCTCTCGGTCTCCGTCGGGGGGCGTGCGGCCGCATGGGCCGGCGGTGGCGTCGTCGGGCTCGGCATCGCGGCGATGCACTACACCGGCATGGCCGCCTACGACGTCGCCGGGCACAAGGCGTGGGACCCCGCCGCCGTCGCGGCCTCGCTCGCCCTTTCCGTCCTGCTCGGCGGGGCCGCCCTGTCGGCCCGGCCGGGCGGGCGAGGCCTCGCCCGCCAGCTTCCCGCCGCGCTCCTGCTGCTGCTCGCCATCTGCGGGCACCATTTCACCGCGATGGGCGCCGTCACCGTTACCCCGGACCCGACCATGGCCGTCTCCGAGGCCGCGGTCCCGAACGCGTGGCTGGCCGTCGCCGTCGCGCTGGCGAGCTTCACCATCCTCCTCATGGCCGGCGCCGCGCTCGCGCTGGACCTCCGCGACCGCCGGCATGCCCAATTGGAGGCCGACCGCCTGCACAGCCTCGCCAACGCCGCCGTCGAGGGGCTCGTGGTCTGCACGGGCGACACCGTCGTCAGCGCCAACCGCAGCTTCGCCAAGCTCGCCGGCCGGCCCCAGGCCGGCCTCCCGGGCTCGTCCCTGTCCGCCTACCTTCCCGGGGAAGCGACACGCCTCCTCATGGCCGGCCATCCCGAGCGACCGGTGGAGGTCGAGCTTCGGCGCGCGGACGGCACCTTGATCCCGGTCGAGGTGATCATGCAGCCGGTCGAGCATGCCGGGCGGCCCCACTACGCCGTGGCCGTGCGCGACCTGCGTGCCCGTCGCCAGGCCGAAAGCCGTATCGCGTTCCTCGCCCACCACGACGCCCTCACCGGCCTCGCGAACCGCGCCAGCTTCGGCCAGCGGCTCGACCTTGAGATGCGGGCGGCGGACGTGGGGGGACGCAAGCTCGCCGTGCTCTGCCTCGACCTCGACCGCTTCAAGGAGGTCAACGACCTGTTCGGTCACGCCGCCGGCGACGCGATGCTGGAGGCCGTCGCCCGCATCGTCTCCGCGGAGCTCGACGGCACCCAGACCATGGCGCGCCTCGGCGGCGACGAGTTCGCCGTTCTGATGCCGTGCGAGCATGCGACCGCCGCGGGGGGACTCGCGGAGCGCATCCTGGAGGCGCTGCGCGCCGGCCGGGCTGAGGGGGGCGGCCCCAGCATCGCGACCAGCATCGGCGTCGCCCTCTACCCGGACGACACCCGGGAACGCGCGGCGCTCCTCAACTTCGCGGACACCGCCCTGTATCGGGCCAAGTCGGAGGGCCGCGGCACGTACCGCTTCTTCGAGGCCCGGATGGGCGCGGAGGTGCACGAGCGCCGCTCGCTGGAACATGACCTCCGCCATGCCGTCGCCCGCGGCGAGATGGAGCTCGTCTACCAGCCCCAGACCGAGGTCGGCACCGGCGAGGTCATCGGCTTCGAGGCGCTGCTCCGTTGGAGGCACCCCGAGCGGGGCCACGTCCCGCCGTCCGTGTTCATCCCCATCGCGGAGGAGAGCGACATCATCCTTCGG
>Ga0075444_10000784_pt1 | contig 19163 bp, 18 predicted proteins | sample CoawatmetaG01DNA_FD_76836 | JGI IMG/M metagenome (GOLD analysis project Ga0075444, IMG submission 76836) | Marine microbial communities from the West Antarctic Peninsula - Coastal water metaG017-DNA | ecosystem: Environmental > Aquatic > Marine > Coastal | place: Atlantic Ocean: West Antarctic... | reverse complement strand
GCATCATATGTAATAGAGGGTAAATATTCCCAATCTTTCATAAAAAATTAACAATCCAGATATCGTTATATTCTTCCTTCATAGCAACCTCATTAGGCAAGTCAGGCCATTTAAATAGATCTAAACCCAGCCACCTAATCTTTTTAGCTAGTAGTTTTGCTGATTGCTCATTTGCTCTAAATGGAAAACCATAAGGAGCTGTATTTATAGGCAGTTGTGGAAAAACTGAATGTATATTCAGCTTCTGCGCCATTACAGTTACCTTATAATAAAGATCACGTCTCCGCTTTATCTCATTTTTCTCATTTTTTGCATATTTTTGCATATTTTTGGAGAAAATTTTATGAGGATTTTTTATATAAGGTATGGATACTTCATGTGAAGGGTCTGGTATTGGTAAAGAATGACCCGTTTTTAACTTTCTTATAAATCTAGTCAATAGCGTTATAGACAGCCAGAGAGAAAGGCCAAGTATTGGGATATTCTTTATCAGATACTTAAGTCTTACTCTGGGTGAATATCCAGCCCCGATTGATGAAACCTGCTTTTCTAAAAAAGGTAGCAATTGAGTTTTATTTACTACTATGCTGGCACCATCAGAAAGACATAACGTTTTTCTATAGCTAAAAATACCAATATCTGTTCGTAACCCTAACCAATTTCCACTTTCGTCTTTACTTAAAAATCCGTGTGCATTATCTTCAACAATAACTGCACCAGTTCTTATTGCATATTCCTTAAAAGGTTTTAAATCTTGAGGAAACCCAAAATAATTTGTTGCAAGAACAACTTTAGCTTTTGGCCATTTCTCTGAAGAGTCTAATGGCGATAGATCTTTACCAGTAGAATAGAATAAAACCCTGGCCCCAATTGTTCTTATTGAAGCAACAATATCTCTACAAATAAACTCTGGAATAAGAACGCAATCTCCTTCCTTTACATCAGATAATTTAAATGCTTCTATCATTCCATACCTAGCCAAACTAAAAAAACGAGCTCGGCTTGTGGAAAGAGTCCATTCTATTATATTATCCATTCAATACCCCCTCTGCGCAACGGGTTAAATTAATATATGATTTTTTTTCTAATCCCCATTCGCATAATTTCATCACCAAACTTTTATAATTCAAAACACTCATTTACGTTTACCTTTTCTATGTAATTTTTGAGAAAACCTATTTGAGAAATAAATAATTGTAAATATCATAGAATGTATCTTCAAATTAAATATCTCTGAAAAAGCCTGATTAAATCTAAAATTCTTTAATAAATTAAACATGTCAGCAAGTCTAAAACACATATCCACTTTATTCCATAATTTCACTTTATCAGACTCAAAATTCTGAATAGAAAAGATATGTGTCTTAATTAAACCCTTTAAATTAACATTGTGTATCTCGCTTCTAAGTGAGTTATTATCATTATGTATTGTAAACTGACCTTCTACTTTATCAATAAATTTAAAATTAGCTTTAGCCAAGGCTAACTTTAACCATAAATCATAATCCTCCACTGTTATAAATTCTTTTGCTTCGCAAAATTGTAATTTATTGTTATCCAGAAAAGCTTTTTTTACTACAGTAGCAGATGTGGATAACCTGTTACCATAAAGCAACATAGTCTTATAAAAATTATTAACATAAGGTCCATACCTCAATACGCTCTTTTCACCATCATCAAAGACAACGAGGACTTCATTAGTACTTATAACATCATACTTGGGGATTAACGAATACTCTTTTATTGTTGATAATCTAGTGGGATACCATTTATCGTCTGAATCAAGAAAGGCAATCCAGACACCCTTAGCTTCCTTGATTCCTAAATTCCTTGAAGATGCAATAACCCCATTATTATGAATTTTTAACAACTTAATACGCTTATCATTAAAACTGGAAATAATCTCATCAGTATGATCATCTGAAAAATTATCGACAACAATAACTTCAAAATTACTAAAAGTTTGTTTTAATACTGACTCTAATGCAATATGTAGAAAATCTGCATGATTATATGTTGGAATAACTACTGAAAAAAATGGTGTTGCATTGTTCATGCCCTTACTAACCAAACTCTAACTGAGAATACTCTAACACTTCATCAATAACTGGTATTAAATCTGAACTAATCTCCCACCCTAACTCGCCAATTATTTTATCCGTCTTATAACATAAAGGAGTGTGTGCTAATTTGATACTTTCATTAACAACTAACTTTGGCAAAAATCCATACAATGCACCACACCGCTGAATAACTAACTTTGCAATATCATTAAGGCAATAAGCATCTCCACTACCAATGTTATAGACTGGAAACTTTGAATGAGGACGATTAACTAAAAAATGATTAACTATACTGCAGACAGAAGATACTGGAATAAAGTCTCTTTCAATCAAAGGGTTGGAGTTAATTGTTATGGATCTGCTTTCAATGGCCTGCCTGCATATATTATTAACAAAAAGTGTCCAACAATTTGTATCAATTGATGAGGGCTTTCCTATAGAGTTTGAAAGCCTAAAAATCACGCCTCTCATCTTTTTACTATTGATAGATTCAAGTAAAAAATCTTCAGCAAGTCTGTGTGTAATTGAATAAGAATTACTTGGTTTTGGTAGCGTCGATTCATCTATCATACCTACCAAAGGTGAGCCATAAATATGTGCCGAAGAGAAATACAAAAAATAAGATACATTCTGGGCTTCACTCGCCTGAATCAGGTTCAGTGTTCCAAGACCATTAACCTTGACAGCTAAGTGCGGGTCCTCCTGGCTTTTTTGTGCATTAACTGTAGCTAAATGGATAACATAATCAACACTATGACAGGCCTGATTGAGTATATTTATATCAAAAAAATCTGTATAAACAAGAATACAACCAATCAATTCTCTTGGCAGCTCAGCGTCTTTACGACTTGTTCCAATAATTACCGTATAGCCACAATTTAGTAAATGCTTACATAAGTGGCTACCCAAACAGCCCAGGCCACCTGTTACCAAAATAGTCTTGTTTACCAACTTTTCCAAGGTGCTTGACCAGAATCCCATAGACTACATAGATTTTTTCTGTCTCTCAATGTATCCATACATTCCCAGAATCCATCGTGCTTAAATGACATTAACTGACCCTCTGTAGCTAGATTAATTAACGGCTCTTGTTCAAATGTAGTTAAGTCGCCATCAATATAATCTAACACTTCTGGCTTACATACAAAAAATCCACCATTAATCCAAGCACCATCGCCTTTTGGCTTTTCCTCAAAAGAAGAAATGGAGTTATCTTTCCTTATGTCCAACGCACCATACCTTCCTGCAGGCTGAACAGCAGTCATAGTTATAATTTTTGCGTGATTTTTATGAAACTCTACAGTTTTAGCTATATCCACATCTGACAGGCCATCGCCATAAGTTAGAAGAAAATCTTCATTGCCAATATACTTTTTAGCTTGTTTAATTCTCCCACCAGTTAGTGTTTTCAACCCTGTCTCCAGCAGAGTAACCTTCCATGGCTCACTCTCATTTTGATGAACCTCTATACTATTATCAGACAAATCGATTGTTACATCACATCGATGCAAAAAATAGTTAGAAAAAAACTCTTTAATTACATAGCCTTTATAGCCCAACAAGATTACAAACTCATTAAAGCCATAGCTAGAATAGGTCTTCATAATATGCCACAAAATAGGCTTATCACCAATCTCAACCATGGGCTTCGGCTTTATGCCAGTCTCTTCACCAAGTCTTGTGCCAAAACCACCCGCTAAAATTACCACTTTCATTAATCAATCACTCCAATTAAATTCAATTTCTTCAATGTTTTTTCTGTCAACTTCTAAGGAATTATGCACAATATTTGCTATATTTAACAACATCGATCCATCTGAAGATAGTCCCTGAAATCCCATCCATAACATTGGTGGAATTGTCAATCTACAATAATTATCTTTTGAAACTATAATCTCTTGAAATTGAGTATTAAAAGCCTCTCTATCATCAAACAATACAAATCTTACTTTACCTACTGGAACTACCAGATTAAGAGTCATTTTCTTATGCCGCTTCCAAGCCTTGATAGCACCACCATCGATTTTAGAAAAATATGCCTCACCAAATCCTGCATAACCATTACTGGATTCTTTCATTGCATGCATTACATCACCATTAGGTGTATCAATAATATCTAGATCTGAAATAAAAACGCCCTTAATCATTATTGGCCCAGTTAAGATTATTTAACTTAGCGGCTTTGGTATATGCTTCGATTTGACTGATTGTAAAATCATACATTGACTTATCTTTTTTCTGATAATAAATCTTATACCATTTCACAGTCATTTTTACCGTCTCTTCAAACTGTAGATTAGAATGCCAATCTAAATCAGACAAAGCCTTATCACAATTAAGTTTTAACAACCCTGCTTCATGAACATGCTCTCCAATATCAGAAACATCTCTCCATTTAATTTTATCCCAGTATTTTGACATTTCATTAATCAATTTACTCACAGGATGGTTTTGATCTGCTGCTGGACCAAAGTTATAGGCCTCGCCATGAAATAAATCATTTCGATTTAAATTTTCTGCCAAGCATAGATAACCACTTAATGGCTCCAAAACATGCTGCCATGGTCTTGTGGCATGAGGGCTTCGTATATCTACTGTTTTGCTACTTGCCCATGCCTTCATACAATCAGGCACTATTCGGTCAATCGCCCAATCTCCTCCTCCAATAACATTACCAGCACGAGTAATTCCAATCTTAATATTTGATTCCGGGCCATTAAAAAATGATTTGATATAACTTTTAATTGCAAGCTCAGCCATACCTTTTGATGCACTATAAGGGTCATTACCACCTAGTCTATCAGTTTCACGGTAACCCCATTTCCACTCCACATTATCATAAGCCTTGTCGCTAGTAATCATAATAGCAACAACTTTTTTATCAAGGACTCTCAATGCATCTAAGATGTTGGCAGAACCAATAGCATTAGTAGTTAATGTTTCCAAGGGATTTTCATAAGATGCTATCACTAAAGCCTGCGCTGCCATATGAAACACAAAATCTGGCTGAACTTCTTCAATTAATACTCTAACTGCAGAAGAATCTCTGATATCTATGATACGATGATCAATAACATCCGAAACAAAGGAGGCCTTAAAATTAGAAGGATTGCTCGGAATACCTATTGAAGCACCTACCACATGAGCACCCAAATGCTTTAACCAAATAGACAGCCAACTACCTTTGAACCCTGTATGTCCAGTAATTAAAATTTTTTTATTATCGAATGTAATTTTAAACTTATCTTTCATTTTTAAATATTAAATAGTGTGATTGACTTTAACTAAAGATAAATAAAAGACTAATTTAGCTTTTGATTGTCTTGTTGCTTAAATAAAAATTCAATGCATAAAACATACTTAGTATTGGCCATGAAATAGAATACAACCAATTATACATACAAAGAAATATTGCTAGAATAAATGCAGGGTACTTTGACCCCTTAATTAAAATCACAAAAAATAATAAATATGCTGCCAAGCCAAAAAAACCGTGAAAGATCATAACACTTCCTATTGAGCTCAAAATTTTATCCTCATAAATATAACCAAAAACATTTACAGAATAACCATAGCCCAACCCAAAAAACTTTTCGTATAAGCTCATCTCATTAAGAAAATAAACTAAAGGATAAAATCTTGCAGCAACTGATGTTCCAGGGACTGTATCAATTATATGTGCTGCCAAACTAAAGATACAAATTATAAAAAATATTATGGTAACAATAGCAGAAATTCTCCTCGATAGAAAATTTGTGAGAAGCTTATAAAATGCCATAAAAGCTAGAGCGCCAACAATATTTTTCGACAAACTAAACAAAAGTATGTAAAGTATAGCTAGTTTCAGTCTCCTTGATATCGGTATAAAAAGCATCGGAAATACCATTGCTGACATATACGACATTTCTTGGGCAAATCCAGAGACTTTATATCCTAAAAACTTAGTGAATCCTGTAAAACTTTGAATAAAATGAGTTACATAATTATCTCCAAGTCCAAACAGACCGTGCATTTTATTAACTTGTAATCCATGATTTGCATGAGTAAAGGGGAATGTTCGCGCGTACTCGAATGGAAGCTCCCCATTGAATAAATTCCAATTAATACTTTGATACACCATATAAATTAATGCCACCCAAATGCCATAATATAAATAATTTAGGCCATATAAAAATACTCCTTTCAAAAATAGTAAATACAAAACAAAAATGATAACGAATTTAAGAAGCAAGATCGATGCTAAAACTACTGAAGTCTGAATAGATGTCGTCAGTATTAACATCAAAACCAAAAGCAATAGCGATGCTTTGTATCTATCCAATACAAATGTTTTGTTATAAAAAGCAGGGAGATTGTTTAGAAAAAATCCTGACAAGATTACATGTGAAAAATAAAAACTAAACCCAAATATCGAGAATCCAAATGAAGATAAGACAAGGAAAAATGATGCAAAATTGAATAATAATTTATTCATATTTACTTCTTAAAATGTCTCTTTATAAATCTAGTAATATTTTTATTTTTCAAAGCGTAATGCGTCTTAATTGAATAATACTCTCCTGAAGATAAATCCTTTACATAATATTTCAACAAGTACATTTTACTAATTAGGTAAAAAACCTCCTTATGAAAAATCAAAGTATATTTATTTAAAAATTTTAAAACTTTATTGTCAATGCTTAAGTTCTCTTTTAAGGCTTTAGGGTGAGCCTCATAGTTAGAAAGTTCACCAATAATATCATCTACAATAGCTTTTGTTGCTGTAATATCTGAAGGGAAGTTATATACATCTTTCATGAAATTATTTGCAAATTCTAGGTCTTGACTACACTCTAGCTTGCCTTCTACGCCTAAATTTACGAGGTCAATTAGCTTATCAAGGTTTGTAGGTGTGTGATAAATTTTTAAGAATGTATCAAACCCATTGGCCTTTTCATCAACATGTGAAATTATGAAGTCGTAATCACCTAATAGTGCAACTGATATAACTGGTTTATCCATAACTATGGACTCCAAACCACTTGTTGACCAACACGTAAGCATTGTGTCTATTCCATCAATAAAATCATACATAGACTCGCCTTTAGGTCTAATAATAATTCTATTTGGATATTTTTTCTGCAAGAATAAATAGTCCTTAGGGTTTTCAAATGGACCCACTCTAATATGTATTTTATGAGTTGTAGTTCTCAAGATTACAAGTATTGACTCTATAATTTTTCGGGCAATATACAAATCCCTCCAAACAAAATCTTCAAAATCACGCCCAACTGGGACCATAGGAAATTGAGGAGCTCTTTTGCTATGTCTAAGATACATTCGCTCTAACCAGCTTAAATGTTCACCACTGTAATCGCTTAGACTCTTAATAGATATTGCGATACCAACAACCTTATCAACTATCTTTTTCTTTGCTGAATATGAATTCAGATAAACATCCATTCGACCATTTCCGACAACTTTTAGTTGGTTTTTAACAAAAAGAGAGTCAGACAATAAAAAATCATAAGCTATTTTGCCCCATAAGTACACCTTGGATATATAGTCAAAATTTGTCTCCATCTTATTTCCATGCATGTCTACTTGTTCACCTTCGTGCATTCTTCCTAAAAAAACACTTTTCATGGTTTCAACTGTTAATCTCCCACCTTCAGAGGGCACAATAAACAATTTACAAGATCGTCCAATTTCCGGCAGATTAGCATAATCTCCTCTTGAAAATATGCATGCATCGGGCTTAAGGTGCAGCAAAAATGGAATCATATTTCTCTTGTTAAATAGATAAGCTTTAAATCCATTTCTATTGAATTCTTCCTGTAATAAACGCGAGGGAAGTAAATCTCTGAGCGAATTATCAACTAATATTGCTATTTTCTTCATAACTCTAAACTCTTAAATCTAATACCCTGGTGCTTCATTTGAACCCCTTTATTATATTTTGTGATTCTTAAGCAAAAATCGATGTTAGCTTTTTTTGCTACAAATAGGTCACTGCACGAATCCCAAATAAACAGAACATCCTCAAATAGAATGTTCTTGTAATTAATATAATCTCTTATTGATTTATATTTTTATTGGGTAGCCATAAGCTTTATTGAAAACATTTAAACAATTCATTTTTGATAATATCATATCAATTTTTTTTTGAGGTGTTGCTGTAATTAAAATAAATTTTTGATTATATGGATTGTTCATAAGGCACTTTTTAACCCCTTCAACCCATGCATAATCTAACACTTTGTCAATTACAAGCTCAGAAAATACGTCACAATAATATGAAATATTTTTTCTGTAGTGGGCTATACTGGCCTATTGCATATATTTTGGAATTTTGACATATCTAGATACGCCCTCGTTCTCTAAATGATGTAGCTTTATTTTTTAGTTAAAACATCACCAAATTCTTGAAACAACATCTCAAAAGCAGCATTCTTAAAAGAGTTTGACTCTTTAACTGTTCCATCAAAATCTCAAAATATAACTTTATACTTGGCAATTTTATCAATATTCATCTAATATAATTCTTGCCGCCTGATCTGCTCATTAACCCCAATGGATTTTAAATAATTTTTATGATCTTGCTTTAAGCAATCATTATTAAGGTAATTTATAGAAGAGAGCCAAGCATTTTTAATATCAAAAAATGACTCTCCAAGATTATAACTCTCAATTCTTTTTGCATTTTCTGACATTTCTAGATTGTTAGATTCATAGTACATAAACAATTTTGCCCCAAAAGTTAAAGAATCAGTTACAGTTCCAATACCCGGTCGAATTATAGCAACAGATATCGACTCGTACATGTCAGAGGTGTAATCTGCCATTTTCATCCAGCATGGGACTTTAAGGCGCGGGAAAATAATAGGGTCAACCCAAACAACTTCAAAAGGAATATTATCATAATGAACAATCCTTTCTATAAATTCTGAAAATAATCGAACCACACCTTCATCAGCCCCTTGTCCACAACTAATGAGTGCGCTATTTCGTCTGATTTTATTAGTAGCAACTTGACTCAATTGACCGAACAAACCTACTTCATGTTGAATAGTGTTATTCTTCAAATATGAAGCTGAAAACATTCGGCTTGAAATTACTCGAGGTTTATTCTTCTGTAACAATTCTTCAGATATCTGGCTTATTTCTTTGGAGCATCCTATTAGGGCTTTATGCCAAAAGAATGATCCTGAAATCCAAGCATCACTTCTAACTTTTAAGATATCAATTAAGTTATCACTTATAACAATATCATAATGATCCATATTAGGCAGGTTAAAGGTCCAATCAGCTGCACTTCCATCAACCCAGTTTGAAATTCGAGTTTTAGTGTCGAAATCAATAACCTTTGGCGGCAGTATATCGTAAGCATTCGTCAGTCGTTTAACCGAGCCGTCTATAGCAAAAAGTGTTGGTTCGGCCGATAGCCTCTCCAAGCTTTTTGCCATTAATAATAATCTCCTCACATGACCAAGGCCATTTGAACACGCTATTAGGGCTATTTTTTTCACCAATTCAAACCTTGTCTTACTCTGTCATATATCCCATGGTGGAATATATCAAACCTGGCACTTTCTCAACTTCCAATCGATTTAATTGATTCCATCCATCGAACAGCAACTTTCCATGTTTAGGTGGTGCATACATACTAGAATCTACATTGTCTGGGTGATTATTCATAATTAAAACCATATCGGCATTATGGACAGCAATATTCAAGTTTTCCATAACTTCGAAACCCATTGTTTCAAGCTCATCCGAACTAATAATAGCATCCCAAGCAAAAACACTATTTACCAATTTACTTACTTTGTTGAGCAAATCAATTGAACCAGACCCTCTAATATCTTTTGTTTCAGGTATTCCTTTAAAGGCAACACCCACAATTAATAAATTGAGTTTTGACAAAGGTTTTTGTATTTTTTTAGCATATTTCTCCATCAGCTTAATTGGATATTGTAATGCTCTTTCATTAATTTTTCTACTAGAAATACCTAAGACTGCATCATCCCTCATTCCCTTCGATGTCGCACTAAATAATATTGGGTCTTTAGTCAAACAGGGCCCTCCAACTCCTGGACTTGGAAAAGGAATTTTATCTCGAGGATACCCTTCATTTGCCGCGATAATTAAGTCAAACGTATTCACATTAAACTGATCTGCCAAAAGCGCTAATTCATTAGCGAACGAGAATGTTAAATCTCTATACGTATTATTCGCAAGTTTAACCAACTCTGCAGCTTCCAAATTGTCTACACGAACAACAAATGGTGTTAGCGTAGACCAAAACTCTATACTGTGTTTTACACACTCAGGAGTAAAACCTCCAACAACTTGAGGTAATGTTTTTAATTCATTCATAGCATTTCCCTCAACTGTCCTTTCTGGTGTAAATGAAACATAAAAATCGACACCCGCCTTTAATCCCGTTCTCTCTTCAAGGTATGGTATTACAAAGTCTCTCGTCACACCAACAGGAACTGTTGAGCGCAACATAATTTGATTGCCGTCCTCTAAAACTTCTGCAATAACATTAAGAACATTACGCAATGCCGATATATCAGGCTTAGATTCGGAGTCTAAAGGTGTACCAACTGCAATTACGTAAATAGAATCCAAACTTGAATTTATTGCAGTATTAAAATTAATACTTCCTCTTTTTAAATTGGCTGATAGCATATCAGGCAATCCAGGTTCCAATATATGTGATGAACCATCATTGAGCCTTTCAATAACTGCTGAATCAATATCTATACCTGTCACTTGATGGCCTAGATTAGCTAATGAAACAGATAAAGTTACACCAACATAACCCATTCCAAATACAGAAACTCTTTTTAATGGATCAGAATTTTTTTGTAAAATTTCTAAATAGTCAATAATATCAACTAATTGATTTTTTATATTCACAACCAAGATATGTCTAACCCACTTTTCGTGTAATCTTTCACTTAATTGAGCCTTTCGATTTATCTCTAACTTGATATCTTCTGCCTTCACTTTATCCAATATGGTAATTGGATCATGGACCATTATCTTAGATACTTCTTGTTTAAAAGATGTGTTGAGTGTATAAGCTCGTCTAATATCTCCATCAGTCACAGTGCCCAATACAATGCCTTGTGAGTCTAAAACAACAGCAATACCAGGATGCACTACATTCTTGGACTCTTTAGACATTTTACGTACAACTGAATCGATACTATCTTCAGAAGATACTGTAACACTTAATAAATTGATATTATTAATCACAGCGGAACCCCTTCCCAATTATAAATCATGCGATCGCCCATCCTAGTTTCTTTTCTTGGGCTCGCAAACCTACCACGATAGTAATCTCGATTTAATAATTCACCATCAGAGAGCTCTCTATACTTTTGACCAATAACTATTCTCCAATTTGGATAATCTTTATCCATTTTTGATAATCTATCATCCAAGCACAGTTTAGAGAAATTTGAGAGCTCTTGAAATTGTTCTCTGTTAACAGAAACCGGTCCATCACGTGTCTCACTTGGTGGAAGTAGGGTGAAATGGCGTTCAATAATATCTGCACCCAATGCAAGTGCCGCCTTAGAAGCTAAAAGGCCAGTATCAGAAACTAACGAATGATCCGAATATCCAACACTAGGAGATAGTGTACTCAACCACTCCATTCTTGCCATATGCATTTGTTCCAACGGAGTAGGATACAAGGTGACACAATGAAGCATTGAGAAATTAGTGTCTTTCAGTATTTCTGCAGCATGTATAACTTCATCGTCATATGTTGCACCAGTTGAAACAATAATTTCATCAAATTTTTTGGACAACTCCTTAAGTAAAGGAAATGAAGCGCAATCATAACTTGCTACCTTAATTGAATAAAACCCAAGTTCGGCAATATGATTTACGTGTTCACGAACAAAACACGTTGTCATTGGTATTAGACCATTTGCATTACAAATTTGCACAAACTTCTTGGTATTTGATGATGATATTTCAAGGTTTTTTAGCCGGTTGTACTCTTTTAAATATGGACGTTTAATAGACTTTACCTCTCCATTTTGTATCAAACCATCTTCAAATTGAGGTCTAAATGCAATGGTATCTGCAAAAATTGTTTGCATTTTTCCATGAGTTGCTCCAGCTGAAGCTGCAGCTTCGACCATTTTTTTTAATAATTCAAAATCACCATTATGATTCTGACAAAACTCAGCAATTAATTTAGCCATTTTATTTTTCCTGTCAATTATTATATAAAGTGTGAGAAAAATCCTTCTCTTCCTTGCTTGTATAAATCTTCATTCTTTTATTGTAATTTTTTAATTATCCTAATTATCAATCATCTTCTTATGGTAATTTCCTAATATAAATAAATCCGTTTTTTCGACCGATTCAAAAGTCGCTCCGCCAATATGCGGAGTAATTAGTAAATTATCATGTTTACGCGCATATTCGACCAATGGATGAAGGTTGCCTCTCATTTGGTGCTCATACTCTAATACATCTAAAGCTGCGGCCGATACATGTTCGCTAACTAACCCATCAAGTAAGGCACTTGTTTTAATAATTGCTCCTCTAGAAGTATTAATGATTACTACACCAGCCTTCATTTGACTTATCTCAACATTACTTATCAAGTGTTCAGTGTCATCTGATAAAGGAACATGCAAACTAATAATATCTGCCTCGTTAAACAAATCTAATTGGGTATTTTTAGCTTCTACACCGGCAGGAAATCTGGTGATATAAGGGTCATATGCAACAACCTTCATCCCTAATGCAACTGCCGTTCTGGACACCTTAGAACCAAGTCTGCCACAACCAATAATACCGAGTGTTTTCCCAGCCACTTCATTGCCACGAAACGGTCCAGTTTCCCAGATTCCATTCTTAACAGCTGACAAACTTTGTGGGATTTTACGCATAACCGAAAGCATTAGTCCAATTGATAATTCAGCAGTACCACTTACACCTTTTAAAAAGCGTTTTTTTCCACGTAGATGAAAAACCGTTATGCCATTTAATTTTGCTGATTTGAGGTCTATATGATCTAGACCTGTTGTAGGCGATATTACAGCCTTAATATTTGATTCTTTTCCAAAAATATTTGAGCCGACCTTTGTATTAAAACGCACTAAAACAGCATCAAATTGCGGTGCAATTTTTTCAAATTCGCCTTGAGACATAGTTTTGGTAGTCAACAATGAAAAACCTCTTGCATAGTCCAAGCCTTTTTGACTAAAACTGTCCGGCTCTGGACAAAGAATCTTTATTCGCATTCCTTCTCTTTTAATAACAACTCAGCAATTTTTAGATCAATAGGTGTGTCAATATTTGTCGACTCAGAGTCATTCATAACATAACCAAGGCAATTTTCACCTATCAGCTGATTACTGCGTTTAAACGCATCTCTACTAATTAAATAAATAGCTCCATTACGAATATATACCTCTGGTAAAGATTGCCTAGGACTCATATCCCAAAATCCTTGATCGATATAATTTACCAGTTGATTATTTATCAGACGCTTCATTCGAAAAGGATGATTTCCACCAACAGAAACAATGGACACCACTGAATCACATTCCTGTGATGTAAAAAGATCTAATGATTCCTTGATATGTTGTGATGTGCGCAAAGGGCTAGTGGGCTGCAACATCAAAATGGCATCATATTTGATTTTTTTGCTCTTTTCCATAAAATCCAACGCATGCTCAATTACGGGGGCTGACTGTGAATCATCTGAAGCTAATTCTTTTGGCCTTATAAAAGGCACTTGAGCACCAAAACTCTTAGATATTTCAGCAATCTCAGGATCATCCGTACTTACAACAGTATCTATTAAATAATCAGACTCTATAGCTGCCTTAATTGTATAGCCAATTAATTCCACGCCATTTAATTTTTTTATATTTTTACGTGGAACCCCTTTGGAACCACCCCTAGCAGGAATAACCGCAAGCACTCTTATCGCTTTCATTTATTGTTTTATCTCTTCCAAACACTTATTAGAAATTTTGTATATTTTATCCGAAATACCTAGTACGCCTTTCTTGTGCGTAACAACTATAACCAATATCTCTTTTTTTAATCTTTTGATAACTGAATTAATTACTGCCTCTGAATCTTTATCTAAATTACTAGTTGGCTCATCGAGTATTAATATTTTAGGCTTTTTATATAACGCCCTTGCTAGAATTAATCTTTGTTTTTGTCCAGTAGATAAATTTTCCCCATGTGAACTAATAACAGTTTCAATTCCACTTCTACCTGCCATAATGTCCTCGACACCTGTATAGGTGGCCACTTCATTTGCAAAATTAATATCAATATTATCATCTAAATAGGTGATATTTTTTAAAATGCTCGAAGACAAAACAATGGCTCTAGGGCTAACAACAGCTATGTTATTAGGTAAAAACACATCATAGTCAATATTTTCAATATCAATCCCTCCAACTGTTACGTATCCAGACTCGACTGAAACAAGTTTAAGTATCACATCAATCATTGTACTTTTTCCTGAACCACTTTGACCTATAATAGTTGTTAATGCTTGATCAGGAAAAGTCGCATTCGCCTTACTTAAAATGATATTTTTTCCAAATTTAATCGTTGCGTTTATAAACTTTATCTCAAATTTTTCAGGGATATTATTGTTAGAATTGTTAGTTTTTGCGTGTTTTGACCAATTTGAAATTTCTCGATTAATATCGTAGGGAAAATGACTTACAATGTCGGCATAAGCTCTGGCCACAGCAACCATTTTTGGAGCTGCCCTATAAAAAACAAATAAAACTATTAAAATTTCACTATTTGAAAGAATACTCGTGCTAGTAGCTACAATAACTGTCATTACTATTAGCACCATCATAATCGGCTGGTATGTATGTTTAATAATACTATTAACAATATCTGTTTTCTTTTGTGCGATTGCTGCACCATCTAAATAACTATATGATTTTTCAAAAAAATTTGATTTCTTGTATACATGAACAGATCTTATGTCGCTTAAATATTCTGATATATGTTTGGCGGCAGAAAAATACTTCTTCTTAGAAGTTTCCGAGTATTGAGTTTTCAAGTGTGTTGTAGTGGCATGAATTACATAATAAGAAATTAACAAAACAAGAAAAAGAATGAGCGAATAAACAGTGATATAAAGTGCTATACATATGTAGATGAATGCCACAATTGTATCTGACATTAAAATAGCAGCAGTTAAACGATTTTTCATAGAAAAACCAATATTTCTTGATACTACAACTTCAGCCTCACCTAATTTAAGTTTTTGAAAAAAATTAAGTTTAGAACCAATGATTGCCTTAAGATAAGTTAATCCAAACTCAGTTCTCCATTTTGACATGCAACTTACAAAATACCCTTCAATCAATATAGACATTAGAGATTGCACCAATATCAAGAAAGAGAAAAATAATAATAAGATACTAGGACTGATGTCGCTTGTATATTGCGTAATAAATGTCGGCATGGATACATCGTTGTCACCTAAATAAAGTGACACTACTGGAAGAATTAGTCCAACCCCTAAAAATTCTAACATACCCATGAACGCACTAATAATCGATACAATACAATAAGTTTTAGGATTTTCTTTTAGATATCCTATCAATTGTTTTAAATTACTAGTCATATTTTTTCTGAAAATCAAAATTAGTTACCGATCTATAAAGTCCTTTTAACTTAGTCCAATATGTAATAGACAGCCACCTTTTTTTAAAAAGATAACCACCAACATGATGAAATCTAAATGAAAATTTATCTTCGTTAAAATTATTAAGTTTGGTATTAATTTCGATCCACTTATTTGCCTCTGACAGGCCAAAGCCTCCAAATGATATAACAGATGTCTTTGTACAAACACTCAAATATTTCAATAGCACTGTCCTTTGCTCGCCATTCAATAGCAATGTCTTTTGCTCGCCATATTGATTAAAAAGATGATTATGCCCCAGTAAATTGAAAAACTCCCTATTTTGCAATGAATACTCAATTAGGCTACTTAACTGGGCATGTATCCCGGCAATATTTACATAATGAGATGCATGCAATAATTTTCTTTTAAAAAACTGACAACTTTTTGCATTTTTAACATTCATCACAATTAGATTATCATCAATAAAGGGGATTCTGGGCCCATATCGTAAATTAACTCCATCAACAGTTGAAATCCTAAATCCAAAAATAGTAGAATAAATGTTGCTAATAGACAAGTAATGCGCTAATTTATCAGTATTAAATACTGTACAGTTACTACCCAAAATAACAGCTATATCGTAATCATTCTTCAGGGACTCTGAATATACCCATTCTAGTTTTTCGATTATATTGAAATCTACTCGAGTAAATTCATCAGGTAAAAATAATGCTTGCACCTTATCATTCTTTCCCTGAAAATGAAAATTGTTAAATTTTTCTGAGCTATTTCTGTCATAAAAAATCGCAAAATTCATTTAATTTTATATCTTCTTGATGCAAGACTTATTGGGAGTATATGCGAGTTTTTTTCAAAATCAATCAAAGAGGAAAAATCAAGTGATCTATCAGAATTTATCATTTTTCTGTACACTCCCTTTTTTAATATAAAGGCATAAAATTGATTTAAGTTCGTCACCAACCAAATAAATATAGTATCTTTAAGACTTTTTTTAAAACATGGTATACCACGCACCAGTTTTATCATATTTAATTCACCGCCATACTGATGATAATACTTTTTGCATTCTGGCAGCTCGCCAAACCCAAAATGTCTAATGTACTCTGCTCTTAAATGGTGCAGACTTTCATCCTGTTTACAATTTGCATGCAGAAAATTAAAACTAGCTTGATATTGCAAAGGAAGAAGGCTTAAACCTGATTGCTCACCATAGTGATTAATGCAATCATTCATATCTGTATATGAATTAAACATTCCTTGAGGAACTCTTTCATCCATTAAACACCCAAGCATATAGTGTACGCCTCCAAAATCAGCAAAATTTGCATTATAGGCCTTAGGAGTTTCATAATTAAAAACTGAATATTTTTTGCATTTTCTTATATTCAATACAAGAAAATGATCGTCAAAAAAGGGGGCATATCGACCATAGTTTAGAAGCATTCCAGTCATTTTCCCAACTCTTGCTGAAATTGCCGACCCTGAAACATCTGCTCTATTTAACAGCCCCTTTAATTTTTCAAGACTAAAGAGCCAGGCATCTCCATTAGTAACAACAGCATAATCTGAATTATTCTTTAATGCATGATAGTAGGCATTTTTAATTCCATCTAAAACTCTGTACACGCCCGCATATTTAGGGTGCTTTTCAAGCATATTAAGACCTTTCCCTTCAGAGATATGATAGTATTGATCTAGATATTTCTGCTGTTGAATGTTAGGTGGAATATCATAACCACCTTGAGATATCAATTCAATTTTATCAAAAACTGAATTGATTTTATTATCATATCTTACTATTTCAGATCCAAGTAATACATCATCATGATTATTCCAAACATTCCATGCTAGTGTAATTTTCATAAATCTATCTCTTATTTTTTACAAAAATATCGCTCATTATTTCATAGTTAGATAAATTTTCAGTAGCTGTTGAAGTTAAATATTGATACTTATACTGACTGTAAAGTTTAGAATCTTTTTTAAAAATTAGCGTATGTTCTTGGTAGTAATCAATATTAATTAAGTTACAGCCCAGTTCATTTGAAAGAGCTTTAATTGAACTATATATAAGTGAATCCATTTCCTCTCCCTCCCTCATATAATCTGAAAAAAAAAATAATATGGGCTTTTTCTTCATAATCGCAAATGAAATAGCAGTGCTACATTGAGCTAAGACAAATTCAGCACCAGAAATTAAATCAAGAGTCTTATCTTTAATAATGGCTCTATGACCAAACTGAAAATTGTTTTTTATCCTAGGATGACTGGCGACAATAATTTTCATATTGTTTAGTTTTTCTAAAGTATCAAAAAATAAATTTAATTTGATATAGTATTGATCCAATTTCTCATTAACCTTTTTATTGATGATGGCATCATCTGGATGTCTTCCCACTCCTTGGTCAATATATACAATATACTTTCTGCCATCATTAAATTTAAGATCATTATGTTTATTCGAAAATGAAACATGATCATAATCTCTTGAGTTAACACTTATATTTTTCTTACTGCTGCTAATTTTCTCTGCAATCGATCCTGCAACAAATGCAAACTCTGGTTTTTTAATCAATTCAAATTTACTAACAATTATTTTCATCAACTTAAGATATCCTTTTTTCAGAAATAATTTCGGTGAATGAGATAATTGCTGACTTCTTTCTGTCAATGAAACACTTGGCATTACTCCAACTATTGATACAAAATAAATCAAGTCTGATCGTGTTAACATTTTAAAAAACCAATAAAATCTACTTTCAAAATATATTTGAACATTAATCAATGTATTGTCTGTATTTATCTCTGACAAGGATAATTTTAAGTGCTCCCTATTTTTAATATGTCGAATGTTTATTTCACTATCTTGATAAACACATATTTCTTCATTATATTCCACCCCTGTTAGTACTTTTGTCAAGCTCCAGAACTCAATTTTAATACCAAGTTCAATAAAGATATTTAAGAAAATAGCTTCGATTAAAGTCTTATTTAAAGGAGCTAAAGACATAACGATTATACGATCTATATCTTTAAAGTTTTTTTCTATCATATTAGAATACGAGTATATTTACGAAATACACCCTAGACACAAAGTTTCAATATTTTCATAGGATTTCACTAAATATCTTCATCTAACATTGAAAATATATGCAGTCATAATACTTCCATAAAATAGAGGATATATTTTTCGTTTATCACGAAGACGTAGTCAATTTTTAATTGTAAAGTCCATTAAAAATTCTTTTTTATTTTTATCAAATAGCTGTTGTCGTATCAAAGTTATCAAGACCCAAAATAGGGATTCAATTTGTTTAGCAGTATTCTTTTTTCATACCTAGATTTTTAATTTTTATATATTTGTCTTTAAATAACTTTTAAAATCATTTTAATGATTCAATATACCAATCCATCGCTTCATCCATACCTTCAGATATTTT
>Ga0075444_10000783_pt1 | contig 19164 bp, 14 predicted proteins | sample CoawatmetaG01DNA_FD_76836 | JGI IMG/M metagenome (GOLD analysis project Ga0075444, IMG submission 76836) | Marine microbial communities from the West Antarctic Peninsula - Coastal water metaG017-DNA | ecosystem: Environmental > Aquatic > Marine > Coastal | place: Atlantic Ocean: West Antarctic... | reverse complement strand
TTTGAAGAATTAATTTTAAATCACAATTAATTTTAAATCACAATTAATTTTAACTACATTAGTTGTTAATGACAATCAATATTAATCAATTACACTAATTAAACATGAAAACAAGAAAAATTACAGTGCTATTACTTATGATTCCTTTTTTGGTAATGTCTCAAAAAGAAAAAAATGGAAAAGTTTTTAAAAATCATCCAGCCATAACAATCGTAAATCAATTTAACAAAGCGTATGTTGATGGTGATGTTGAAACATTAAAAAGTCTTGTAAGTGATGATTTTAAGATGTGGAATTCTATGAATAATAACCCTAACTACAAAGGAGGAGACATTAATAATCTGACAGGACAATCTGCCTGGATGAATAAGAATTTTGTTAACATGTCTATTGAAAATAGAGGTTCTGCATATTCTGACGCTATAGAATATAAAGATGATGGAACCTATGTCTATACTTTCCAAATGTTTACTGCTTGGGACAAAAACAATGGGTTTAAAATTAAAACACCTCGAAACGGTACCTTTATTTTTGATAAAGATGGCAAAAAAATAAAACGGTTTTTATGGTCAGATAATCAAGCTGCATGGGATAAATGGAGTATTTCTAGAGAAACAGTTAAGAATGGTGTCATCTATAAAGATCATCCATCTATTGGAACAGTTAGAAAAGTATACTATCATTTAGCACAGGGAAACATTGAAAAAACATTTCAAGATTTTGGTAAAAATGCAAGAATATATGATAGTAATTTAACTGACAAAGATTATAATTCTTTAGAAGAACAAATAAAAAGTGTTACCAATGTACTAAGTGAATTTGAAATAGTATCAATTGATGAAGTAGGATACCCAGATTACTTAGACTATGAAGGAAATGGAGGCGTAGCTTTATCTTGGTGGAAATTCACTTTCAAGAATAAGAAATCTGGAGATATGAAAACAATGAAACTACATAGTCAAATGTGGTTTAATAGTGAGGGCAAAATTGGTAGAGAAGATGTGTATTACAACGGCGCTATTTTTAACTAATTTAAACTAAATCAATACTATATGAAAAAAACAATAGTAGTATTCTTATTGGCAATTATTACAATTTCTTGTAATAATGCAAATGAATCAGAAACACAAAACGCTCCAACAGCAATAGGAGTTGAAATTCCTAATGATAGTACAAGAATCTCACTTTATGGAGGAGATATGACCACTACACGACTTTGGGAGGCATATATTAAAGCACACAATGAAAAAGATTTAAAAACTATTCAAAATATTAATGATGATAGTTTTAAAGGATATCCACCTAATGGGGATGTTATTGATGGATCTAAAGCACATATTGTATTTTTAGAAGATTGGTTTTCGAAGAGTAGCCCAAAGTGGAGAACAAAATATATGATTGCTAATCAATTTACAGACACTAAAGGTGTATTAAATCAGTGGGTTACTTCTGGACAAGATTTAACTGACACGGTAGATGGTGAAGAAGTTACCTTACACCATGTGCATGATGTACTTTTTGTGAATGGAAAAATTAAAATGATTTACGTTTATGAAAGAGCGACAGCAAAAGAATAAAATTGAAGTTACTCTTTTTTAATAAGAGAAAGATTTCAATAATATTTTTTTGAGGCCCTACCACATCGGTAGGGCTTTTTTATACCATCAATCAAAAAAAATCTTCTTTTGAAGAGTATTGTTAAAATTTAGTTTTCTTTTCGACTTAAAAAAATTATCTTCCATTCCAAAATAACACATTCATCAATTAATCAATAACCTATGCTATTCTTATCATTTATTGGATTCACCGCTTTAGTAGCAATTATCTCCTACTTAAAAACTAGAAATATGAAAGAAACCTCCTCAGATGGTTACTTTCTTGGTGGACGAAGCTTAACAGCTGGGGTAATTGCAGGATCTCTTTTACTCACCAACTTATCTACTGAACAAATTGTTGGACTAAACGGTTCTGCCTATCAAAGTGGCTTATCGGTAATGGTGTGGGAAACACTTGCTGCCATTGCTATGGTAGTAACTGCCATGTTTTTACTGCCTAGATATTTAAAAGGTGGATTAACAACCGTTCCTGGGTTTTTAGCAAAACGCTTTGATGTAGCTACAAAAACATTAACCTCCGTTTTATTCTTGTCTGGTTATGTGGTTGTGCTTCTTCCAGTGATTTTATACTCAGGATCATTAGCCATTAGCGGAATGTTTGATATTCCTGAATTATTGGGAGTAAGTCACACTCAATCTATATGGATTTGTGTTTGGGGAATAGGAATTATTGGATCTATTTATGCTGTATTTGGAGGTTTGAAAGCTGTTGTTGTATCAGACTCTATTAATGCAATAGGCTTACTAATTGGAGGGCTCTTAATTCCTGTATTTGGTTTAATGATGATTGGTGATGGAAGTCTTTTAGATGGACTTTCTATTTTAACCACTGAAAACCCAGAAAAATTTAAATCTATGGGTGGCCCAACAGACCCAGTCCCTTTCTATACCATATTTACAGGGATGATGTTGGTACAATTATTTTATTGGGGAACCAACCAACAGATTATTCAAAGAGCACTGGGAGCAAAAGATTTAAAAGAAGGTCAGAAAGGTTTATTATTAGCCTCATTTATAAAAATACTTGGGCCTATTATTGTTGTTTTACCTGGTATTATTGCCTTTCATCTTTTTCAGGGAAATCTAGAAAGTGCAGACAGCGCCTATCCAATGTTAGTTAGGAAAGTTCTTCCTACGGCTTGGGTTGGTTTCTTTGCGGCAGTATTATTTGGAGCCATTTTAAGCTCTTTTAACAGTGTTCTAAATAGTTCTGTAACCTTGTTTGGAATTGATGTTTACAAACAACACATTAACAAAGAGGCAGACGAAAAAGCTATTGTAAAATACGGGAAAATTTTTGGAGTTGTTTTGGCTATTGCTTCGATGTTTATTGCACCACTTATTGCAAATGCAGGGAGCTTATTTGATTATTTACAAGAGATTAATGGAATTTATAGTATTCCTATTTTAACCATTATTGTAGTTGGTTACTTAACAAAGCGTGTTCCGGCAATTGCAGCTAAAATTGGCTTAGCTTCGGGTTGTTTGTTATACATTACTAGTCAGTTTTTTATGCAACCTTATTTTGTGTCCAAGGCATTAGAATTGGCAAAAGATGCTGGTATTACAGATGAAGCTGCTTTAGCTTTAATTGAAGCACAAGCATATCCTCACTTTTTAGACGTAATGGCTATTTTATTTATAATGAACGTAGTAATTATGTTAATTATTGGAAAACTATACCCAAGAAAAGAGGCATTTATTCAAGAACACACTAAGCAGGTAGACATTACTCCTTGGAAATATACAACACAAGTTGGAATTACTATTTGTGTAATTGTAATTGCAATCTATATTTATTTTGCCTAATCACAATAGAAGATAATTGGAAAAAGAAATACCCACAGCAATATGGGTTATTTACTTTTTTGTGAAAGAAAAAACCCAAGGGAATAGTTCAAGTTCTTTAAAAGCAGTATCCCAACTATTATGACCTACTCCTTCATAAGTTGTAAATCTAGTTTCCTTATTATATCGTTTCATGTTTCGAAACATTCTTTTAGAGTAGTTATAAGAAACTATAGGATCATTGCTGCCATGAAAAATCCAAAAAGGAGTATTACTTAGTGTCTTTGACCATGAGGAATTGCCTCCACCACAAATTGCAAATGCAGCTGCAAAATAATTTGGCATTCTAGCTACCAACTCAAATGTTCCCATGCCCCCCATGGACAGCCCCCCAATATAGCGTCTTGTAGCATCAATTTTATATGATTTTTCCAAGTCGTTTAAAAACAACTCTACTAATTCTTGAGTACGATATCTGTCTAATTTTTTATGGAATTTAAATTTTTTCTCCTTTTTTTGAATCTGAGTTTTTTGAACACTAGCCCAATATGAATTTTTAGGACACTGAGGAAATACTACAATTGCAGGATAATTTTTTTTAAAATTATCTGATGTATATAAATCGCTACCGTGTATCAATTGTTTTTCGTTATCGTTTCCTCTTTCTCCTGCTCCGTGGAGGAAAATAACCAAAGGGTAAGACTTATTTGGATTATAGTTTGCTGGAAGCAGTATACGATACGGAAGCGTATCATTTTGGCTTATATATTGTTTTACTTCATAGTCTTGTCCAAAAACAACAACAACTGATAACATCAAAAAAAAATAAAGAGGATACTTCATAAAATAAATATAGGAAATCTTACTAAGATATTTCTAAAAAAAAACTGACTTATAACTAATCTATTGTCCCAATAAAAAAAGGAGTTACCAATACAATGATAACTCCCAAATACTTTTTAATGGTATCAAAAATTAGAAATCTCTAGCGTATTGTACCATAGACGTAATTTTACCATCTAGATTAAAGTAGAAAATTTCAAATAGTTCTTTTTCCCATACCTTTCCGTTTTTAAAAACTCTAGTTTCTTTAGACATCACTTGAACACCTGAGGCGGCATCTGTATTGTATATTTTTAAAGGAACAATTGCATAAGGAACCCAACTAACAGATTTGTAATCCTTAAACAAATCTCCCATTTCTTCTTTCTTTAGTTTCTGAGCTTCTCCTTTATAATTATTTAAAACAGCCATGTCAGCAAAAGGTTCCGAAAATCCAGCTGCATTCATATTATTATAATCTTTGATCATTTTTTCTATGATTTCAACTTCATTTCTATCTGAGAAAACCAATGGCCTCCCTGAGTATTCGTTAGTACCTTCTCCAATAAATTTTCCACCATAAGATTTTCCAAAATTAGAAGAATCTATAGATTTCCATTGTTTAAAAGCATCTACTTTTCCATCTTTATTAAAATTAAAAAACTCCATAAGATCTAATTTCTCATAAGAGCCATTTTTATAATGACGTTCCTCTTTAGACCAGGCCAATACTTTAGTGTCTGGATCACCTTCTAGTTTTACTGGAATAATTACATAAGGCTTCATGCTTATTGAATCCATAGATTCTAGCCATTCTTTTGTTGATGCAACGCCATTTTCGCCAAGAAATTCAGCATCATAATGTTTTACTAACTCGTCTGTATTCTGCGTGCTATATGCCTCTGACAATATCAGTAGTTTTTCTGACATAGCATTGTCTCCAATACTATAGGTTTTTCCATAATTATCTCCTTCTACCAGGTTTTTACCACCATTTGTGGTGCAATTAATTAGTAAAATAGATACCATTAGAAAAAGAATTCTTTTAAGAAGTAATTTCATAATATGAGTTATTTTAGTTTCTATAAGAAAGTAATTTAGGGAAATTATATGAGGTTTCAAAATACAGTAGTGTCTTTTGCCTTTAAAAAGAGACTCGGAAACAGCTAAAGAATTGCAAAAAAAAAATTAGTATCTTTAACCTAATTCCTAAATTTTTAGAACAAATGATTGTCTGGCACAAAGTTTTAGTTGAAAAAATACGAATTAAATTAAACCTTTCATATTACCAATTGTATTGGATCTGCTTTATAAAAGGAATCGTAATTTGTTATATAGTAATGCTATTATCAAAATAAATATTTTATAATTAATCCTACTCTTTTAGATAGTTTTGTGCTTTTCATCTCTAATATAACTACATAATATATGAATTTTCTTTTAGCCGCTTCCCTCATACTATTTTTAATGGTTATTCTGTGGCTTATTAGTATTCCATTAAAAAACGTTAGTATTGTTGATGCTTTTTGGGGAACCGGGTTTGTGGTTGTAAATGTGGCCTATTTTATGTTGGAGACTCATATGTATACTCGTAATTTAGTTGTTCTATGCTTAGTGAGTATTTGGGGAATTCGGCTATCTGCCTACCTATTTAAGAGAAATTATGGGAAACCAGAAGATTTTAGATACCAAGAATTTAGAAGGCATTATGGAGTTGATAAATATTGGTGGATAAGCTTATTTCAAGTTTTTATTTTACAAGGAACCTTAATCATGTTGGTTTCTTTACCATTATTTGGAATCCATCATGAAACCGTTAGCGACGAATTAAATATGATTGATTGTATTGCTTTAATTTGTTGGATTATTGGATTTTTATTTGAATCTATTGGTGATTACCAGCTTACTAAATTTAAGAAAAACCCAGCTAATGTTGGCACAATTCTTAAAACAGGCTTATGGCGGTTTACAAGACATCCAAATTATTTTGGTGATGCGACGGTTTGGTTGTCGTTTGGGTTGTTTTCAATAGCCTCGGGAGGTTATTGGCAAATAGTTGGTGCGTTGGCTATGATCTATTTAATTATTAATATTTCAGGAGTTGCTATGTTAGAAAAATCATTGCAAAAAACAAAACCAGGATATAAAGAATACGTAGCATCTACAAATGCTTTTATACCTTGGTTTCCTAAAAAAATTAAAAATGATTGAAATTCTTTCGGAAAATATATGGCTCATTATTTTCTTTATTTGGGGGCTTCCATTGTCTTATTATAGAAGTAATTTCAGAAAAATAGTCTATCAAACAGATAGTTGGTTAATAAATATAAAACCTTTATTTATTATCGAGCTTAAGGGTCTTTTTGGCAATCTATATCCAGTAAATCAACACTATAAGAAAGCACGGAATTTTTATCGTTTTTATCTGTTGATCTATTTGGTATTATTTCTATTTTATTATTTCTATTAAAATCTTCATTCAATTAAAATAGCCTCAATATCTTGTTCCGAAATAATAGGGCTTGCTCCTTTATTTTTAGCAACCAGTGCACCAACAGCACAAGCAGTGTCTATGGCTTTTTGTGGAGCTACTTTTTTTAGCAATGCGTCTATTAATGTAGCTAAAAAAGAGTCTCCAGATCCAACAGTATCTGCTACTTTAACAGCGTATCCATCATTGTAGAAAAAGGTACCTTCATAAAAAAGAACTGCCCCATTGCTTCCTTTTGTAACACAGATATTTTGAGTAGTTGTATGTGAAGCTATAAATTGTAACTGATCCTCTATCGTTTTAAGATTAACCCCTAAGCTTGTACATATTTCTAAAAGTTCATCATCATTAAACTTTATAAAGTGTGCTGCTTTCATAAGGTTAGTTAACACTGCAATGGTATAATGAGGTGGTCTTAAATTAACATCAAATACAGCAAAACTAGAAAGGGTAAGTAGTTTTTTAAGAGTAGTTTCTGACTGCTTATTCCTAGAGACTAAGCTCCCAAAAATAAAAGCATCTGATGCCTTAACCAACGATAAAAGGTGTTTATTTATCTCTATAAAATCCCAAGGACAAGGGTGTGTAATGGTATACGAAGCAGCTCCCTTTTCATCTAAAATAACAGCTACTTTACTGGTTTCATGATTTTTGTTGATTTGTATATTACCCGTATAAACTCCTTGTTCTTCAATATAATTCAGTAGTTCTTTTCCATTTTTATCATCTCCAACGCTACTAATGATTGTAACATCATTCTGAAAAGAATGCAACCGTAGAGCCACATTTAAAGGTGCTCCTCCTATTTTTTTATGCGTTGGAAAAACATCCCAAAGCACTTCGCCAAAACAGACAATCCTAGTCATTTTTTTTTATTAATAAATAATATTTCCAAGGTGCTAATTGTATGATTTCTTGATTTAAAACAAGGCTTTTATTCAGAAGAAGATCATCATAGGTTCCTTCTAAATCCATAATGAACGATTGGGCTTGATTTGATAGGTTTCCAATAAAATAAACCTCAGCACTCTCTTTACTTCTTTTAAAAGCTACTATGTTTTCATTTTCAGTAGATAATCGTTCATAAGATGCTGCTGTTTTACCGCCATGAAAAGCAGGATGATTGTTTTTTAAATCTCCTAATTTTTTGAGTAAATTCCAGGTATTTTCTTTTGTTTTGGGAATACTGTCTTTTTCAAAAAACTTTAACCGATGATTTAAATCATACTCTTGTCCACTATAAATTAGAGGCATTCCAGGCATAACATATACCAATGTTGTTAGAAGTTCACTAGCATCACCCATTCGTTCTTTGAGAGTACCACTCCAAGAATTTTCATCGTGATTGGTCACAAAATTCATAGTAAAATCTGTAGGCTCTAGAAGTTTCTTTTGCTTATAAATATAAGCCTCAAATTCTTTTACAGAAGCTTCACCTTTAGCAATATTATTTAGTATATGATGTCCTTCCCATGCGTATTGCATATCAAAACCGTTTCTAAAAAGCTCTTGTTGTTCTGCTTCTGCCAGCATAAAAAGAGGTTTTATTTTTTTTAATTCAGTTATAGCCTCATTAAAAAATACTGGGGGCACTTTATGAGCTACATCCATTCTATACCCATCTATATTAAAGTTTGTAACCCAATACTTTAGATCATTAATCATCTCTTGCTGCATGTCTAAATTATCATAATTTAAATCTGCAGTATCTGTCCATCCCCAAGACTTACCGGTGTCTGGGTTTATAGGATCTATAATTTCACCTTGCTCATTTTGAGTATACCACTCTGGGTGAGAAGTAATCCAAGGATGATCCCAACCTGTGTGGTTTGGAACCCAATCTACAATCACATACATACCATTATCATGTGCGGTATCTATCAGCTCTTTAAAATCATCTTTATTTCCAAATTCTGGGTTTATAGCTTTATAATCAGACACAGAATAGTAACTTCCTAAGTATTTTTTTCGTTCCTCTTTATCTTCAATTTCACTTGTAAAAGATCCACCGGTTGCCTTTCTTTTAATTTCTGAAATAGGATTAATAGGCATCATCCAAATTATTTTAACACCCAGTTCTTTGAGTCCTGGAATATCTTTTGTGAATGCCTTAAAGGTTCCTTCTGGTGAATACTGTCTGATATTAGCTTCATAAATAACTGCAGTTTCTAATACCTTATCAGAAATTGGAGTATAGGTTAATTTGATTTCTTCTTGACAAGAAAAAAATAGAATTGATAGTAGTACTATTAAATTTTTAGTGTTCATTATTAACGCTTTTATTCAGTGTTATTTTCAGTGTTTGTCGTTTCATTTAATCGCAGGGCTAAAAAAGCTGCAATTGCAAAAAACACTCCTGCAAATAAGATGGCATAAATAGCATTTCCATCTAATAAATATTTATAAATAGGACCAAAAGTTAGTGTTTCTATTCCCATTGGTATAACAATCATCATGTTTAAGATCCCCATATACACCCCTCTTCTCTCTTGAGGAACAATTTTAGAAACCATGGTATAGGGTATTCCCATCATCGCTGCCCAACCAATTCCAAATAAGATCATCGGAATTAATACTAGTAAAGGGTCAGATATAAATGGAATCCAAAATAATGCTATAGCTGTTCCTAATAAACTTAATGCATACATTTTCTTATTCCCAAACTTTAGAGTTAAAGGAACTAAAATTAAAGCTATTAGCATTGTAGTTGTGTTGTATGTAAGGCTCATTGCAGCAGATTGAGACCCAGCCTCAGAGATAGAATATCCCATTGTCTTCATAAAAAGGGGTGTTGAAAATTGCCAATACACAAACAAAGCATACCATTGGAAAAGATACACAGCACCAATTTTCCACATAAATTTTGGCATTTCCTTCACTGCTTCTCTAATTTCAACGAAAGGCTTGGCCATTTTATTTAGTAATGATAATTGTTTGATCTTGTTAATTTCGTTCAATTCCTCTTCTGAAGGAGGAATCTCCGCTGTTTTAAAAACCGACCACAAAATGGTGGTTAAAGAAAGTAAAGCACCTATATAAAAAGAATAATAAATCCACTGCGGAATTGTCCCTGCAACATCTGCTTCTTCACCAAATAAATATTGAAATAAAAGAATAGATCCTGTAGCTAGTAATGTACCCAACCCGCAAAATAAACTCTGCATTTGGTACCCTAAACTCAATTGTTTTTCAGGTAATTTATCCCCTACAAAAGCTCTGTAAGGTTCCATGGCAACATTATTACCAACGTCTAAAATCCAAAGTAAACCAACAGCAAACCAGAGAACTGGACTGTGTGGGAAGGCAAATAGACAGATACTACCTAGTAAGGCACCTATCAAGAAATAGGGTTTACGCCTACCCCATTTTAAAGACCATGTCTTGTCTGACATTGCACCAATAATAGGTTGAACTATTAACCCTGTAACTGGTCCTGCAATATTTAATATTGGCAACATATCTTCTGAAGCTCCTAAATATAAAAAAATAGGGTTGATTGCTGTTTGTTGTAATCCAAAACTATACTGAATTCCTAAGAACCCAACATTCATATTAAAGATTTGCCAAAAGGATAAACTTGGTTTCGATATTTTCATATTGGTTAATTAAATATTGGTTTTTTTAACTTTAACACCACCGCTTGGTAGGGCTGTAATGTGATGGTGTTTTTATCAATTAATAACTCGTTATAATTATTGATGAGAACTTCTTTGTATAGAACCAAGTCATGTAAATTAATCTTTGATGTTGATTCTGAGAAGTTTAATAGAATTTTCATTTGCTCATCATCCAAAGTTCTACTGTAAGCATAAATAGTTGGGTGGTTCTCTTGAATAATTTCGTATTTACCATACACTAGTAACAAATTATCTTTTCTCAATGCTACCATTTTTCTGAAATGATTCAACACAGAATTATGGTCATTTTGTTGATTAGCTACATTAACTGTTGTCTGATTTTCATGTACAGGTAACCATGGGGTTTCACTTGAAAATCCGGCATTTTTAGTATCATCCCATTGCATGGGTGTTCTACCATTATCTCTTGAAAGTAAGTTTAACTTTTTAAGGTGTAGGTCTAAATCTTCACCATCTGTAGCTGCCTTTTTATACCCATTAATGGCGGCAATATCATTGTACTGATCAATGTTTGTAAAGCCTATATTGATCATTCCTAATTCATCTCCATAATAAGTATATGGTGTGCCTCTCATAGAAAGAATAAAAGTATTGAGCAATTTAGCTGAATAATCCTTAAATGCTGGCTTATCACTACCATATCTGTTTACAAATCTAGATTGATCATGGTTTGATAAATAGATAGAAATCCAGCCTTTTTCAGCAAATGATGTATCCCATTTGGTAAACGATTCTTTAAATTGAGCTAGGGTACATTTTTCTAAAGTAGTAACCATATCTGTTGCTTCAAAATGATACGCCATTTGCAATTCTTTACGATCCTCATCTACTAAATTATGGGCATCTTCCAATGTGCTTCCAACACCCTCTGAAACAGCAAAAACATCGTATTTACTCAAAACCTGTTCATACATTTCTTTGAGATAAGTATGAATGTGAGGACCCATACCATGATATTTAATAACGTTTGGTATACTAATATCATAACCCTCAGGGAATGGAGGAAAAGTAATATCCTTACTTACATATTGGAAAGCATCTAAACGAAAACCATCTACCCCTTTTTCTGCCCAAAATTTCATAATATCATAAACCTCTTGGCGCACTTTTGGATTTTCCCAATTTAGATCAGGTTGTTTCTGAGAAAAATAGTGAAGGTAATAGGCATCTGTTTGTTTGTCATATTTCCAAGCATCACTGTTTTCATCAAAAAAACTCCAACGATGATTTGGCTTTCCTTTTTCAGCAGGCCACCAATGATAATAATCTCTGTAAGGATTATCACGAGAACTACGAGATTGTTGAAACCATTCATGCTCATCACTACTGTGATTCACAACCACATCCATAACAAATTTCATATTTCGCTTATGCAAACCTTGAAGTAGTTCATCAAAATCTGCCATAGTACCAAACTCTTTCATAATGGCACGATAATCACTAATATCATAACCATTATCGTCATTTGGAGACTCGTATATTGGATTTAACCAAACCATAGTAACACCCAAACTTTCTATATAATCTAATTTTTGAATGATTCCTTGTAAGTCTCCGACACCATTTCCACTAGTATCTTTGAAACTTCTTGGATAGATTTGATATATAACACCCTCTTTCCACCAATTTCTTTCTTGTTGTGAGTTTTTAGTCATTACAGTATTCTTAAGATCGTTTTTTTAAAATTAAACCTACTATTATTTACAGTTAAAAGGCTAATTGAAAGTATAAAATACTATTCAATTTTTAGTCTATAATTATTCAGTGAAATAAATTGAACAAAAAAAATAAAAATGTTGTTTTTTGGAGCTAAATTCTAGTGTATTTACCACCTTTAGAGTCTGTAATGGTATTGTTTTCTTGTACAAATATAATGTCTTCATTGTGGTACGTAAAAGTAAATCCTGATTTAGTAATCTTAGGGTAGTAACTTACGTATGCTTTGGATCCTTCTTTAATATCCAAAAGAAACACCTCTAAAAGAGAATAGAGAAAGACTATTCTTTAATAGGCATATATATTTCTGCTTTCCATTTTAAGACATCTCCTCCAAAATTTGGATTGCTATAAAAGACCTCAAGGGGCTTTTTGTCTATCTTTAGATTATTATTTTCTGCATAATCTACTAATGCATACCAAGCTCTATCTGATGTAATATAGTTTCCGTTATATGTAGCTTTTAAGGCTTTTGCTCCATTATATTGTTTGTACTGAATGCGTGAATCTATAGGAAGAGAATCACTTTTTATCACTGGAAAACAGAAATTATAAGCAATACTATCATTTTGTGTATTCCAATTTGTTATTTCAACAAAAGGCGTACCATTCATTGTTATATTTTCAGCAGAGAGAATACTGGTTAATAATGAATAATTTTGCATCATTCCTCTCGCTTTTTCAATTTGTAACCCCTTCATAGAAATATAGGCGCAATAGGTAGATCTTGTGGTGTCTTTTCCTACCACAGTTACTTTAATTTTTTTTAAGTGCTCTTTTAGTTTATCTATAAAGTCTGTTACTGTTTGTTCTGTTCGCTTTTCAAAACCTGTTTTAGAAAAAGGAATCGAAATTTTGTTTGCTAGGCTGTTGTTTAAATCTGTAACATATACGTTTACTTTAGAGATAGAATCATTTACCGAACTTATAGACCACTCATAATTATAGGTAGTGTCTTTTATCTTAATTTGCTGGGTTAAGTTTGCTAAATTTTCTTGTAAAATAGGACTTGAATTCTCTAAACTAGTATTCCAAAGTTTGATGGTTTGGTTGATGGTCCCTGCACTTGTTTTTACCTTAAAAGTTACTAAATAATCGTAGGGTTTTATGATGAGGTACCAGAGCAAAAACCCTGCTAAAAGAAACCCAATGATAGTACTTATTTTTTTCATTTTTTTAACTATAAATATCTACAAAATAGATGTTTGTACTATTATTTTACTTTTTTGACATGGTTAATTTTTCGGTAACCAATTCTCCAATTTTTCTTCCTTGTCCAACACCTACCTCTACTGCTGCTCTAAAATGAATACCTCCATACATTCTACTAATGGTAGCCTCATCTGCAGCAACTTTAAAGGAAGGGAAGGACCTTATTGGTAGCCCATACGGCACCTCAGTATCGTCTGCAAAACTAAAGTTGTCTCCAAAAATAGACGTAAGTACTATTGAAGCGGCTCCGGAAACAACAGAGTGGCCACTTGTATATTCTGGAAAGGGTGGCGTTTGTAAAATAGGTTTCCATTCATCATCAAAATAAGTGTTAATTAATGTTTCTGGCCTCACTAAATTGCTTCTGTATTTTTCATCCCAACAACTAATAAAAGCATCTGCTATTGCAATAGATGTTTTGGTATAAGCAAAAACTGTTCTGTTAAAATCTGCAGCTTCTTTTTTTGCGGCAATCTTAGTAATACCAATCCAATGAGCTCCTGGTGTTATTTTTTTTACTGCAAACATTAAATGTCCGCGATTTACAGAAACATAAGGATTACAATCCCAAAATTGTGCAATGGCAATCTCTTCTGAAGCATCCCCTTTTTTGGTGATTTCTAAACTAACATCATAAACTTCTTTTAGTTCTTTATAAAAATCTGAGTTTTTATTCATTGAAAATTTTGGAGGAGGTACTGGTTTAAATTGTGCTGCCGAATCAATAACAAAAGATCGTATTTTGTTCCAATGTGGCTCTAAACCGTCCATATACGAGGGTGGTGTTGGCTGCCATCTACTTTCGTCCTCAGAATCTACACTAAACTTGGGCATGGTACGAGTTTGTGCATAGTTATCTTTGTTCATCCAAGCAGTTATATAAGCTGCTACTTCCAAACCGTAGACTTTAGATTCATTAAATTCTCGTGGGTTTTTAGCTTCCCAAATATTGTATAAACTATCTCTATACATTTCAATTTTCTCTTCAGAAAAGATCAATTGCTTGCTAATATTTAAATGTGCAATAATTGCTGCAAGTGGATAATTTATCTTCTTTGCTGGATTAGGTGATGGAATAGCCTCTAAGTGTTTAATTTGATTTTTTAATGAGTGATAACTACTGTCATTTAGAGCTAATATTTCATAGGCTGCAATATTTGGATACACAAAAACTCTACTTGCTACTGGCGGAGAAAATATATCGTGAATCATAACATCTACTACTTTATCTATAGCTGTATGAAAATTATCTGAAGTAACTTCTATAGGTTCTGAATTCTCTTTACATGAGAAAATCAGCAAACATAATGCGCTTACTAATAAAGAGGTTTTATAATTTTTTATAATCATCTTTTAAATGTGTTAATTCATATACTTGAGCATGGTCATTATTAATAGTCGCTAAAACATATGATTTATTTTGAACTTGAATTATATTAAGTTTCTTAACTGCCTTTTGGTTAAAGTCTAGTCCAATTTTATTTCCTAAAACAATCTTATCTTCATTAAAAATTAATGCTCCAGGAAAAGAATCAAATCTTCCTTGATACGGACTTACGCCAAAATAATTCCCTGCTACTAAAACTTCATTATCTCCATCAGCATTAAAATCGTATTCTAAAAAAGCTGAAATTGGTGATACTTGCAACTCATTTTTAAAAGGAATAAATGTAAATATATTGTTTTCATTTTTTAAATACCCTGAAGCTAAAGTATGTACTTCTAATATACGAGCCTTATTTAATACTGATTTTTCAAAAATATCGTCTATTGATTTTCCTGCAAAACTCTTATAGCTTGTAAACTTCTTCCGTAAACTTACAATTTGACTGGCCAATTCATCCAATCCTAACAACGGATAATAGCTTCCATTTTTATAATTGCAAAGAATGGTTTCTGTACTTCCGTTGCCATCAAAATCTGAATAATACATTCGTAATGGGTATTCTTGTGAAGCATTAAATTTTGAGTTTTTACCCCAGTTCCCTAGAAGATAATCTACATCTCCATCTTTATCAATATCAAAAGCAGCTATCTGTTGCCATAACCCAGTTAATTTAGCATCTATGAGTTTTTCTTCTGTAAAATTGCCCTTGGTATTTTTAAAAAACTTGGGTGTCATCCATTCTCCTACCAAAATAAGGTCTACAAAGCCGTCTGTATTATAGTCTTCCCAAATAGCATCTGTAATCATTCCTGTATTTTGAAACGATTGATTTTCTAGAATTGAAAACTTCCCATTTTCATTTTTTAAAATATAAGAATTAGGCATAGCTCCAAAATTATTGGATACCGTATTATTTCCAACAAAAACATCTAGATCTCCGTCATTATCATAATCAGCTGCTTTTATAACTGCTGCATTTTCAAAATATGCTGGTAGCTCTTGTTTTTCAAAACCAACACTACTCTGGGTATAGTATGTATCTAATAAAGGTGTCATTTTATTGTAAAAATCTGCTCCTCCTGTTCCAACAATTACATCGTTTTTTTTATCGTTATTTAAGTCAGCAATTAGTGCTACAACATCTTCAGTAATAGAATCGTTTGCAATAGTTTGAATATTTTTTTCTCTATAAATACTATCGGTTTGTAAAAAAACTTTCGCTGGGTTAAACTTAGAACCTCCAAAATAAACATCTTCTTTTCCATCGTTATTTAGATCCCCTACAGCAACAGCAGGGCCTCTATCTGAGGTTTGATAAGGAATTAATTTTTGGCGATTAAAGTCTGTATAATTATCTTCTACATGAGTAAAATGTATGCCTAAGTTATTGGAACTCTTTTTAAAAAGAGGTGTTTCTTTTTTGAAGAAAGATTTATAATTAAAAGGTTTTGTGTTTTCTGGACTGATAGTCATTCGCTGATTTACAGCAATATTTTTTAGAGTTTGATAGGTTTTATTGGGCCAAACAATCATTATTGAATCTACTTGTTGAATGGCTCCATACCCAAAATGAACCATTGGTTCTGAAGAAGATTGAAAACCTCTTACCGTATACAATTCTTTGAATTGTAATTTTCCTTGATCATAGGCGTAAACTTTCGTTCCTATCCCAAAAGTATTGGGTGCTGGATAGTTAAATTTTAATTGAAGATAATTAGCTTTCTCATTGGTTTGATTGATATACAATGATACATCTTCATTAATAGTACTTACCACCAAATCAAGATCTCCGTCATTATCTAGATCACCCAAGGCTGTAGCTCCTGAAACTCCTTTTTTATTTGAAATCCAATCACCAGATTTATCTTCAAACTCTAAATTTTTAGTTCCTTTAAAAATATAATTATGAGCTTCACCAGAGGGCATCATTTGCAATGCTTTTTGGTCTACCAGTTTTGTATTGTCTATTTTTTTTTGAATTTGTTCGTTAGAAACAAATTTAATGAAGTCTAGATCATTTGGTCTCTTTGAAATTCCGTTAGATATAAACAGATCTTGCTCACCGTCTTGATTAAAATCTGCAAACAAACTACTCCAACTCCAATCTGTAGCAGCAATTCCGCTTAGTAGAGCAGTTTCTAAATAACTAGAATTTTGCTGATTTATGTACAGCATATTTCTGGTAAACTGATAGTGATACCCAAACTTTTGAGTTCTTAGTTTCTGAATCTGAATATTATCATCTCCTTCAGAAGTTTTTAAAACTAGCTCATCTTCAGGTAGCATGTCTAAAGAAATAATATCTGGCAAACCATCATGATTAATATCTGCCACATCATTTCCCATAGAAAAACGGGTAGTATGGCCAAAATAGTCTTTCAATTGATCAGAAAAAGTGCCATCACCATTGTTTATGTAATAATAATCATCTTCATGAAAATCATTTCCAACATAAATATCTGGAAACCCATCTTGATTAAAATCTGCAACAGAAATACCTAATCCATACCCATTAATTCCACCAAAAATTCCTGCAGATTCACTTACATCTGTAAATGTTCCTCCATCATTTCTTAGCAATCTATCTCCTGTTTGCTCATTTCGTTTGTACCGAAGAGCTGCTTTCCCAAAAGACTCTTGAGTGTGAATGGCGTGGTTTAAAAGATATATATCTAAATCACCATCTAAATCAAAATCTAAAAATGCTGCAGAAGAGCTATAAGAATCAAAATCTAGTTTGTATTTTTCTGCACTTTCAGTAAAGGTTTCATCTCCATTATTAATGTATAATTCATTGTAGCCATAAAACCCATGCACACCAACAACAGCACAGACATAAATATCTAACAAACCGTCTCCATTTACATCTCCCATAACAGCTCCAGTATTCCATGAGCTGTTACCAGATACACTTGCCTTGGTTGTAATGTCTTCAAATTGTAAGTTTCCTTTGTTTATAAATAGCTTGTTTTTTTCTTGATTTGCTGATAGAAAGATATCTAAAAGACCATCGTTATTTATGTCACCTAAAGCAACACCACCTCCATTATAATAATATAAGTAATCAAGAATATTTAACTCATTAGAAGGTGTAATTGTATTCTTAAATAACAGACCTGTTTCTTGAGAAGTTGGATTATTAAACAACAGCTCCTTTTGATTACATGCTAACAATAGCATAGAAAAACACAGTATAATTGCCTTATTATTCATTGATTAAAAATAGTTTTGGACTTTCATTATTAATAGCAGCAATAAGATAGGTTTTTCCTTTATTATCTTTAATTGTTTTTAAATGTTTTACTTCATTCTTAATCACAAAACCAGATGTATTGTACTCTTGCCAAGTAAACCCTAAGTTTCCATCACCTAATAAAACCGATCCATAATTTGCATCTAATCTAGAATATTGAGGTTTAAATTCAAAGTTGTTTCCTGCCATAATAATATCTAAATAACCGTCGTTATTAATATCGGTACAGACAATTCCGCAGACACAAGAAAGCTGAACTCGACTTGGAAGTTTTTTTACACTAAATTTCCAATCACCTTCGTTTACTGCAATAATTGTTTCTGAAATACTACTTTGCTTCATAATTGAATTTTCGAAAATTGATGGTGAAAATAGTTCATCAATAGACTTTTTAGCATATTCAGAGGCCTTTAAATTTTGCTTTTTCAGAGAGACTAACTGAGCTGTTAATTCTTTTTTCATATGAATTGGATAGTCTTTTCCATTCTTATGATTGGTCATAATTTGCTCAATAGTTCCATTATTATCAAAATCGTTCACCCACATTTTTACAGGGTTTTCAAAAGAGGTTTTGTGCATGGTATTGCTCCCTTGGTTTCCAAGGATAAAATCTACATCACCATCATTATCTAGATCTGCAGCTTCTACAACATTCCACATTCCAAATAAATCATCTAAAGTAGATGTTTGTTTTATGAGTCTTCTTCCATTGTTTATATAGATTTTTGGTGTATCCCATTCAGAAACAGTCATCAAATCTTTTTTACCATCTTTGTCTATATCTTTCCAAATTGCATGAGTAATCATTCCTGCATTTTTAACATCATAGGCTACTTTTTCTGTGGTATCTGAAAAAGTTCCATCACCATTATTTTCTAAAAATTGATGGCTAGGGTTTACACCATAAGTTGCTACCAAACTTCTAGCACCAACAAAAACATCTATATCTCCATCATTATCAAAATCATAGGGAGCAATAATTGCAATATTTTTTCTTAAAGGTGGTAGTTTTTTTGCTGCTGGCTCAAAAGTTCCCTTCCCGTTATTAAGATATAGTCTTACCTTATAATTATTTTGCTCACCTATTTCATTTCCGCCTGACCCAATCATCAAATCTAAATTTCCATCTCCATTGGCATCAAAAAAAGCAGCAGTGGTATCTTCAAATAAGGCATCTTTTTCGAAATATTTTTGAATTGATAGCGCTACTTTTCCATCTCCTAAATTTAAATATAAAAGAC
>Ga0075444_10000781_pt1 | contig 19173 bp, 20 predicted proteins | sample CoawatmetaG01DNA_FD_76836 | JGI IMG/M metagenome (GOLD analysis project Ga0075444, IMG submission 76836) | Marine microbial communities from the West Antarctic Peninsula - Coastal water metaG017-DNA | ecosystem: Environmental > Aquatic > Marine > Coastal | place: Atlantic Ocean: West Antarctic... | reverse complement strand
GCACTTTAAGTGCACTAAAGAGTCGTTCAAGACCAGGACGTTGATAGGTCAGGTGTGGAAGTGCAGTAATGCATGAAGCTAACTGATACTAATTGCTCGTGAGGCTTGATCCTATAACCTTAAAACTTATTAAGGTTATGTTGACACTAAAGCAAACGCAATCAAAACACATTAATTTACTTCTTAACATATTTAAAAAGACATGAGTTATTCATTTAACTCAAAAAAGTTTGCTTGGCGGACATAGCGAATTGGACCCACTCCTTTCCATTCCGAACAGGACAGTGAAACGATTCTGCGCCGATGATAGTGTAGTTTTTTCTACGCGAACGTAGGACACTGCCAGGCTTCTAATATTAAAAAACCTCACCTTATGGTGGGGTTTTTTTTTATCAGGAAAAATTCCTGAAAATTAAATTCCCATAAATTTTATAGGGTTATTCTTTATACTATTGGGCTCTGAGAAAAAATATTGAATATGACTAAAAATAACAATTTTTTTAGCGGGTTGAATTTAACGCATGCGATTATATTATCCTTAATCATTCATGCGCTTTTTCTTATGAAATTTCAAATCTCAAATTTTAATTTAACTCCCCAACCTGTTGTCGACATTATCTTTAATACTGAAATAGTTAAACAATCAATACCCAGAGTCATTCCTCAACCAAAGCCAAAACCGATTATCAAGCCAAAACCCATAGAAAAACCTAAACCGATACCTAAGCCAATTGTAGAACCCATCCCTGATCCAGTTGTTGAACCAGTATCAGAACCTATAGTTGATCCTCTAATAGAATCAGCTGTTGAGCCGATATCGGAGTCGGTTGAGACTAATAAAATTCCTCAGACAAGCGAGCAAGCTCCAACGTCTCCGAATCCACAAGTGGTAAATAACTACAGCAATCTCTTAAGAGCTCATATTGCTAAACATAAGAAGTATCCTAGAATTGCTCAGCGCAGAAAAATGCAAGGTGAGGTTGTTATAGAAATCCAAATTGGAGGTGATGGATCTTTAATTTCTAAAAATATTCAAAAAAGTAGCGGTCATAAAGTTTTAGATAAAGAGGGGATGAATATGATGGAAAAAAGCAAACCTTTTCCAGTACCACCTAACACATTAAAAAATAGCATTACAAATGTAGTTGTTCCAATTGCTTTCAATTTAATTTAATTTACTGCCAATTATCACGCAAAGTGGTAGTTCGATTTAAAATAATATCATCAGATTTTGATAAGTTATCAGCAATAAAATAACCGTGACGTTCAAATTGATATTGATCACCAGGTAAAATACTCTTTAGGTTTTCCTCAATTTTTATTTCTTTAGAAGTTAAAGAATCGGGGTTAAGGTCATCTAAATAATTATTATTTTCACCAGGGCGAGCTTCTTTAAATAATCTATCATACAAATTTACCGTTGCGGTCAATGCATATTTGCATGATAACCAATGAATATTACCTTTAACCTTAATCGCATCTGCACCAGGCGTCCCTGATTTAGTATCAGGTAAATAATCACAAAATATAGTAGTTATATTTCCATCTATATCTTTTTCAAAACCACTACATTCGATAACAAAACCGTATCTTAGTCTTACTTGGGCACCGGGTGATAATCGAAAATATTTATCAACTGGGACCTCCATAAAGTCCTCTCTATCAATCCATAGTTCTTTTGTGAGTTTGATGGTCCGCTTACCTAGATCCTTATTTTTTGGATGGTTTGGAGCGAAACAATCTTCTTCTTGGTCATCAGGAAAATTATTAATAATTAATTTAACAGGATCTAGAACAGCTACGCGACGATGGGCAGATTCATTTAATACCTCTCGCATACAATCTTCTAAAATAACGTAATCAATCCATGAGTCTGCTTTAGAAACACCAATCCTATCTGTAAATAATTTAAATCCACTGGGGGTATATCCTCTTCTTTTTGATCCAACAAGAGTCGGCATTCTTGGATCATCCCATCCTGATACATGTTTATTTTCTACCAGCTCAATCAATCTTCTTTTTGATAAGACAACGTAAGTTAAATTGAGCCTGGCAAACTCATATTGTTTTGGGAGTGGATCTGAAAATAAATTATTTTCTTTTAAACGCTTTAATAACCAATCGTAAAACGGCCTTTGGTCTTCAAATTCAAGCGTACATATAGAGTGTGTTATACCTTCAAGCGCATCCTCGATTGGATGGGCAAAGGTGTACATGGGGTAAATAGACCACTTATCACCTGTTTTATGATGGGAGACATTTTTAATTCGATAGATGGTAGGGTCACGAAGATTGATATTGGGAGAGGCCATATTAATTTTTGCTCTAAGCACCATAGAGCCATCTTCGTGGTTACCATCTCGCATCTCTTCAAACCATTTAAGATGTTCTTCAGTAGGATGATCTCGCCATGGCGAATCTTTACCAGGAGTAGTTAATGTTCCTCTGTTTTCTTTTATTTCCTCAGCATTTTGTTGATCGACATATGCGAATCCCGACTTTATTAGAAGATTTGCTGCTTCATACATATAATCAAAATAATTACTTGCGTAATAAAGGTTAGTTTCATTATTGAAATGCCAATCAAAACCTAACCACTTTACATTTTCAATAATACTATCGACATATTCTTGATCCTCTTTTTCAGGGTTTGTGTCATCGAATCGAAGATGACAAGCGCCAGAAAAATCTTGTGCTAAACCAAAATTCAGAAAGATACTTTTAGCATGACCAATATGAAGATAACCATTTGGCTCAGGTGGAAAACGAGTTCTAATTTTAGCCGCATCTAATTTACCCTCTAATTGATGACTATTATTTCCAGGCGATTTATTCCACAATTTATTTTTATAAAGATTATTAGAAATATCTTTTTCAATTTTTGCTCTTATGAAGTTTGACGAGCTTGCTATTTTATTCTGTGAGTTCGTTGCCATTAAGATATTTTACACTGAATGCGATTAATTTTAGGTGAATTATGGGGTATAAAGGCGTGTTATGATTTTAAAATTATTTAAGTAGAGTAGTTTTTTTGGCAAATCTTTTATTTGAAATTATTGAATTTCTTGCGGATGGAAAATTCCACTCAGGTGAAGTGATGGCCAAACATTTTAATGTTTCGCGTGTTTCGATTTGGAATGCGATTGCTAAAGCTGAAGGTGTAGGAGTTAAAATTTTTTCTGTTAGAGGCAAGGGCTATAAGTTGCAACAACCTATCTGTTTGTTAAATGAAAAAATAATACAAAATGCCATGGGTGAAGAGGGTAGTTGGTTTAATATTAAAGTACTAGATTCCATTAATTCAACTAATAACTATTTATCAAAAGTAGCATCTTCAGGTTATCCTCATGCTTCAGTGGTTGCTGCAAATATCCAAACGCAAGGAAAGGGAAGAAGAGGTAGGCAGTGGCAATCTGCATTAGGGGAGAGCTTAACTTTTTCTTTTTTATGGCGGTTCACTCAAGGAGCGGCAGGCTTGTCTGGATTAAGCCTAGCTGTTGGTGTTGCCTTAATAAGGGCATTAAAAAAAATTAATATTACAACGGCCTTACTTAAGTGGCCAAATGATATTCTAATTTTTGATGAGGGTATCTATAGAAAACTTGCAGGTATTTTAATAGAGTTGCAAGGAGATACTGATGGACAAAGTGCTGCCATTATTGGAATAGGTCTAAATCTGAATATCTCAAAAACACAGTTAGAAAAAATTGATCAACCTGCCACTGATATTCATAATTTATTATCAGAAACTATCGATAGTAATTTCTTCATGGCCATTATCATTAAAGAGCTCGCACAGGTACTCGCTTCATTTGAGGCTGAACAATTCAAACCATTTAGGGGTGAGTGGCTCAGTTACCATGCCTTTCAAGATAAATTAATTAATATCATGTTAGGAAATTCCCAAACCATTACTGGAAAAGCAATTGATATAAGTGATACGGGCGCATTGATTGTGAGTACTGATGAAGGACCTAAATCTTTCGCATCTGGCGAAGTATCAATTCGGAGTGCAGGGTATGTACCTTTTAATAGACATCGGTAATACGTGTATTAAGTGGCAATATCGAGATGAAAAAAATGCAATATCATCAAACTCTGTATTTGTTGAAAATTTTATGGATATTGATTTAACAGAAATTAAATCCTTAAAAAAAGTCATAGTTTCAAATGTGAATCACTCTGTTGTGCTAGATAAAGTTAAAGAAAATTTATCACATTTTGATTCCCCCATTATCGAAGTAACCTCTGAATCTAATGAATATTTAATTAATGATTACACAGACCAATCAACGCTTGGTGTTGATCGATGGTTAACAGCAATGGGTGCATTGAAAATATATGGTAAAGATTTAATTGTCATAAATGCAGGTACAGCCATTACCATTGATCTTATTCAAATTGATCAAAAAAGAAATGCACATTTTAGTGGCGGCATGATTTTACCTGGCATCGCAATTAGTTTGGGTATTCTAAATAATAGTACTAACTTAATTGATACCGAAATAGGGCAGAGTCAATACCCTAGCTTAAATACGAAAGATGCTGTGACCACAGGTATATTGACTAGCATTCAAGGTGCTGTCAATTTGGTTTGTAAGAAGTTTCCTTCCGACTTACCTATTTTGTTAACTGGGGGTGATGCTGATTTAATTTATGATCAATCAGAAGAAGATTGGAAATCAAGAATCAAGATAGAAAGTAATTTAATCTTTGAAGGATTGATGTTTTACGTATAAAAAATTTACTTTTTTTTAATATACAAGTCTGTGATTGTTCCTTCTTTCATTTCAGCTGCCATCGCAACAGACTCTGAAAGCGTTGGGTGAGGATGAATTGATAACCCAATATCATGAGCATCAGCACCCATTTCGATTGATAATACAGTTTCAGCAATAAGCTCGCCCGCATTAGTTCCCACAATACCTGCACCAATAATTCTATTTGTTTTTTTATCAAATATAAGCTTGGTCATACCCTCTGTTCTATTAGTTGAAATAGCTCGACCACTGGCCGCCCATGGAAAAACTGCTTTTTCAATTTCAATGCTCTTTAATTTTGCTTCATCCTCAGTGACACCTGCCCATGCTATTTCAGGATCAGTATAAGCAACAGAAGGGATTGTCATTGCCTGAAATTCTACTTTTTCTCCAGCAATAACCTCGGCTGCGACCTTACCTTCATGGGTTGCTTTATGCGCAAGCATGGGTTGGCCAACAATATCTCCAATAGCATAAATATGATCAATATTAGTTTTCATTTGCTTATCAACGGCTATAAAACCATGCTCATCAACTTTAACCCCAGCTTTTTCAGCATCAATTTTATGGCCATTTGGCTTTCTTCCAACCGCAACAAGCACCCGATCAAAAGTCAATTTTTCAGGTACATCTTCACCTTCAAAGTGAACAACAACCCCTTCTTTTTTTGTTTCAATATTGGCGACCTTCGTTTTCAACCAAATATTTTCAAAACGTTTTTCCATTCTTCTGTGAAGAGGCTTAACGATATCTCTATCACAGCCCTGAATTAATCCATCACTCAACTCTACTACTGAAACACTGCTTCCGAGGGCATCATAGACTGTTCCCATCTCGAGTCCAATAATCCCGCCTCCAATAATAAGTAGTTTTTTAGGAATATCTTTCAGTTCTAGCGCCCCTGTTGAATCCATAATTCTTTCATCATCTGGCGCATTAGGAATTTTAGATGGTTGAGAGCCGGCTGCTATGATTGCAGATTTGAATCCTATGGTTTTCTTTTTTCCATCATTCAGGTTTACGTTTATTTGATTGGGAGAGGTAAATTTACCTTCTCCTTCAATAACCTCAACCTCCCTTTGTTTCGCCATTTGAGCTAAGCCCATAGTTAATTTTTTAACTACTTTGTTAGACTTCCAATTTCTAAGTTGGTCTAGATCAATTTTAGGTTGGTTAAATGAAACTCCATGACTAGCTGTATCCTCTGCATCAGTGATTACTTTGGCTGTATGGAGAAGTGCTTTTGAGGGGATGCAGCCCACATTTAGGCATACACCTCCTATAGTCGTGTACCTTTCAATCAGAACAACTTTCATACCTAAGTCAGCAGCCCTAAATGCAGCAGTATAGCCACCAGGCCCTGAGCCTAAAACAGCGATATCATATTCTTCATCACTTCTTTCTTTTTTAGGTAAGGGCTGAGCCTCTATCTTTTGTGTAGCCTGTTTTTCTTCTTCTGGAACTGATTCTTTTTGGGATTCTTTGGGATGAGAATCAATGGAGAGAATTAAAGAACCTTCTTTAACCACATCACCTACCTTTATTTCTATAGATTTAACCAATCCAGATTCGGGTGCAGGTATATCCATCGAAGCTTTATCAGACTCTACGGTAATCAATGAATCTTCTTCAGTAATTACATCACCCACTTTAACCATCACCTCAATCACTTCAACACTATCAAAGTCACCGATATTTGGGATAAGTATTTTTTTTAATTTTGCCATACAATCTAGAGAAGCAGGCGTCTTACATCAGATAGCATCATACAAAGATGACTTGTAAACCTTGCACCATCTGCACCATCAACTACTCTGTGATCATAGGAAAGTGATAGCGGCAGCATGAGCCTCGCTTCAAAGTCTTCACTACTTTTATTATAAACAGGCTGCATTGAAGCTCGGGATACACCCAGTATCGCAACCTCAGGACAATTAATGATAGGTGTAAATCTTGTACCACCAATCCCACCTAAGCTTGAAATCGTAAAGCAACCTCCTTGCATTTCATCCATTTTTAATTTTCTTGCTCTTGCTTTTTCTGAGAGATTGCCAAGGTCTTCCGCAATATCGATCACATCTTTTTTTTGAACATCTTTAACTACCGGCACTACTAGTCCATCAGGAGTGTCACATGCAAAGCCAACATTGTAGTAGCTTTTCAAGATTAAATCATCTCCGTCAGGAGAGAGCGAGCTATTAAAAGTAGGGTAAGCCTTTAATGCATTAACACTGGCTTTAATGAGAAAAGCAAGTAAGGTTAATTTGGCACCTCGTTTTTCAGCTTCCTTTTGCATGGATTTTCTAAAAATTTCTAAATCAGTAATATCTGCATTATCAAATTGAGTCACATGGGGCGCAGTCACCCAATTTCTATGAAGGTTTGCACCTGATAATTTTTTAATTTTTGAAAGTGGTTTCGTTTCAACTTTACCAAATTCAGTAAAGTCAATATTGGGCATTGGAATTGGAGCAAAGCTTGCACCCATATTCTCAGTTCTCGGTTTAGTTAACTCACCCTTAACAAAATTTTCTACATCTTCAATGAGTATTCTATTTTTATTTCCACCTCCCTTTACAAAAGAAAGATTGACACCTAAATTACGAGCAAATTTTCTAACAGATGGACTTGCATGTGCTGTTTTATTTTCATCGATATGTACACTCTCTCCGATAGGTATTGGGGTTTCTTTAGCTGCTTTTTTTTCTGGCGGCTCAGGAGCAGGCCGAGTTGGTATATGCGTTAACTTCTCAATTTCTTCTTTTTTCTCATTTTTAGCAGGGGCCTTTGCTTCAGATTTATCTCCTTTTATAGCTTCTGTTACTCCTATCATCCCTATCAAACTTCCTTCTTTAACTTTATCACCCACCTTAATTTTTATGTCTTTTATTATGCCATTTTTAGGCGCTGGGATATCCATTGAGGCTTTATCAGATTCTACGGTGATCAGCGGCATATCGTACTCAATGCTATCACCAATATTTACTAAAACTTCGATCACATCTACGCTATCGAAATCACCTATATCTGGAATAAGAATCTGTTCTGAACTCATATTTATACGGATACCGGGTTAGGTTTATTCTGCATTATTTTATATTTTTTGATAGTACTTAATAAAATTGTTTTTTCTATCTCTTTTCTTTCAGTTAATGCTTTTAAGGATGCAATGACTATATGATGTCGGTCAACCTCAAAAAAGTCTCTTAGTGCCTCACGACTATCAGAACGTCCAAATCCATCAGTCCCTAATGAGATAAATTTATTAGGTAAGAAAGTTGCAATTTGTTCAGCAAATGATTTCATATAATCTGTAGCAGTAATAATAGGAGATTTTAAATCTACAATTGTTTCATCTAATACAGATTTTTTTTCATTTTTTTCAGGGTTTAGCATATTCCATCTCTGGACATCAAGTGCATCACGCCTTACTTCCGTAAAGCTTGTGACACTGAAGACAGTTGAGCTAACATTAAAATCTTTTTCTAGAATATTGGCAGCTTCAATAACTTCTCTTAAAATGACTCCACTACCCATTAGTTGAACTTTTGGGCCTTTCGCTTTATTTTCTGAGTACTTATAAATACCCTTAATTATGTCTTCATTAATATTTTTTGGCATTTCTGGATGATGATAGTTTTCATTCATTATGGTGATGTAATAGAAAACATCTTCTTGATTTTTGATCATTCGCTCTAAACCATTCTGAATAATCACTGCTAATTCGTAAGAGAAGCATGGGTCGTAAGATATGCAATTTGGGATGGTCGCTGAAAGCAAATGACTGTGACCATCCTCATGTTGAAGGCCTTCACCATTTAAGGTAGTTCTTCCGGCTGTGGCACCCAATAAAAATCCTCTAGATCGTGAATCGCCGGCAGCCCAAGCTAAATCTCCAATTCTTTGAAAACCAAACATAGAATAGAAAATATAAAACGGAATTGTTTGAATTCCTGAATTACTATAAGAAGTTGCAGCAGCAATCCATGATGAGAAAGAGCCTGCTTCGTTTATACCTTCCTCTAATATTTGGCCATCTTTCTTTTCTTTATAAAACATCACTTGATCTGAATCTTGAGGCTCGTAGAGCTGACCAACAGATGAGTAAATACCTAACTGTCTAAACATACCTTCCATACCAAATGTTCTTGCCTCATCAGGAACAATGGGCACGATAAATTTTCCTATATCTTTATCTTTGACAAGGGTAGTTAAGATTCTAACAAATGCCATTGTGGTAGAAATTTCTCTCTCACCTGAACTCTCTAATTGTTTTGAAAAAGCATCGATGGATGGAACATTTAATTTGTTGCCTTGTTTTTTTCTCTTTGGTAAAAACCCACCGAGAGCATTTCTTCTTTCCATCATATATTTCAATTCAGGTGAATCTTTGCCTGGTTTGTAGTAAGAAAGGTTTTCAACTTCTTCATCACTTATAGGTAAGTCAAATCTTGATCTAAATGTTTTGAGTGATTTAATATCCATGCTCTTTTGTTGATGGGTTATATTTTGTCCTTCTCCAGCATCTCCCATACCATAGCCTTTAACTGTTTTAGCAAGGACTATAGAGGGCTGACCTTTATGAGCAAAGGCCGCTGCATATGCAGCATAAACTTTGTGAGGATCATGTCCGCCTCTGTTCAATCTCCATATATCCTGATCGGACATTGCGGCCACTCTTTCTTTTAATTCTGGATACTTGCCGAAGAATTCTTCTCGGGTAAAGGCTCCACCTTTGGCTTTGAAGTTTTGAAATTCACCGTCCACACATTCTTCCATTCTTTTTTTCATAAGGCCATCTTTGTCCATAGCAAACAATGGATCCCAATAAGAGCCCCAAATTACTTTAAGGACATTCCAACCTGAACCTCTGAAGTTTGATTCAAGCTCCTGAATAATTTTGCCGTTACCTCTGACTGGACCATCCAATCGTTGTAAATTACAATTCACAACAAAAATTAAATTATCTAATTTCTCTCTTGCTGCAAGTGAAATAGCCCCTTGTGATTCAGGTTCATCCATCTCACCATCACCACAAAATACCCAAACCTTTCTATCTGAAGTATCAACAATTCCTCTATCATGTAAATACTTTAAATAACGCGCTTGATAAATTCCCATTAAAGGCCCCAAACCCATAGAGACTGTTGGGAATTGCCAAAATTCAGGCATCAGCCATGGGTGTGGGTAGCTGGATAAGCCATTTCCCTTAGTTTCCATTCTGAAATTATCTAACTGTTCCTCAGTCATTCTTCCCTCAAGGAAAGCACGCGCATAAATACCGGGTGAAGAGTGTCCCTGGAAATAAACTAAGTCTCCTCCAAAAGATTTATTTTCAGCTCTGAAGAAGTGATTAAATCCAACATCATAGAGTGTGGCTGCAGATTGAAAGCTTGCAATATGTCCCCCAATGCCCGGCGATTTTGTATTAGCCCTCAATACAGCCATAATCGCATTCCATCTGATCAATGCACGAATTCTCCGCTCCATACCAGGGTCACCTGGGTGCCTTTGTTGAAGGTGAGTGGGGATTGTATTTACATAGGCTGTTGTTGCGTTATAGGGCAGATTAGAGCCTGAACGACGAGCCTGATCAATCATCATCTCAATTAAAAAATGTGCACGTTCAGAACCCTCTGCATCAATAACAGAATTGAGGGCTTGTCTCCATTCTTGGGTTTCTAATTCATCGCTATCAAGACTTAGATCCATATACTTAACTTATCCTATGAAATTTAATCAATTTATAATGTTGACCGTAATTAAATTATTTAATGAGATAGAATTAAATAAAATTATAAGTGTCTGTGTGAAATGTAACTTATATGATTTTCAAGGTTTTGGGTTAATTGGTCAAGCTTTTTTTGACCCTATTTAGACAATAATTTGTAGCTAAGTTGTTGTTTTTTAATTATTTAAAGGATTTTATCATGAATATTAAGATTACAAATAATAATAAGATATTTAACGAGTTAAATTTAAAGAAAAATTTGCATTCGTTAATTTTATTTGATGAAAAACAATCCAATCCTTTGTTTTCAGTGTCTCTTATGGCAAAAGTTAAAAGACAAGGCGGTAAAATTACAGATTTAAAAGAAACAGCCTTATCAGCTGAATTAGATAATGGCAGTTTAGTGACCTGGCTGATGGTCTCAGAGAAAAAAAGTATATTTCAAATACAAACGTTACTGAGAAAAGCCTTCGATAAAATACTTTCAGAAAATCCTAAAACAGTGACGATTGTTAATGAATCAAAAAATAATGATGAGTGGCTAAAGCAAGCAGTTTATGTTGCTTGCGTTAATTCTCAAGACCTTCCAAATTTAAAATCTAGTGCAAAGAAAAAAAATCTTAAATCAATCAAAACTTTTGGAGCTTCTGCAAAAACTAGTTTTAAAAATATTGAGGCCTTGGTTGGAGGGAACACACTTACAAGAGAGTTGACAATTACACCACCAAATCAATTAACTCCAACGATTTATCGACAGAAGATTAAGAAATTATCAAAGGAAAATGGTTGGAAAGTAGATGAATTTGCAATGCCGAAGTTAAAAAAATTAGGCGCAGGTGCATTTTATGCGGTGGCAAAAGGCTCTGAGCCTCAAGATGCTGCAATTGTACATCTAACTTACTCACCAACAGGCGCTAAAGAAACTATTAGTTTAGTGGGAAAAGGTATTTGCTTGATACAGGCGGGCACAACTTAAAACCAGCCAAATTTATGAGTGGTATGCATGAGGATATGAATGGCTCAGCAGTCGTTTTAGGAATCTTAAAAGCTATTAGTGATATGAAAGTTAAAGTTAAATTAGATTGTTGGTTAGCAATCGCACAAAATCATATTGGCCCTAAAGCCTACAAACAAAATGATGTAGTAAAAGCTCTCAATGGGGTAACAATTGAAATTGTTCATACCGACGCAGAAGGAAGAATGGTATTAGCTGACACACTTACCATGGCTTCTAGAAAGAAGCCAAAAGCGATAATAGATTTTGCAACTTTAACTGGTTGTATGCATGTCGCTATGGGTGATAGATATAGCGGTGTATTAAGTAATCATTCAGCCTTAAGCTGTATGGCTGTAGGTGCAGGTTCTGATGTGGGGGAAAGGGTTACGGCTTTTCCATCTGATGAAGACTATGAAGAAGATTTAAAGAGTCAAATTGCAGATATGAAGCAGTGCACACTAGAAGGTGGACCAGATCATATTCATGCAACTCGCTTCTTAAGCCGATTTGTTGAGAACAATATCCCTTGGTTGCATATGGATCTATCATCAAGTAATAGAAAGGGCGGTCTAGGTGCTGTCTCAAGTGAAGTGAATGGTTTTGGTGTGAGTTTTGGCGTTAATATGATTGAAAAATTAATGAAGGCTAAAAAACTTTAATTCATTAAAGTTTTTTTAATATCATATGCATAACGTACGGCTGGATGAATCGTATTATAGTCAAATTGTCTTAAGAATTTTTCTAGCCTTCATTGCCGGCATGATTATTGGTTTTGATAGTTGGAAAAATAGTCTTAATGTAAGTATTGGGGTGAGTAAGCTATTTAAAAGATAGGTTTTAAGAGTTCCGCTCAAAAGCTTCTAAGTCACTCTTGATTTCTTGCACATGATTTGATGGCGATACATCCCGATAAACTCGCCTTACAACCCCTCTAGGATCAATCATAAAACTCTGTCTCTTCGCTAGTTTAAAAATAAAAAAATTATTTAAAGCACCATATTTTTTTGCTATTTCTCCATCAGGGTCAGAAAGCAGCATGAAGGGTAAGTTATATTTTTCTTTAAATTTTTTATGCGAGTTACTTGAATCAATACTTATTCCTACAACATTGGCATTTAATTTTTTAATTTCATTGAAGTTATCCCTTAATGAACAAGCTTCTTTAGTACAACCAGGCGTATCATCTTTAGGGTAGAAAAAAACTAATAACCATTCGCCTTTGAACTGCTCGAGAGAGATCAATTCCCCATAAGAATTTTTAAGCTTAAATTCAGGAGCGGCCTTTCCTAGTAATTTATCTTCTGACCCAAAAGCAGTTTTTTTGAAAATAAAAACAAGTGTTATAACAACGGCTAAAGCAAGAAAAACTTTTATCATAATTAGTGACCATATTTATTTTTATTAATTATATGATGTAATCTCTTTAATGAAGATCTATAATTTCAAATAAATTATTTGCCTTCTTAGCTTAGGGATAGATAGTTAACTTGATTCTCTAGTAAGGTCAGAAAAAAAATCTTCAGTTAGATCAGCATAAAGATTTCTTAAAAGATTCTTGAATTATTTTTTTTAAATTCTTTTTTGCTAATTTACTATTTTTTGAATAATTTGCATAATTCTTTGATATTTTAATTATTGCAGTTGAATAGCCTTCAGGAGAGTTTGCAGATATAGCATTATTAAAAGTAAGTAAATTACTCATAGACATACCTTGCGATATTATTAATGGTTTTTCTAAAAATGTTGCATCAGTAATAAAGCCAGAGCCACTGTATTTATAAGTTTCTTTTGAGTAAGGTAATAAAAAAATATCAATAGATTTAAGTAATTCATAAAACTTTATATTATCCTCAATTCCATATATATATTTTACATTTACTGAGCTTGATATGTATCTACTCAAAAATTCATTTAATTTGAAGATAAAACTTCTTTTAGTTTTATCTTTATTTAATTGAACTATAAAGGTTACTCTAAAAATTTCATTATTATTTTTGAAATACTTTCTTAAAGATTTAATAATTTTAGGTATTGTAAAAAAACCTTTTGATTTTCTAGATCCACCTAGGCATCCTATATATATTTCGTTTTTCTTAATTTGATTTGGATTTATATTTGAATAAAATGGAACTGTTACAGGTAATATAAAGTTACCTATGCATCTTATCTTAAAAGAATCCCAAACAGCTTTTGCGAGCTCTTCTGTTTCTGAAAGTAAGGTAATTTTTTTTAGCTTAACCAATTTACAAAATTCATTTAACAAAGAAATTGATAAATTGTTTAAAAAACTTAAATCTAATATTCTTAGCAATACGTGCAGTGAATTAGAAATTTTTTTTTCTGTGTATAAATAAGTAAACATTGAAATTTCAAGTGTTCTTGCAGAAGGAACAATGATTTTATATTTTGAGTTTAATTTATTACGTTTTAAAAAACTTGCAAATGCATTCCCACTTTTCTTAATATAATTTAAAGTTTCTTTACCTTCATTTTTAAAATCATATTCAGGTAATTCAGTGTACATTTTATTCTTGAAAGGAATTTTTTTTAGATTTTTCCCGTTACAAGTTAATACGATTGATTTTTTATTTCCTACTAATTCATTTAAGGCTACTATTTGAGTTCTTTCATGTCCAAAAGATGAAAAGAGCCTTCTCTCAATAATAATTAAATCCTTAATCATTTTTGCTTTGTATTCATAGTAATTTTTTATGTGTTAGCCCTAGCGCATAAGTGTAAATGAATAATAAAGAATTATTAATTTTTTTAAAACTTAATTATTAATTCATAATAATATCTAATTAACTTTGTTCATTAATTCATTCCGCCTAAAAAAAAAGGTAATGCTCATGGGGGATTATAGCTAGCAATTTTTATTCCACCTTAAGTCTTTAAGATTTTTATCTTTTTATTGTTTGGTTTAGGAAGTGTCACCAAAGTGAATTTATTCTGTATGAATCTATGTTTTAAAATAATTTATAAAGTAAAAGTATTTTCTAAATGAAGATTCAAAAATCTTAAAATAGAATCGTGAAAATGGAAGAATAGATTTTCGCCACCCCTTTAACTGTCTTTTTTTAAATCTTTCATTTCCGATAGCTGACTTAAATGATTTATCGTATGTTGCTACAGGAGGCATTATAGTAAGTATCTCAAGACCTGTTCGCCATGGTTGCCCCATTACTAAATCGACCGGACACCATACTTTATTCATAGCATTTAGCATTTTTTTTGCCCCTTTTAAGGTTATGATATAAGCATAAGCACTACCAGGAGCTGTGGCTATCCTTACTAATTTATAATTATCACTTAGGTCTGCTACGTTTTTTTTCATTCTATTATTAAGTTTAGGCTTTGAAAGCAACCTAACCAACTCCCAATCATATGAACATTTGATCAAGTCATTGATGTTTTTTTTAAAATCAGCTAAGAAAATAAAGTCATCCTCTAATACCAATGCCTTTTGAATTTTTTTAGAAATTATTTTTTTTAGAACTAATTTATGAGAATTAAAACAACCAAATTCTCCAAGCGTTAAATCTCTCCCAAAATAAAATCTTCTTTTCCAGCTCACATAAGTTGAGGGAATTATATTTGGTTTGCCATTTGCAAAAAAAAACTCAAAATTATCACAGATACCCTTAAGCTGTTTTTTAGACTTATTTTGCCTGCCAATTTCACCTGGCATTGTGATGACAAAAGTGGGAATTTTTTTAAGTAAAAGACTCATGTGGTTATATTAAATATTTTTATGTTCCATATGAATTTTACTATAAACCTATAAGCAAAAGAGTTAAAATGATTTCTTTATTTCAATTTGCCTTCGTAGCTCAGGGGATAGAGCATCCCCCTCCTAAGGGGAGGGTCGCACGTTCGAATCGTGCCGAGGGCACCATTTCTCTCTGAGGGCTACCGGTTTTAGCTGTAAGGGTTTTAGAGACATTTACCTACAACGCGGTATCCTACGAAGGCTAGCTTAACCGTTGATTTTATTATGCAGAAGCACAAATGATGTTCATCATCATTATTATTGAATCCTAAGAAGTAATATTTAATAGGGAGAAGTCGTGACTAAGAAGAAAGGGATTAATGCTTTTCAAAGATTGATGAATGTATTAACGATTGGTGTTGGATTCGTTACACTATTAATTTTAAGTGAAGGATCAATAACCATAAGCAAGTTACTTTCTATAGCTGTGGGATGGGGAATAATCCTTGTGCCAAACTACATTATCTTTAAAACAGTGACTATCTGGCATAGTAATAAATAAAAAGGACTAATATGTCATTAGAGAATATATTTAATTGGTTAAAGAAACTAATACGTCAGCTCATCTCTAGATACTGGTGGCTTTTTGTATTTGTAGCTCTTGGTTTTTTAACAATGGAAGAGTGGGCGCATCTCATCATCCCTCATACGGCATAGTAATAAATAACAAAGGACTGATATGAAGAAACTACTATTACTATTATTAATGATTCCTACAATAAGCTTTGCTGAGAAATATGACTCTCAATATTATAAAGATTGGATTGAGGGTGAATGTATACAACAATCCTATATGGCAAATAATGATTTTGTTGCTAAGAAGATATACAAGAGATGTGAAAAGTCTGCAAAGAAATGTATAGCTATAGCAAAGAATAATAAGCCTACAAATCTTACCCATAAAGGTGCTTTCATGTTTTGTATGCAAGAAGAGATAGTTTGGAAAGGTGATAGTTCACCTAAGTTTTAATTCTTAACAACTGCTTAAATTTTAATCACTTTATTGTTTATAATCAATGAGTAACGGGAAATAACAAAAGGTTGGGGATATGAGATGGATTGATTTATTAGCAACGATTGTTAAGAGCTTTCTAGTTATATTAATCAGTCCTACCAAGATTATCATAAGCCTTGCTCTTGCTTTAAGAAGATTCTTTTTCAACAAAGAGAAGTAATACTAGGAATTATTTCTTTAGATTAAAACTTAAAACACATCGCACTATTTAGAATTTGTATTGCAGACCGACCATCAGTTCTTGGGTTTTGATGTCACCGCCGTTAATTCCTCTTTGTAAGTTGCCAAGAAAAGCTCCATTATATGAAAGTTCAGTGCCCGATTTAAATGCCCCTAAATTAACATACTGATAATTCACATCTAAAGACAGTTGCTTGGTTAAGCTAACCAAAGTCCCTGCCGAGAGTTTATAGGCAAACTGATTAATGGTATTGCCATCTACAGTCGTGCCACTAGGAAGCCCATTATTATGTTCCACAATTGTCCCCATTTTATTTCTTGAGATACCCACCCCACCCCCTAGATAAGGGGTAATAGCGGTGTTACTCATGGTAAAAGGTTGGAAGTCATAAAAGCCATTGACAAATAAAGCCTCTGTTTGAATTTTTGCTTCATCAGTGATGATAGTATTAGTAGTCCAAAGAGCATCATATTCATAACCAGTTCTTTTGGTGGCTTCTAGTTCCAATCTAAAACTATCCGTTAGGTATTTACCGACACTGAACCCAAACGCACTGCCCGTGCCTAAATCTTCATTTTGAATAGCAATAAGAGTCCCGGTAGAAATAGTATAACTCGTCACCCCTGTATCACTTGTTTTGGATACACCGCCTTTTGCCGTAATGTAATAACCCTCTAAATCTATAGCCTGTTTGTTGTAGTATAGATTCTTAATTGCTTTAGCATCTGCAATAGCATCTACATCTGACAATCCGTCAAGATTATTAGGTGACGCACTACCTTCTAATTCTTTAAACAACTGCTCTTCTGTGTCATACTTTTGTAGGTTAACGATCTTGTTGTCAGCACCCTCTGTAATCTCACGTCCAATTCTATTTAATGCTTGCTTTGGTGTCTTAACTAATGGTGAGTTGCCTGTTTTATATGCACCTCGGTAGCCATTGTCTACAATATCTTTCATTTCAAATTGAATAGACTCTATCAGTTGATTGTTCTCTATACTTTTAGGCTTTGCTTGTATGTCTGTTAGCTTTCTTGTTAAAGAGTTAAGAACATCATCAGGAGATTTCACAGCCATTGTAGGAAGGGTGAGGAGGAGTGCAAGGGTGAGTTTTCGTATCATGTGGAATTATCTTATCAGAAAGAATTGACTAAATCAGAACTTCTAAATTGATTGAGTTGATAAAGTTAAGGGGAGTATCAGCCAAAAATTTAACTGCCATACCTCTATAGTTAGGCTAGGGAGTAGAGGGGGTAAAGGTGCTTTTCTAGCCTAGCGAGATAAAAGTTTAACCATATGTGATAATAATGGTTGCTATTAATTATTGAGGAATTAGATTATGGAGTCTTTCTCTGAAGAGTTTTTAGGAATACCAAAAGTTATTTGGAAAGGCATATTGTTTCTCATAGTGTGTGTTGCTATTTACTATGGTTGGAAAAGAAATAAGGATGATGTCTGATATGTCATTAGAAAATATATATGGTGCTGTTGTGATGGTAGCAGTAGGTTTAGTCATACTGTTACATCCAGATAAATTTCGCTACTCATCTAAACAGATAAAGCACTTCATCTCTAAATACTGGTGGATTTCAGTATTTGTACTTCTTGGTTATTTAACGATGGGAGAGTGGAGCAATCTCTTCATGGCATAATAACTATAGTGCAAAATATGCGTAGACTCTGTCATATCAATACATTTGGATGTATGCTATTTAATGCTCCCTCCTGTTATATGTTCAAAATATGAAGAATTGCCTATCTGGTAGGGGTTTGGATGTATCGTATTTAATAGTTATAAACTATTATTTAAAACTTTCAAAATGACATACTTCTTTCAATATATTATGTCCAAGTGAACCTGGAGTTAAATATCTAATTTCATTTAACGTGGAACCGTAATAGTTCCAAACTGGAATTTTCTCTGTGATTATTTTTCCCTTTGCCATTGGTTGACTGTAAAAAGTATTACTTAACCAAGTTTGTTTTTCATCCACACAATTAACTTTGTATTCGCTAATATCTGAATAGGTGCCAATTTCTGTTGATTTAAGATAATCGATTAGAATCCAATAATAAACAAATCCGTTATGTTTTTTTATGTTTTCAACATCAACATAAAAGGAACTTCCTTTTTTGTTTTCACTAAGCTTCTTCCAACTGACAGCAAATCCATTAATAGAAAATAATAAAATTATTGAAAAGAGAGTAATTTTCATACACTCATTTTACTTAATAGTTGGAGTAAGACAAATTTCATGTTTTGAGAGATTCTCCAGATTGTTTTTGGGTAGGCTTCCCTAGCTTGAAGATTTTAAATCGCTGTATGAGAACATTTTTTATAAAATCTCTAGGCACAAATCCGTCACACTCGACTAAATTCCCAAGCTAAAATACACTTACTGGTACACATTAACCATTAATTAAAATGTAATTAAAACAATAGGTTAGGATAGTTATCAGGGGATAGAGCATCCCCCTCCTAAGGGGAGAGGTAAAGGTAATACTAGTTATTTCTTTAGATTAAAACTTTAAAACATATCGCACTTAATTAGAATTTATATTGCAAACCCACCATCAGTTCTTGGGTTTTGATTTCGCCGCCATTCGTAGGTTCAGTTGACGTACCATAGCCGCCATTAGATACAACGTAATCTACACCTGATTTAAAACTACCTAGATCAACATACTGATAATTAATATCAAGAGATAATTTTTTGGTT
>Ga0075444_10000780_pt1 | contig 19212 bp, 29 predicted proteins | sample CoawatmetaG01DNA_FD_76836 | JGI IMG/M metagenome (GOLD analysis project Ga0075444, IMG submission 76836) | Marine microbial communities from the West Antarctic Peninsula - Coastal water metaG017-DNA | ecosystem: Environmental > Aquatic > Marine > Coastal | place: Atlantic Ocean: West Antarctic... | reverse complement strand
TTTGTCTGCTTCAGCTAATACCACATCTGCATGTGTTAAGACTACATCAGCATGTGTTAAGCCTACATCATCATGGGTTAACACTACGTCTGCGTTAGTCAGTACGAGATCTGCTGCTGCGTTGGCTTCTGATAAGGCTGCTGCAACTTTAAAAAGGTAGGCTTCCGCAGATGCTGTGCTGGCACTTGCAAATTCACCTTCTGATTCGTTATTGAAAGAGCCACCTTCGGCCTTGTTATCTACTAGCCCAACCCCGGAAGAGCTAGGTGAATATGTAATTGCCATCTAAATGGTCTCCTTATAGTAATTCAGATACTTGGTATGTAGCTGCATTAGAAGCACCAGAAACCCTTCGGTTCTTCTCTTCACGATTCAACTCTTCAATACCTCTCATTTGTTTATTGAGGTACTTGGCTGATTGCTCATCACTACCTAAGTACTCAAAGGCGTGGTGTAGTGCACCGAATAGTAGTATACGTTCGTTGTCATCACGTAACCAATTGTACACCTCATTACCTAGGTACCATACACTGTTAACCTCAACAGCATCTGTGACTCCCGAAGAAGATACAGTTGTATTACCTGCGTCTATGTTAGCCTGATTTACAACGTACTTGGCGTCCATGTCGAACAGTCTGCGGTAGTAGTGTATTTCATAAATATCACCTACGGCAGATGAGGGGTAAAAGAGTAACTCTGGGCCTTTACGTGTGAATGATCCATAATCTTTTACTGTGTACTTGTCTGTGAAAGACCTGAGGTCTAACTTATTATCAAACACTAGTGAGTTACCTGCACTATCCTTTACTTGGAACATCAGAATCTCAGTTACATCAGCGGGGAGTTGCAGTGCATCATCACCTGCAGTTGTTATCGCTTCGTACTGATATGTAAACTCCAAAGGAGGGATGCGTAGTTCTCTGTAACATAGATCTGCAGAGTAGTCTATAAAATCAGAGATGATTGAATCCGATAATACGGAACTATCTCTGTTTGCCCAATCGCGTACCTTGGCGACTAATGCATCGTACTTTGGAGTTGACATTTATTATATCCTCTTTAGTATCTCCGAGACTGACCATGCGTAAGCAGATCTGGGTACTCCGAGATTATAATCTTTTTAAGTTTATTGACTAGCTGTTTATCACCCATGAATTCTTGGGCATTGATGTCAATGTTGTACTTAGTTAGTATATCAATTGCAACAATATCTGGTATTACTGCAAAAGATCTGTAGTGACTTGCTGCGCCCGAGGCATCATAGATGTCTCTCGATTCTTTAGCATATTCACGGTATGCGCTAACGTCCTGAGACAGACTGAAGTTATTCTTATCTGCTGAAACGTTAAAGCTATGTTTGTTATCTTCCTGAGACTTAAAGCTCATGAGATAGTGTCCTCCTATGAAAAAATAGGGGTCCCTTTGGAGGACCCCTTTGTATAGCTTAGTGTTTAACCAGCTAAACCAACGATCAAGCCACAACCCGATGGGTTACGAACTTCTAATGAACATTCTTCTACGATCTGACCAATAGTGCTGTCACCTGCCTGACCTACTTCAGTCTCATGAAGAGCACGAAGGGTGGCAATGTTGTACCACTGTGGATCATATACAAGTGCAGAGTAATCTGCAGAGTTAGTAGTAGCGCCAGAACCAGTGTTATGAGCCAAGCCCATTACGTAGTTAGGAACGATCTTGATAGCGCCGAAGTCACTGTCATACATTTCAACTGACTGACGAAGCTTACCAGAATCATCGATGTTACGAGTAACGTTAGAATCAGCAGCTTGTGCCTTTGCAGAGAACTTACGCTTGTTAGCAGGTGAAGTCATCATTACAGTGGCTTTACCACCTTCCTGATAAATAGTCTGCATTGCGTCGTCTACATTGCTCAATTCAAGAGCAAGCAAGTTAGCATCAGAAGAACCACGAGCGATAGTACCAACAGTACCGATACCAGTGCTTGAAGGTGCAACATAAGCTGCACCAGAGGATGCACCAGCGTTAACAACGTTTACGTTGGTAAATGCCTGATAACCACCCATAGTACGAGTACCAGAACCGTTAGAAGGGTTCCAGCTGTGTACCAAGTCATGCTCAACGTCACGACGTAGCTCAGTGCCACGCTTCTTCAACTGGTAAGCATACTCATCAGCAACGCCTGCCTGATCAACAGCTCGCTTGGAGCCAGATACTTCAACAGTCTTAGAGTTGATTTGAGTGTAGTTACCTAAACGAGTACGCATAGGCTCAGCAGTTTGAGCTGCATGAGTAGTAGCGTAAGAAGAACCTTCAGCTACTTGGTTAGAACCGGGTGCTGCTAATTCGTCAGTAGTCCATTCGTGAAGGATACCTTTAGATTTAGTTTTGCCGATAGATGAATAGAATGGAGTCTCGTCACGAGTGATTAAACTAATAAAATTAGCTAAGTCTTCACGTTCCGATACACCTAAACCAGTTGTTCCAGCTGCCGCTTTTGGGCCGCCTGTTGCGAAATTACGTCCTGCCATGATAAATATTCCTTATAAATAAAAGTAAAAAGTTAAGGATTAGCTGAACTTGGAAAGGTTCTTTAAGAAAGATAATTGATCTTCCTCTGAGCCTGTACCTGTAAGAACTTTGTTACGAACTGCAGTTGTTGCTTTAGCTTGTTGCGAATTACGAGTTGGGCCTTTCTTAATGGGTGCTGATTTAGCCTTAGGGGTTGCCTTACGCTTAATAGATCCAGTAGTGGCTTTGTGCTTCAGCTTACGGTAGTCATCAATAAACTTGATAACGTTGGCATCTGCAATGGATGATAAGAGTTCCTGTGGAATCCCCTCATCGATAGCAAACTTTTGTATAGCTTCTGCATCGTCTTTAAATGTCGGTACAAGTGTTGCAATATCAGTGTTAAACTTCTCAGATAGTTCTTTCTGTTGGAGAGTAAACTGTTGTTGTTGTTTCTCCTGAACAGCTGTCGCTACACCTTCACGCTTCTTTCGAGCGGTCCAGTAAGCATCTTGAGCAGTCTCACGTTGATCCTTTAGTTCAGAGATTTCATAAGTGTTACCCTCTTTACGGGCTTCCTTAATCTTCTCATCAAAGCTATGGTACTCAGATGCAAGTTCATTTTCTTCACCTTGAAGTTGTTCTTGCAATAATGTAGCCATACCTGTTAGTTCTGTGAGCTTGGTGCTTTGTTCAGCAGCAAACTCTTTACGTTCTTCACTAATCTTGTTTCCCTTTTTAGACAAGCTTTGATCTGTCGCAAAACCTTTACGGAGTTCTTCAAGTGTCTTGTGTTCAATGACACCGTCTACATTAACTGGAACTTTATATTCCCAATCAATCTCCTCTTCTGAGAGTAATTCGTCGTCTTGGGTAGATTCATCATCATCCTCGACATCGTCTTCTTCTTCTGAAGTGTTTTCTTCTTGATCTGGTGTATCGTCTTCCTCTGTATCGTCTTCAGCGGGTACTTCATCTACAGAATCTTCCGGGTCACTTTCTGCATCGTCTTCTGGTAGATCAATCTCGATTCCCAAGTGTTTGGCCATAGGCCCCATTGGTACTGGAATGTCATCAAAACTTTGCGGTTGTTGACCAGCATTGAAAGCAGCATCATCTCCTGAAGAGGTAGAAGCTGGAATGTTTTCTTTGCTCATAATTTATTATCCCTTATAGTCCTCATTTACTTTGTCTTACTCTTGACCTTAACCGAAGTAACAGCAGTAGATACCTTTGCAGGTATTTTTACTTTGTTATCAGGGTGGTCTACGATCTTATCTTTTACGAAACCTAGTGCAGATGACATTGCTTGTAGGGTACCAGCATGTAGTCTACTCTTTTCGTGACCCCTGCCCATCTCGCGGACTAGGGATACTTGTGATCGTTGCAAGTCTAACTCTGCTTTATAGAGTTCGTCTAGCGTATTAGTTGGAATCATTATCTTGTTCCTCATCTTCTAAATGTGATTGATCAATAAATTCTTGGTTAAAACCATAAGTCTCTATACTTATCAATCGTTCTTTTACTGAGCCTAAGCCCATAGCAACATGGTACAGATACTCACGCTCTTTAGTGCAGTGTGAATCAGTGTTTAGCCACTTTATAAATAGCTCTGAAAGTATATCTCCGTAGGCTTCCGTGAAGAAGTCATCCCTCTCTTTTTTAGAGAAGGTGGCTTTTGCCAATGCTGTCTTAGCATCCGCAAAGGGACCCGGTCGATACGATCCATCAGATTGAAGCTGAGGCTTGACCTTCTTGTCAATACCTGATTTGTACTTCTTCATATGTATATCTCTTGTTAAATGGTAGGGGCCTTAATTGAAAGCTGAGGCCCCGACAGCTTAGATACAGTATCACCCCCTTACACTCCAGCAGGTCCCTCCATAGGATTCACTTGCTGGGTAGCTGGATTTGGTGCATCTTCTGATCCAGCAGTAGTGCTCATAACGTTAGTTACAAGAGCCTGTGCTTTCTCATACAGAGCATCAATATTAGTTTTAGTTGGCATTGGTTGCTGTTCCTTTCCAGCATCTAGTGCAATCTTAGACCATTCTTGTTCAGATTTATCCATGGCAACCATAAGCTGTTTTAGGTTATCCTGAATTGCATTCTGGGCTTGTACGTTTGTGTAGTCAATGTTAGCTTTTTGTAAATCTATCTCTAACTTCTGTGTCAACTCTTCGAGCTGTTTGGCTTTCGCCTGAGCTTCCTGATCACTCTTTTGACCTGCTTCTGCTTTCTGTTTAAACTCATCTGTGTTTATATCAATAAGATAATCAAGAGGGTCTAAACCTAAAGCGTCAAACGCTTGTACTGCTATTGTTGAAGCTGCAGTGGGGGCTACAACAGCACCTGCACCAGCGTCCCGAAGGGCTGGCAGTATCTGTTGTCCTATCATTGCAAGTTTCTGTAATCGGGTCTGATTACTGGCATCACCAACATCTGCTTCTACAGTCATGTACTCGATTCCGGGTAGATCATCTATGGACACATCGAGATATCGTTGATTGCCTGTGTAGTCTCCTACGGACCCACCACGCATTTCTTTTTTCATTGTCTTATACAAACCTTCAAGCAGTTCCCTACCGCCAGTTTCCATAAACCTACGTGCAATATATTGAATACGTAGTTGTGCAGCTGACTGCACTTGAGATACCTTCTCTTCTGAATTACCAGACACATACAAGGCATCGTTAAGCCCTTGGGCTGCTTTTGACAGACCAGTAGCTTGTTCTTTGTGACCCTGTAAGAACTGAAGTAAGGGTACAGTTCCTGTTGAGATCTGCTCTGGTGGTAGAGATGCAACAGCACCTTGGGGATTACCATTAGATGCAATGATCTGCTTGGGCTTCATATTCTGCAAAGCAGAGAAGTCTACTACATTGGGGTCAGCGATCTTAGGGGCATAGTTTGTTAAGTAAGTGTTCTCAACAAAACCTCGTAGGATAGCTGTAGATGCCAATGTAGATGGACGTACCATATCTGACATAGACAAACCTTCAAGTTCAAAGGGGATTTCAAACGGTGTAAAGGTTGCTATTTGGATATGATCTGCATCAGACTCTTCTAGTATAGTTCCACCCACACGAGCGATATACTTTAACTCTGCAATACCATCACCATCACGATCAACGTATACCCAGCATCTTAGAACTACTGCAGTCTGATTAGCTTCCAGTTGATTATCATCACCTGAGCCTAACAGCAGGGTAGTCCCTATTGCTCTCTTACGTGCTAATGCGTCTGTGTTAGTTGCAATAGTAAGTGTATCTTCTACAGTTGACCAGTCTATGTTTTCGGAAGTCTCAGGCCACCGTTCTCTTACTTCAGATCTGGTGTACTCTTCTTCAAAGCCCATAAAGGATGCATCATGTGACCCAGTGGCTCCCTTGTTAACCCTAAGGCTTTCTGGGGGTACTGGTGATGTTACTACTTTGTTTGTTACTTTTGTTCTTTTAAGTCGAACATCAAGGTAGTTACCTGTCAGTTCATCCAGATAAATATCACCTGTGGTGGTTATTTCTGGGTCTGCCAGTAATACATCTAGTGCAGTACTGTCAATTGTTTCGTACTCTTCAAAAGAGATCTTCTCTTCTGCTATGTAAGACCAAGTCACTGCAGATAGTTTCCACATCAAGGCTGACTTAATCCATGTGTTTAAGATAGACCAACCCCGGTTCTTTGCGAACAAGCAATGGTTGATTAACTCTGATGCTGCCGTGGCCCTGTGGTATGCAACAGGTGTACGGTCATACGCCTTAAACTTGGCTAGTTTATTATTGTCAAACAGTAGCTCCGAGAGTACTGCTGTGTAACCTTCAATAGCTTCAACTGTATCTGACGATACAATACGTGATACACCTTGTGGTGTTAAGTGACCCTGTGGGATCATAGCGTATTCATAGGTTGACTTCTGACGTTCATCAGCTAACTCTGAGGTGTCTAGAAAACTAGAACTGGACTGTGCCAGCTTGTAGTCTAAGAGCGTTGTTAACTCTTCATCGGATACTGGTACTTTGTATCCATCTTCATTATTACTTAACATCCGTGACACCTCTTATGTGTATATGCGCAGGTATAACACCTCGCGCTCAGTCTATCTTAAATTAGGTGGTTTCATTACTTTCTCATTCCCGAGATGTGAAGAAACCATAACAAACATCCTTATAGTGGAGGACTATGGGAAATACTTAAAGCCATTGAGTGTTGTCAGGTGTATACGCTTGGTTCCTGAAAGAAACCCTTGTAGACGACAACCTATCCCCATGAGTACGGAGAACCTCTAAGGCTATTGCTGTCGCTATCACTGTGTCATCATAACAACCTGAGATAGCATTTGTTTTACCACTGGCATCAGCCACATAATTCATACACTCTTGTATAATAATGGGGGACGATAGAGATATATCATCATTCTCTATAGCGTTCTTAAGATGCCCTATGATCATTGGTTTAGTAGCTTGGGTAGTCCTCCAACCCAGACGTGTACCCTCCTCATTGGATATATTAGCTACTTTTGTTTGATGGTATAAGTTCACATAATCCATTTGTTTTAATCGGTTTAGTGTTGCTATACCTAAGGAATTAGATTCCACTGCAAGAAGAGAGTTATTGTAGTATCTGCCTAAGTAAAACAAGAGGTCACCATACTGAGTAGGGTCTATCTTGTTATTGCGATACACAGCGCATACTTCTCTGTCTGCATTCATAACTACTGCTGCTGAGTAGTCTTGTCCAACGCCTAAGGCACAGTCAGCTCCGATGATGAAGTCCATGTCAAACTTAGGGTATTTAAAGATCTCCAAGTGTCCTTCTCGGTTGTCGTCAAACATACACGATTCGATACTGAAGTTCTGTTTCTTAACACATGGGGATGGTGTGGTTGACATCAGTTTACCTGTGTCAAATACATTAGATCCTGAGACTATAAATGCCTCATTTGCTGTTGATGGGTACTCTTGTTTAAACTTATCAATACCCCCTTCGGCTAACTTAAGACGCCTCCAGTACAACTGTTCAATATCTAATCCATGTTTATCTTGTAACTCTTCTTCCTCTTCTGTGACAGTCTCTGCGAATACTTCGGGTTCTAGTACAAACCTTCGGTACTCTGGCATAAGGAACCAAGGTACAAATATAGGTATATATTCGTTCTCACCTGCTACTGCACCTTTCCATAATCTGTGGAATTCATTGCCAACACCATTAGCTGTTGACTCTAGTATTACTTCTGTTCCGTCAGCTTGTGATATACCTTGGAACAGGCCAGCGAGAATCTTTGCATCATGAGTCCAGAAAGCAACTTCAGATAGATGAGCAATAGTCGGGGTGGTCCCTCGGCCTGCTTCAGGGGAGCCTGCGGTGTAGAGTCGGTATCCTGAGTCATTGTGTTCAAATCCTATCTCTTTAGAGTTAGACTTCTTCAGCACTGGTTTGAACTCAGATTTCATGTTCTGAATGATATTACGTGACATGGCAAAGAGTGCATCTGAGGTTGCTGAGTCATGAGCCATAACAACTGATTTATTGTATGGTGTAAGGTAGGACTTCCAGTATACTCTGCCACAGGCATAGGTTGATAAACCCATCTGTCTAGCCTTTAGTATTATTGCCCTTACCTTACCTGTTTCTTTTAACTGCTTCTCTATAGCATCGTTTACGATCTGTTGGGCTGCATTGAATTCTAAAGGTATAAAACCTCTTGATGCATCTTTTGGTAATATTCTGATCTGCTCTTTGGCAAACCCTTCAAAGGACCCCTCATATCTTACAAGGTCTTTACGCTTCTGGGATTCCTTTGCCAATGCAAGTTTCTGTCTGTTGGTTATTTTAGTTTCCAAATGGAGTCCTCCGAGACTACGTTTAGGTACACCCCTAGATGAGGGTTTTAAGCAATACAAAATAAATAAAGAGTAGTTACCTCATAGTACTACTAAGGGACCTATAGTATCCTATAGTATCCCCTAAGACTCCTATAAGAATACAAGAGTATAAGGGAGTATATGAGTAGTAGTTTACCTTAGGGACTCCTTAAGAACCCTTAAGACCTACCTTAGTACACTTGAGGGGGTCCTCTGACCAGTATATCTAACTATAAGATACAGGTGTTAGTGATGTAGTTACTCAGAGACCCCCTCGTATCTCTTAAGGTAGTACCTTACCGTGTCTAGGATCCACTTAAGAATCCTAAAGGTACTGTACTAACCCTGACTACTACACTAGTACCCCAAAGGGTACAATTAGACTCCTGATATATATTAGTTCTATAAGGTACTTAAAAGATTAGAGGGTACCCCCAGCTATTCTCTGTGTAGTCTGAGGTATACCCTGACATAGTACTTCTATAAGGTACTTAAAAGATTACAGAAGTTTATCTAGGGGATACACGGGTTAGTCCCTTGATACCGAGGTACCCTAATAGTTCTGAGGACCCCCCTCAAGTCTCCCCCAAGGACTCCCCAAGTATCCCTAAGGATATGAGAGTGATACACCTAGAGGCAGAGAAGGGTGCTGGGTAGTGAGGTAGTCCCAAGGGGTACCGGGGTATAGCCCTAAGAACCTCCCAGATAACCCTATATACACCCATATACACCCATATAATACCAAGGGATAACATACACTACTGATGTGTACTGATGTGTACTGATGTGTCCTGATGTGTCCTCATGTGTCCTCAGGGAAATAGCACGACGACTTCATCTTCAACTTTAAGGGTGGCTACGCCACCTCGAAGGTAATGTTATACAGATGTCATGTCTTCAAACATACTACCTTGATAAACATAAACCAAAAGGATAATAACTATGTCATTCACACATTCAGAAGCAGTATTGCATACAAAGAACATATGCCAAGATGCACACTTGTACTTACCAGAGTACGTGTGGAATTCATTAACAGTAGCACAGCTTGAGAACATAGCTGATAATGCTGCCCATAAAATAGACTGTGCCTTTCAGGAATCATTACAAGATGCTGAAGACTTCACTCTTGACCTATTAGGTATCTAACATTCAAACCAAGGAGTATCCTATGTCAGCAAACCTATTGTTGTTCATGACTGTAGTAACCGCATTATGTGTTGTATCCATGGCTAGTGCACTACACTATTCAATAACCGTACTTAACTAATAACCTTAATACTGGGGTGGCTACGCCACCTCGAAGGTACTACTTACAGTAATGCCTTATGAAGCTGTTAGATAATCTAACCTCTCATTTCAACCCCACCAAGTGGAAAGGAACATAACTATGTCAGACTTTAAAGTAATTCGTAACATCACCATCATCAACACACGTATGGTGACTCCAGTAACACGTGACTTCGGCAATCAGTATTCAATGCTTGCCAGTGGATCAGAGCTAGCATCTGTTGGCCTTAAAGTTAACAAAGATGGTTCATCATGGATCAACTCCAATGCAACCTACCCTAATGGTGATGCAATCCCTCAAGTACCAATGGTAGATCGTAGCAAACGAGCTATCAACACCGAGTTAGGTGAAGGTTCAGAAGTAGAGCTTGCATTCCGAGTAGTGGAAACAGCAAAGGGTACTTACTACAACCTTGCAGCAGTTAAAGTAATGAAGATGGTAAAGCCATTCTCTATCCTTGATTGCTTCGATGAAGTAGCCAATGACCAGACTCAAGATGTTCTTGATTCGTTCTGATGTACCGAGGGACTCGAAAGAGTCTCTCACTTCTTTTTCTACACTGTTGTAGTCTTAATGATAAAGGACAGAAGGTTGGGGGTTCGAGTCCCTCCTTGCCAGCATGGATCAGAGTGAATATAACCTGTGAGTCTGGCGAGTAGCTCTCAACGGCAGAGCGTCTGTTATAACCGTAACCAATTGGATTACGATTGTAGGTGTAAATCCTACCTTTATCACCCAACTAACCCACAAACCAATAGCGGTTCGGAGTATAAAAATGATACATAATACAGATGGTAACTTGTATGCAATAGATCAACATCTGCAAGAGGAAGAAGACCAAGATACTTGGGACTCTCTAAATGAACTTAAACGTTGTATGCTTGAAAGTGGTGAAGAATATGAGTAAATTCACAGCAGAAGAGTTAGTAGAGTTTTATCAGAAGGTGGCTGATGGTAGTTGTGCAGAAGTATCACATGAAGGTAAGCAGTGGGATACAGCTTTTGGTGGCCCAAACCTATACTCAAATAAAGAGAACTGGCGCATCAAACCCGCCCAGAAGATCATCGACATATCTCACTTTATTAAGAGTGGTATTGATTGTGAGTTTAGTGACAGTGAGGTATTCCTACAAATAGGTAAGCTAACAGGAATCCAAAATGGTGAGTTCTGTAAGGATAACTACCAAGGGTTCAACTACTGCCGACCGCGTATGAACCACAAGATGTATCACGATGGCGGTGAGTGTCCATTGCCAGAGGGGTTTGGGGTTAAATTTTATTTCCGCGATGGAGAAAGTCTAACGACCGTCAATTACAAAAATGCTAGATGGTATCTATGCCAAGAAGGTATAGACATTATAGGCTACGAAGTCGTAGGGTTAGTAGATGGGTGGGCTTACCCTTGGGAAAAGAATAATGAAAGATAAACCAAAAGGAATAAATCAAATGAAAACACTACACTTAATCTCAGATGGACGTATGAGGCACAGCATACATGTCGAAGATTCTAAAACAAATCAGTTTGAAGTAGCAGTGCAGAATCTCAAGAATGAAGCTGAAGGTATTAAGAACACAATAATCATATGTGATCAAGATAATATGCCAGCAAGTTACATTGAATTCTCAAGTGAAGTTGACTCACAACATAAAGAGGATTACTACCTACTTGCAGGTCTTCTGCTTGTACTTGGGTTATCCTACACTCTACTAAGTTAGTAAGAGTAAACCTATGATCTAAATGCTCGTGTAAGGCCCGTTAAGGGCCTAACCTATACCAGCATAAGACCAACAACACGTAAGTCTCTTAGAGAGGCTCACAGAAGCTCCTAGGGGTATACTATGAAGACTATTATACACGTAAACCAACATGTTATTAAACATAACAGAAAACATGGACTTAATGACCCATGTATCACCATAAAAACATACAAATCTAACCAATATGCCTCTGAAGTAGAGATCAATGGTCCATCTAAAGTGATGTACCAACCAGACAAGCCATTATCATGTGGTGCTCAAGTTTGGATTGAAACAGATTGTAAGTACGTAACCGTAAAATAACCAACAGGACTACCACAATGCGCAGAACAGATATACTTAAAATGCAACTCCAAAACAGCCGTGGACGTTTCTTCACTGCTTCCTATAAGTCTCAAGTGGGCCTTATGCTTAAGGTTAACTTCAAAGTAACTGAAGTGCTAGATGTAAAACCCTCAAGTATCCGATGTATGGTTCATATACCTAAAATAGGCACCACACAAGCAATGACATTCAACCTTGGTAAAACAGGTGATCTTGAGTATCTTGCAGCAGATAAGACTAGGATCTCAATGTCTGGCAAAGGTCTGTTATAACCAAACCAAAGGGCTATAGACTTAATTCTTTTAAGCACCTATAGCCCCTCTGATAATCTAAACCAACAGGAATAAACATAATGCAATTAGCAAATTATGGTAACGCAGCACAAGTAGTAGGTGTGCAACACACTCAGTCATTTCAAATGCAGATGAATGCAAAAATGTTCTCAATACTAACCGATAAACTGTACCAGAATAAGGAAGGTGCAGTTATCCGAGAACTATCAGCTAACGCAAGAGATGCTCATGTAGCCGCAGGTCGAGGTGAAGTGCCATTTGATATAACATTGCCATCATGGCTTTCAAATGAGTTCAAGATCCGAGACTACGGCACTGGCATAAATCCAGAGGAATTCTATGATATTTACACTAACCTTGGGCATTCAACCAAAGATCATGAAGATACTTCAATCGGTGCTTACGGCTTAGGCTCTAAGACTCCATTTGCAATAACCGACCAGTACACTATCCGAAACTTCTGGCAGGGAACTGTTCATGTATATACTGCGTTTAAAGACACAGGTATGCCAACAGTATCCCTTATTGGTTCTGAACCTACAGATGAAGATAACGGTCTTGAGATCTCAGTGGATATTACAGATAACGGTAATTCCTCGTCGTTTAAAAGACAATGTGCAGAGCAATTAGCATACTTTGATGTAAAACCTAATATAATTGGAGTGCCTGATTTTGAATGGAATGAGATTCCAGAGTTAGGAACTGGTTACAATGTTAAGTCAGGACACTACGGCTCTGATATTACTATTGTTATGGGTGGTATTCCATACACATCAAGTGTACGTGGTCTGCCCGATGAACTACAAACATCACTGAGAAGGATTGAATTAGTACTTGTAGCCCAATTGGGTGAAGTAGATATTCCACCTTCAAGGGAGTCATTAGAGTTCACACCTAAAACAATTAAGTTCCTTTGGGATAAACTTGAAGAAATAAAAGAAGACTACGTAATTGACTTTGCTTATCAAATAGAGAATGCAAAGGATGAAGTAGAACTACATGGGATCTTGTTAAGCAGGGTCAGTGAATGGATAAGCAATAAAGAGTTTGCAATAACCCCATTCAGATTCGAAAATCAAGACATGCTAGGTACTGATTTAGATAATGTTGTAGATAAGACTATACCGCTGATGACTTGTAAAGAAAACAGTCGTCATTATAAAGTGCTAAAAACACAAAACAATGGAGCAAGTGTAAGTAACATATTAAGAGTACTGAGAGGTTACCGTAACCATAATAATGAAGGTGAAGTCTATATAAATGACTTATCCCCAAGAGCTAACAAGTTCATCGTGGAAAACAAACACCTACTAAAAGCACCATCACCTGTTATCTTCCCAACTGAGCAAAAGACTAAGTTATTCGCAGCAGCAGCTATGCTTGTCAAAGTGAATCTTATCAAATTAGGTTTTAAGCCAGTGCTTCTGTCGTCATTAATGACAATGCCTCTTGTTGTAAAAGGTTCTGGAACTAAAGCCTACAGCAAACCTGATCAGATATTCCGTGTGGACACCCGAGGTAATGTCAATAAAACTACCTTAACCCAACTACCACAAGAAGGTTACTTTGTAACAATGTCTAACTGGAATACAAGCCAAAGCCCTCAATACCTTTCATGTATCATTAATGACTTAGGTAAAGAAGTGTATGCACTAAGAAGTCATGCACAAATGGCAGTGTCTAAGTCTGATAAATGGACTTCTGTTCATAAGCTGGAAGCAGAACTACATAAAGTGTTATCAACTAAATTAAAAGAATCTCAAGATTCTATAAAGAAACTAGAAGATATTTCACTTGTGGCTAACTGCACTGCATTGTTTGACACAAATATGGTAAAAGTGTCAGAAAGTATCAATAAAAACAGTAAAATAGCTAAGCTTATAAAAGGCTGTTCATTAATCCAAGAGGACCATGATAATAAAACACTGTCGTTCAGGCAGGAAAATGTAATAAGAAACCTAAAAATAGTGGTACAACCATCCAAAGCTAAAGTGCCAGCAGATCTTATGAGATTTGCAAAGCAAGCTAAAGAAAACTATTCAGAATCACTATCTGCATGTTTCTATTACAACCGCTACAGCTCTGAGAAACCGGGACTGCTGCAAACATTAAACTTAATTGTAGGTAATTTCAAATGAATATAATCACAGATCACTCCGTCACAGTATTTGACAAACTAAAACCTGTAACAGTAAACGACTCACACCCTTTGTTCGATGAGATCAGGGAGTTAGTCATGGAAGGTTGTTACAATGAAGCCTTAGATCTACTTGATAATCGAAGGACTGTCAAACAAGCAATCAAAGACACTGACTTTGAACTTGTTAATGATACTCTCTACTTAGATGATTATCGTATCCCAGATAATATGGCTACACGTATCTTTGGTCTTATGAATGAGTACTGCTCTGTAACACCACTACAACGGTTCTTTCGTAACTTACTGGACAACCCTTCATATCGAGCTGTACAAGAGTTGTATGGGTTCTTAGAGGTATCTAAGCTTCCTATTACAGATGACGGATGCTTCGTAGCGTACAAAGCAGTAAACAGTGACTACAAAGACTACTTTACAGGTCAGATGGATAATAGTTTAGGTGCAAAGCCAACTATGCCACGTAACTTAGTAGATGAAGATAAGAATCGTACCTGTTCTGCAGGTTTACACTTCGCAGCTTACGAGTATGCTATTAACTTTGTACGTGAAAACGGTCATCTTATGGCAGTACGCATCAACCCTAAAGACGTTGTTGCTATTCCATCAGACTATAACAATCAGAAAGGACGAGCATCCACTTACATGGTAGTAGGTGAGATCGAAACCAAATCTGATGAGCTAACAGACACGCCTCTGTATAAAGGCGACTTTGAATCACAACTAGAACTAACTATCTAATCTAAAAGGAAATATACCTACATGTCAGACACAAACTTAGGCACATCTATCTTACGCAATGTAACTTTAAACTACTTAAAAGTAGACCCAGCAAAACCTGTATCACCTTTTGGAACACTGCAATGGGAATGTCAAATTGAAGTATCAGAAGATCGAGCTGATGAAATCTCAGAAATGGGTAAACTGCGAACACTAGACAACGGAAACGTAGCAGTTAATATCAAACGTAAAGCACTAAAACATGACGGTCAACCAAACTTCCCAGTAGCTCTTGTAGATGCTAAGAAGAATGTAATCGACGTGTTCAATAATATCGGTAATGGATCAACAGGTAACGTAAAAGTTTACCGTAATGAGTATGATGTCGCTGGTCGTCAAGGTATCTCAACAAGTCTATCTGCAATTCAGATTACAAACTTGATTGAATACACAGGATCAGTTGACTTTGACATTGAAGGTGATGGGCCAGTTGCAACACATGATGATTTCTAAATAGAAAACAGGGGGCCTACTAAGGTCCCCATTTAATTATCTCAAGTGACAACAAAATGTACCTACAATACCTAAAGAGGACCATTGAGACAGGCTCACATGGTATTTCTATTACCAACAATAATGATTATATCCTTCATTTTGAATATAATAGACAGGAAATAAGCACAAATGACACCAAAAGAAAAAGTTACAGAGTTCCTTTGGGAGCTAGATGATCTACTTAAAAGCTATGAGTTAAGGTTAAGTTGCCAAGTTAAAGTAGATAGTTGGGGTAAATCTTTCAAATACCTTAAAATAAAAGAAACAAACACAAAGTATGAACCTGAAACCTTCGTAATAACCACTGAGTTTCAAGATGTAGCTCTTAATAACATTAATAGATACTTAAAAAGTAAATAACTAATATAAACTCAAGAGAATATTATGATAAAACTCTCTAAAACAAGCAAGATGCCAAAGAAATGCAAGTCATGGTCAACGGAAGCCTTGATTACTTGCCCAGGAAGTATCAAAAGTAAAGTAAAAGGTGTTATAGAATTAGTAGATGCATGTAAAGGATGCTATGCAACAACAGGTATGTACAATATGCCTAATGTAAAAGCACCAAGAATACATAATAAAGAAGATTGGAAGCGTAAGGATTGGGAGGACGACATGGTATCAGCTCTCAAAGACGATGAACTATTCAGATGGTTCGACTCAGGTGACTGCTATGACCTTAGATTAGCTAAGAAAATCAAGCGTGTAATTAAAAGAACCCCAAGAACTAAGCATTGGTTCCCAACAAGACAACATAAGTTTCCTAAGTTCCTTGATATACTGAGAGAAATAGCTAACTTACCCAATGCAGTAGTAAGATTGTCATCAGATTCTGTAAATGGTGGAATAATAGAAGGACAAAATACGTCTACTATATACAGTAATAAGTTACCAAAAGGATCCACAATGTGTGGTGCATACACCCGAGATGGTAAGTGTGGTGATTGCAGGGCATGTTGGGATAAAACTGTCAAAGTAGTTGCATACCCAGCTCATGGTAAGAAAATGGCTAAAGTGATACGAGAAAAGACTACACTAAAAGTAATAAAAATGATGGAGGTAATTTAATGAATGAAGGCATGGTAAAATTATACGCAATAACTTTGTTCGTTCTGTGGATAGCAGCGGCATGGTTAACACATGTAATCGCATGTTTCATGACAAGTTCATGGGGTTTCCTGATAGCTGGTGCTATTATGGCCCCAATAGCGGTTGTACATGGGACATGGTTGTGGTTTTAAACAAACCTTGACATCTAGGTTACTCTCTAGCTCTTTTAAGTACCTTATAGAACCTTAATAATCTAGGAGTAACCTACATATGAAGAAACACGTTAAGTACGTGGAAGGGACAGTTAAACCTGAAAACCTTACAAAGAAACCCAAAATAGCCATCACAGAATCATCATTAGCCAACCTCAAACCTAAATGGGACAAAGAGCACATGAAGCTAATGGCAAGTAAGAGTATCGAGAAGCGGAAGTCTAATAAAGAAGCCCGTGAAAAGATGAAAGAAACTGTTGAGATACTAAAATACCTGTCAGATGGTGTAATTGCAGATATGCCTACAGGTTTAACTGTGATGCAAATAATGATGGTAAGGGCTATTCAAGATGGTGACCCTGCAGAAGCCGCTAAGTTAGCTGCAACTATTGCCGAGTACCAACAACCTAAGCTGCAACGTACTGAGAATATCAATACCAATATCAACTTAGAAGATCTGACTGATGAAGAGTTAGCACAACAATTAGCAATTATCAATGACCCAGTCTTAGGTAATATAAAAGATATTGAAGGTGAGTTGAATAATGACTAGTTACAACGACATCACAGGTGACCCCTTAGTGTCCAAAAGTAGTACTAATAACTTCCGTGATAACTATGACAGAATATTCAAAAGTAGGAATAAATGCCAATGTCACAAAGATAAGAATAGTACTTTAATTCCAGTAAATAAAACTAATGTGTGTGGTGTGTGTAAGGGTGAGTGGTAATATTTTAGAATTCCTAAAAGGGTTCATTTATACAGGTGTATGCTTTTCCTTATGTATAGCAATACTAATAACAAGCGTAGAACTAGCATGGTGACAATATGATCGGAAAGTTAAACAGAGCAATGCAACAAGAAGTTATGAATTCATTCAACAAGCAACACAACCAGAAAAAGATTCTTGTAGATGAAGCGTACTATCATGCAATCCAACGAGACAGTGAGTTCCTTGAGATACTTGAGACCTGTGGTGTAAATCACCATACTGGATGGGATGAGGCTGTTGAAATACATGAGAAACTACTTGCTGAATACGAACCAGACGGTGAAGAATATTGAAATAAACAAGGAGAAAACTAATGTACTTTATAGTATTAACAGCAATGATGAATACCACGTCACCAGCCCCGCCGTTACCTTTACCATCTGTAGTAGCTAGCTATAAGACGCTAAAAGATTGTAGGGCTGAGTTAATCGCTATAGGTAAGTATAAAGGCTTTGAGCTAGTCAGGCATCCCCTGTTAGGTAATGCAGTTGTAAGGCAATACGGTGATGGAGGTTTAACCTTAGTTTTTTGTGCAAGAGATCGGAGGAGTATCTAAAATGAAAGCAGAATACATAAGCCACATGGGTGACGACCTGACCGTAGTGAATGCTGCTAGGGTTAGCTTTGATAAGGAGTCTGAGTTTGCTAATGATGAGTGGGGCCATGAGGATTATGACTCAGAAGGCTACCTTGATCATATGGACAAGAAGCTAATCAGCTACCTAGCTCGTCACGGGCACTGGACACCATTCTCACACCCACAAATAACCATGCGCTACACAGTGCCTATCTTCATAGCCAGACAAGAGTTCAAGCACATCGTAGGCTTCACTCGTAATGAGGTAAGTCGTAGGTATGTTGATGATACCCCTGAGTTGTTTACACCTACAGAGTGGCGTAAGCGCCCTGAAGGTAATGTGAAGCAGGGTAGTAGTCACGAGGTCGTGGAAGGTAAGCACCACTGGAGCTGCACTTCAGACTTCAATTCTATTGAAGAAAGGCATGAGTTCCATAATAACTACTGCTTAAAGTATTATGAAGACCTAATACGCATTGGTGTATGTCCAGAGCAGGCCCGTATGGAGCTGCCACAGTCCATGTACACCTCGTACTACATCACTGGTTCACTAGCAGCCTTTGCTCGTATGGTTAAGCAACGTAGTGACCCACATGCTCAGGTTGAGATACAAGAGTTAGCCGCTATGGTTGATGAGGTTATTAGACCTTTGTATCCAGTAAGCTGGGAAGCAGTAGTAGGGGTGAGTAATGAAAGGTGAAAAATACATACTAAAATACATCGCAAAAACTATCGAGATGGTACAGCAGAAAAGCAACCGCAAGTGTATCTTACGTAGACTTGAAGCATTGGCTGAGATGATTGAGAGTGAAGAATGAACTACGAAGCTAAATACAAAAGGCTAAAAGCAGCGGTGAATGCGCTAGGGCTTAATGAAGATGATTTTATGGATGGTAGCAGAAGAGGTTGTGAGCTATGCGGCGGGCAGAATAATCACCACATGGAGGTATGTGAGGTGCTACACGTACGAGCTATACTGCTGGAGCTTGACGAATGAGTAGGTTACTGAGTAGGTTACTACGTAATGCCATACAGACCCCTGATGGTACGATATTAGAATCAAGAACACGACACGACTACGTTGAATATGAAGACTCTAATGGTTGGACATACATGGTAGATGGTGGTCTGGACTACGTAAGGCGCAGTGTTA
>Ga0075444_10000779_pt1 | contig 19218 bp, 19 predicted proteins | sample CoawatmetaG01DNA_FD_76836 | JGI IMG/M metagenome (GOLD analysis project Ga0075444, IMG submission 76836) | Marine microbial communities from the West Antarctic Peninsula - Coastal water metaG017-DNA | ecosystem: Environmental > Aquatic > Marine > Coastal | place: Atlantic Ocean: West Antarctic... | reverse complement strand
TATCTACTTCATTAAAGTAATTTATTTTTGAATTTTGAAAAAAGCTACTTTGAATAAAGTTCTTATTTTTTTTAAAAGTTTTAAAATTTTTTTCCTTATATATGTTTAATTTAAAATAATCAGCTAACTTTAACCAAAAAATTTCCTTACTATTTGTTGACCACTTCCATAATTTATCGTAATTAGAAAATGTTATTTTTAGATCTTTTTTTATAAATTCCTGGAAATGAAAAATATTTGTTTTTTTTATATAGCTGATCTTAGGAAGCCAAAGAGCTTTCATTGCTTACCAATTAATAATTGAATTTTTTCCTTAAGAAAATTAGGAATTTTTGAAGGTCTATGTTGGTTATCGATACAAACAATAACAATTTCAGATTTTAATATCAATTCGTGATTACGGAATATATTTTGATTTAATACAAATGAAGCATTTGAAATTTTTTCAAGTGATGTTGTGACTTGCAAAAGATCTTCTAAGTGAGCTGATTTAATATAATCTAAATTACAAACCTTAACTATAAACCTAGAATCATAATTTTTATGCAATGTTTTTAAATTAGTTCCACAAGCATTAATCATTTCGGTTCTTGCTCGTTCCATAAATTTTAAATAATTAGCGTAATACACAACACCCTCAGCATCAGTGTCTTCATAATATATTTTAACTGGAAAGTTAAATGTGTTTGTTGTATTTAAATTAACATTCATGCTGTCTAAAAAAAATTTAACTAGTTAAGTGATCTCTTAGAGTTTTCTTGAATTGAAATATTTTTTCTAAACATAAAAATAATTAATTTATCTATTATAAACCAATGAAATGATTATAAAAAATAATGGATAACACAAGTACGGCAAGAAAAATATTAATACTTAAAATAACTTTACCGCCTGTACCCATTTTTGTTAGTTTTGGAATTTTAATCATGTTATATATCTTATCAGAAAATTATACCTTTTGAAGCATACTTATTGTACTGATATATTAATTTTGGTTTCGTGGTGAAATGGATATCATTCAAGGTTTCGACCCTTGCGTTTCAGGTTCGAGTCCTGACGAGATCGCCAATTTCTAATTATTCAAAATAACTAATATAAAAATTATTTTTAGAATTGGGCATTTCGTAAAGTTGTTTAACCAATAAATTATCTTTTAAAAATTTGCCAGATTCTTCATAGCGATGGATTATTATAACTTTTTTATTTCGAAGTTGATCAATGGTAATAGGCATTAGCATTTCAAAATGATTGCCTGGATGAGCTCCATTTGATAGATACCTCATTTTATCTTGTTTAGAAGGTAGGTGGTAAAGAAATTTTGCAATATTCATTCTGTCATCAAAAACTATATAGTCTGACATAAGTGAATCATCTAAAAATTTAATTTCAGTTGAAGCGCTCTTCATTCCCTGAATCTTATTAAAGGGAGAAATATTGGGGGGAGTGATAATTAAATAACTTATTAAAAATAAAATCACTACTCCGAGTATGGCATTGATATAAAGTAGTTTTTTGTATTTTTGATACATCATACTAGATGCGATCATTACTATTCCGATAAAAGCAACTGATGACCAATTCGCATTGGCTCTACTGATAAAGCTTTGAATAGTTATTAATATAATAATAGGTAGGGAATAAGAAATTTCAAATGAATAAGATTGATAGAATTTTTTAAATTTCATAAACCCTTTTAAGTAAAGAAAAAAAATAATTGGAGTAGCTATAAAGAACTGACTCATAATAAAATTAAATAATTGCTCAAAATTAAATAATGTAGCACTCCAATTAAAATTATCACCTGTATGAATAAAAGTAACCCAGTTGCTACTGTAGACCCAGTAAATATGAGGACTAATAAATAAAGAAACAAAAATTGAAATTATTGAAATATTTTTGATTATTTTGTTTTTATTCTCACTAAAGATGATTAGAAAAATGCTACATACGAAAAAATAAATCATTGCATACTTTGCATAAAATCCTAGAGCAACAAAAATACTTGTGAGAACTATATGTTTGATTGAATTATCATGAAGTGAGAGTTTCAAAAAATATAAAGAAAGTGACCAAAATAATAAAAGAAATGGGTCTGTCGAAACAATATTAGATGAAAGGCTAACTGCAAAGAAAAGCAAATAAGAAATAGAAAGCCATATGCTCTCTTCTTTATTTCTATTAAATGCCCTGGATAAATTAAACAAAACAATGGAAGTTAAGGTATGAGCGAGAAGAGATGGAAATTTAAGAATAAATACTGAACTTCCAAAGAAAGAACTAAATAAAGCTATTACCCAAGCTACTAGTGGTGGTTTAGAATAATACCCCCAATCAAAATAAGTACTCCAGTACCAATACTGAGCTTCATCACCCTGTGGTTCTAATGGAGATAATGCTAAACTTATAACTCTTATAAAAAGAATAGAAAAAATAAATAATAATAAGTAATTATTTTTTTTTAAAGAATATGATTTTATCAACATTTAAATTATCAGGTAATTGAGAAAAGAAATCAAATAAGATTTTGACTATAAAGTGTGTAATCATGAAACTCATTATCACATCACTAAAAAAGTGACCACCTTCCATGATGCGGGTTATTCCAATTAATATTATCAATAAATAAGCAAATTTATTAAATTGTGGCTTGGAGAAAACTAAAATTAGAGCCAGTAATAAGGTATAAGCAGACACATCGCCTGAAACAAAACTACAGTTATGATCGCAGTGTGAAACTTTCAACCAAGGTATTGAAAATGGCTGATCACCACCAAAAAGAATAGTATCATTAGGTCTAACTCTTCCCCATAGGTTTTTTAGAATAATATTCACAATTAGGCCTAATGAAAGATAAGAGGATAAGAGAATATAGGCTAAATTATTAAGAGTTAGAGAAAGGAAATTCTTTTTAGTGATGAACCAATATATAGTTCCAATAATTGGTATAAAAAATATTACCAAAACTATTATGGGAAGAAGGATGTCACGTAAAAGATAAACATTCCAATCAAGTGAGTTAGCAAAAAAACTCCCGCTACCCTTATAAAAAATCCCACTTACAGATATATCTATTGTTGGGAATATAAAAAATATTATTGAAATAGAGATGATGATTAAAAAATATTTTAAATAATAATGAGTCATAATAATTTTTAAATAGTATTCACGAAAAAAATTTGAACAAATAGAAGCTATTTGAGAAACATGACTGTTTGGAAAAAATTCTTCTTTTTTAATAAATAATCTTTCTTGGATAAAAAATTTATTTCTTAGGAAGATGAATACAGAATATGAAACAGCAGAACCAGCAATAACATCACTCAGATAGTGAGCGCCAATTACTAATCTTGTAAGAGCTATAAAAATACCAATAGAAAGTATATATTTTTTAATACCAGGAAAAAGAAAGTAAAAAACAAAGACAATACTAAAAATAGTTGATGTATGTCCTGAAGGAAAAGAGTGAAAACTCGAGTTAAAAGTAAATAGATTAAGGTCTAAGGAATCATGATCAAAAAATAACATTTTAGGTCTAGGCCTACCCACAAGATGTTTTAGAATTTGCGTAACAACTCCACTAAGAATAATATTATAAAAAACAAAGACGTTTAGATCGTATAAATTTTTAAAAATAGAAGATATGTTTTTTCTAGCTCGTAAGATTAAGAAAAATAATGCAATGAATAATAGATAATATAATGAATCGCCAAATTTAGTAACTGTATGAAAAAATGATTTAAAAGGCTCATTAAAACCATAAAAAAATAATGTTAATTTTGTGTCTATAACAAAAGAAAGCAAAATTGATATTATAAAAAAGAATAGGATTTTTTTATCTTTTAATTCTAAATTTTTAAAAAAAATCATTATTTTGAAAAATTCATATTTATTTTTTTACCATTAGAATAGTTAAAAAAAGTTTGATTTGTTGAAGATGTATTATTTATGGGCATATTATTTAGATCTGACACTTGTATTTGAATATTACAATCACTTTTCAACTTATAGTTTTCATAGAACTCGAAAAGTAAACTTGGTTCATTAATTCCAGATATATTAATATTATAATCTTGGCCACATTCATAATGTGTATTTATAAAGTCTTCAATTCCATCTGCAATCCATATATTTTTATGTAAAAAAACTAGATTAGCTACCGTTATCAGCACTAAAAAAGAAGATGAAAGTGACAATAATTTGACTAAGTTCAATAAGGACTGATTATTTTTAAAGAATATCGGGTTTAAAATTAATGGAATAATCATAAATCCATAATAGAAGAGTGATAGATTATTTCTTTCTTGACCTGTTATTTTGTAAGCTTTTAGGTCTATTAATATGAGAATTATGACTAGACTAATATTTAATCCTAATAATATCTTACTCCATTTAAATTCGATGAACTCCAGAGTTCTTGATAAATAAATTGCCATTAACGGGACGACGGGCAAAATATAGTGAGGAAGTTTAGTTGGAATTATTTCTAACAATAATAAAAATACAAAGATAGAGCTTAAAATCATTAGAAGATTTTTATCCCAATTAATTTTCTTAAAAAAATTATAAAAAATTCCAATTATTAAAAGTGGATAAATAGGAAAAACAATTAAAAAAGATCCCAATAAATAATAACCAAAAATACCTCCATGTTCTTCTTGAGTTTCTATTAACTTACCACCAAAATCTTTTATTAATGATTGTTGAAAGAATTGGCCTTCTGTTAAAATATTGTAAAGAAGTGCTAAAAAAATGGATATAAAGATAACAATAGATAAATTTGAAAGTTGTATTATCTTTTTCTTCATTGAAATATTTAAATCTGCTAATTTGAAAATAAGAGCTATTCCTACAATAATTAAAAATATGGGTCCTTTAATTAACATTGCAATAAGACTCGTTATGATAAAAAAAATATATGAATAATTTTTTTCTTCCTGAAAGCATTTTATAAAATAATAATAAGACATTAATGAAAATGCTGTGTAAGCCATATCAGTAGTCGCCTGCAAAGATTCAAACATCACAATGACTGTTCCAGCCAATGCTGCCAGAGGGATCATTGTATTTAAATCATAAAATAATAATCTTGCTAATTTATGGGTAAATAAAAGCATTAGTATGAGACTTAAGAAAGACGGAATTCGAAACATCCATATTTCTTTGTCCAAAAATTTATTAAAAATTTTATAAGAAGCAAATTGCATCCAGTAAATACCTGGTGGTTTTTTTAATCTTAAACTTTCGTCAAATTTAAGATTGATAAAATCATTGGTTTCTGAAATTTGAAAAGATGTTTGTGCATAACGAGCTTCATCCCTGTCTAAAACAGGTGTGATGTAAATCATGATCGCAACACACATAATAGAGAAAAATATGATCACTAAAATCGGGGTATTGATTATGATTCGGTGAATAAAGTTAAGCATTGAATTACGATATCTATCTATAGTAGATCATGTCTTTATAAGTAACAATATATAGTGCAATTTGCAAATCTCTTGATGTGTATTTTGTTTAAATCTATAGTGAGGATAAGGGATTTATATCCTTTTTTTTTGCAGACTAAAGTAAGTGGCTTTTTTCTTAGTGGTCACTTTTTTCTTCAAAAAGGGTCAAAAGTTTACTTCTGGCCCTTTTTTTTTGTTCTTTTTATAAAATAATTCCATAAGATTAGAATAATATGATTAAATTAGTTTTAATGTTTCTCTGTTTTTTTGCTGGATACTTTATTGCTGATTTAGAAATTATAAATATCCCTTTTGATCAAATGCCTTACTTTGAAGATCTTTATGAGAAGGCAGAATAATTAATTATGGATACTTCTCATATTCTTTACGGATTTACCGATCTTAAGAATCTGGATTCACATGGTCCTATTGTTATAAATAAAGCCAAAGGCGCTTACGTCTACGATAGGAAAGGTAAAAAATATTTTGATGGAAATTCAGGTCTCTGGAATTCCGTTGTAGGGTTTGATCATCCTAAGATGATTGCTACTGCTCAAAAACAATATGAAGAGCTGTCAGGATACCATGCTTTATTTGGAAGGATAACTGAACCAGCTATTCATCTGACAAATAAGCTTATTGAAGTTTCTCCTTTCGATGAAGGAAAAGTTTTTTTTACAAACTCAGGATCTGAAGCTAATGACACTGCAGTTAAATTATTATGGTTTATGAATTCACACAAGGGAATGCCTAAAAAAAGAAAAATTATAACGCGTTATAACTCTTACCATGGTGTTACTATTGGGGCTGCTTCTATGACAGGAAAGCCTTACAATGATGTATTCGGATTACCTCTACCTGATTTTATTAGATCTGCATGCCCTCATTATTGGAAGTTTGGCAATGAAGGGGAAAGTGAAGAAAATTTTTCTTTAAGAATGGCTCAGGACTTAGAAAATGTCATTGCTAAAGAAGGTGCCGACACAATCGCTGGATTTTTTGCTGAACCAGTTATGGGTGCAGGGGGAGTCGTCCCTCCATCAAAAAATTATTTTCAACTTATCCAGCCAATTTTAAAAAAACATAATATTCCATTAATTGCAGATGAGGTTATTTGTGGTTTTGGAAGAACGGGAAATTTATGGGGCTCTATTACCTATGATATTAAGCCCGATATAATTATAGCCTCGAAATGCATTACTTCAGGTTTTTTTCCTCTAGGTGCTGTGATTACTGGTGAAGAAATTACCAAAGAATTAATTGAAGCCTCTTATGCTGCAGAAGAGTTTCCGCATGGCTTTACAGCCGGAGGTCATCCAGTTGGATGTGCTTTAGCACTCCAAGCAATTGATATTATTATTGAAGAAAAATTAGTTGAGAATGTTAGAAAACTAGAACCTCTATTTATGGGAGGTTTAAAAAAGTTTGAAGATATGGAATTTATTGGTGAAGCCAGAGGAATTGGATTAATGGGCGCACTAGAGATGGTTCAAGATAAAAAAACTAAAAAGCCTTTTGATGGTCATATGAATATGGGAGAAAGAGTAGCAAACAAAGCAATTGAAAAGGGCTTAATATGCAGACCACTAGGACCCTCGATAGTTTTATGTCCTCCTTTTATTACAACTCCAGAACAAATTGATTTTATGTACTCAACTCTCAAAGAAACTTTAAATGAAGTTTTTAATGAAATAAAAGTTAGTAACTAGACTTTTAAAATAACTGAGCCAGAGGTCTGTCGATTCTCAATTTTATCATGAGCTGTACCGAGATTTTCTAAATCATAAGAATTATCAAAGTGAATATCAATTTTTGCTGACCGAATCATATCGAATAAAGTTGAGCATGCCTCATCAAGCCATCCAGGGATAGAAGTAAAATGAAATAATGTAGGTCTAGAAAGAAAAAATGATCCTACCTGTAAATCAGAAATTTTTAGATCCGAGTAAGTTCCTGATGACTGACCAAAACTAATTAAAGTTCCGTGATTTTTTAAACAGCCAAAAGATCCTGGCATGGTAGCCTGACCGACACTATCATAAATGATATCAAAACCTTGGTCTTCAGTTATTTGCATTGCTACTTTTTGAAAATTCTCATCATTATAATTAATCACATGTTCGTATCCATGTTGTTTAGCAAATAAACATTTTTTATCTGTTCCAGCAGTACCAATTGTCTTAATGCCCAAGGATTTTAACCATTGCCCGGCTATTGTTCCTACACCACCAGCTGAAGCATGAAACAAAACGTTTTCATTACCCTTAATTTTATAGCTATCATTTAAAAGATACTTAACTGTGAGGCCTTTCAGCATGACTGCTGCTGCCTGATCAAAAGATATGAAGTCTGGTATGTGAACAACAGAATCTTGTTCTATAGTTCTGTGAGAAGTGTAAGCTCCATTAGTCTTTAAAAAAGCAACTCTATCTCCGATTTTAAATTTTGTAACATCCTGACCTATTGCCTCTATCGTGCCAGCACCTTCGGATCCTAGAATTAAATTTTTATTATTAGTTTCGACAGGCCAAGGATATATTCCTTTACGAATATAAATATCGATAAAATTAATACCTATACTTTCATTTTTAATAATGACTTCATTATTTTTAGGAGGCTCTAGAGTAAATTCTTTTTTAATTAGCACAGAAGAATCTCCTGGCTCAGTTGCTATCATATAATATGGCATCAAAATCAGATTAATTCATCATTAACCCCGATACAACAATACTTTATAATTCATTAGTGTTACTGTATTGATATGAGTTCTTATTTTAGGAAAGTAGGTTTTGGCTTAAGTCATAAAGATACTATTCCTAACGATCCGTTGAAATGGTCAACTGATCAATTTGATAATATTCCTCATTTAAGCTGGTCAGAGAAACTACCTACAGTTGAAGATCAAAGGGAACGCTTTAGAGAATTTATTTACCAAGATAAAATCCTAAGAAAAAAATTTGGTAAAAAAAGTAGATTAGAATATGAAGAAGAAAAAAATAAACTAAGAACCAAAACGGGTGAAAAGTTTTTTCATAGCTATGAGCTATCTGTAAGACATCATAATGCTTTAAATAGTGGATCTCCAGCTTTTGAGAGAATGTGGCATTTTTGGGGAAATCACTTCTCATTAAGTGAAAAAGATTTTCTATCATCTTGGCATTACGGGCCTTACATGAGAGAAGTAATTAGACCATCAATGAATCAAACTTTTGAAGAGATGGTTATTCAAGTTACGACCTCTTGGGCTATGATCCATCATCTAGATAATGATCAAAATATTGGACCTAACTCTCAACAAGGAAGAAAAGAAAATTCAAATGGCAATAAAAGAACAGTTGGTTTAAATGAAAATCATGCTCGAGAGCTTTTAGAACTTCATACTGTTTCTCCTTCTGCAAAATATACACAAAATGATGTTATTGAGATGGCAAAAGTTCTCACGGGCTGGTCAAAAAAATGGTCAAAAAGGAATTTATGGGCTGGTCCAATAAGTTTTGAACCGAAGAAACATGAAATGGGAGAGAAAAAAGTTTTAGGCAAAACATATAATTCCAAAGACAATAAGTTAACTGGTAATAAACAGCTTTTTGCTGTCATAAAAGATTTATGCAATCATAAATCATGTAAAGAATTTATAGCTAAAAAACTTTGCCAACATTTTGTTACAGATGAACCTAATAAAGAAATGATTAGTGAGATAGTCCGTGCCTGGGAAAAATCTGATGGATTTCTTCCGGATATTCACAAAGCTACAATGAAAGTTGCATTAGAACATGGGAATAAGTATAAGAAATTTTTAATGCCAGAAACTTGGTTAATTCAAAATGCAAAAATGTTAAATTTTAAACATTATCATGGTCCCGATGATTTTATGTTTCGTGGAATGCAAGCCAACAAAGGAGAGAGAAAAATAGAATGGATTTTGGAAGATTTAGGTCATTCACCTTTTAGAGCGTCCCAACCTAATGGATTTATTGATAAAGAAGATGAATGGACTTCTCCAGAACTAATAATTAGGAGGTTAGTTTATGCAAATCAATTTTTAGAGCATTTATATATTATTAAAAAAAAAGATAGAAGTATTTATGATGACGGTTTTTTTGAAAATATTATTTTTAAAAATTTTGATAAACCAAAAAAAATACTTGAATTAATAAATAGAGCAAAAGCCACACAAAATAAATTTGTTATTTTTGCTAATAGTCCAGAAGTATTAAAAGTATGAATTGTACCAGAAGAAGTTTTATACAAGGAAGTTTAGCAACATTATTTGTTGGTGGTTTAAATTTACCACTACTAGCATCCCCAATAAAAAAAAATCTTGTTATTATTTCTCTCAGAGGGGGCATGGATGGATTAACCGCTGTTCCTGTTATAGGAGATCCTAAATTAAAAAAATATCGATCAGAATTATTACTAGATAAAAAACTAAAACTAACGTCAGACTTTGGTCTTCATCCAAAATTATCTACCCTTCATGATTTATGGAAGCTTGGAAAAGCCTCTATAGTTCATGCAACAAATATTCCTTACAAGCAAAGATCTCATTTTGACGGACAAAATTTAATGGAAACAGGAGGTATTACGCCTTATAAAGAAAAAACTGGATGGCTAGGAAGAGGTTTAAAAGCTGCAAATTTAGATGGTTCTGGCTTAGCTTTAACGTTACCTATGCCTTTATTGCTAAGAGGCATAAAACAAAATAATAATTTTTATCCTGCTAATAACTCCATGCCTAGAAGAGAGATTGTAAAAATACTAAGATCTGCTTACGAAGGTGCATCTGAAGAACAATTATTAAATGTAATAGATGTCATATTAAATAGGCCAATTACTATGCAAGGTGGTAATCAGAGCTTGCATAGCTTATCTCAAAAAGCGTCAAAAATTTTATTAGACCCTTTAGGCCCGAGAATTGCTGTTTTTGATATTGAAGGTTTTGATACTCATGCAGCCCAAGGAACCGATGAAGGTGAACATGCAAATAATCTTCAAGATATAGACCTAATCATAAAAAATTTATATGAAGGCTTAGGAAAAGAATTTGATAATACATTAATTTTAACTCTTACTGAATTTGGAAGAACTGTAGAGCAAAATGGAGGTTATGGTACAGAACATGGTTATGGTACTGCAATTTTAATGGCAGGAGGTTTATTAAAAAAATCACAAGTATATACTGATTGGCCTGGATTAAAAAAAAATCAACTTTTTGAAAATAGAGACTTACTAAGCACATTAGACTCAAGGGGCGTTTATGCTTCAGCCATGGCTTCAGTATTTGATTTAGAATTTGATCAAATAAAAAATAATGTTTTCTGGGGTGAAAGTGTTCCAAATTTATGTGAAGATTTATTTAAAGTTTAAATCACTTGAAAAATTTCTAAAAAATCCCATATATAAATTGTAGGTGCCATTAAGGATCTACATAACAGCAGGTTTAAATACTGCAGATTAAATTAACGCTTTAAGGAGGTTAATAATGACTACATTTGACTTATCTCCATTGTGGAGAACAACCGTTGGTTTCGATGAGTTTGATAGACTTTTCGATACTGTATTTTCATCAGAAACTAAGACTAACGCTTATCCACCCTACAATATTGTTAAAACAGATAAAAATAATTATCAAATTACAATGGCTGTAGCGGGATTTGATGAGAGCAATATAGATATATCTTTAGAAGAGAACCTTTTGGTGATCAAAGGAGATAATAAATCTGGAAATGGCTTAGATGAAAATGTTGAATACTTACACAGAGGCATTGCTACGAGAAACTTTGAGAGAAGATTTGAAATAGCTGACTCAGTTAAAGTGAATGAAGCCGATTTAAAAAATGGTCTTCTTGTGATTGATTTGGAAAGAGAAATTCCAGAACACAAAAAACCAAGAAAGATTGAAATTGGCTCTAACTCAAAGACGATAAACGCCTAGTAAACCCAACGGGTCTATCAAAATTAGGTAGGCCCTTTTTTAAGTAACTAAGAGCATGTAACTACTTGAGAGTTTTCATGACTTTTAACGATATCATTAATTAATTCTCTCTCTGAAATAACATCCACCATACAAAAACTCCTTAAATACTTTTTCTTAATTGACAGAAAGAGCATGTAAGGAGTTTATAGACTTGGTCTAGTGATAATTTTCTTGATTAAACTAATTGTGAGGCTACAAATTCCCAATTAGCCAAATTATCTACAAAAGCTTTGAGATAGTCAGGCCTTCTATTTCTAAAATCTATGTAATAAGAGTGCTCCCATACATCACATCCAAAAATCGGCTTCATTCCGTCAACCAAGGGATTTGATGCGTTTGCAGATTTAGTAACCACAAGTTTACCATTATCAATTGCTAACCAGGCCCAACCTGATCCGAATTGAGTCACACCAGCTTGAATAAAATCTTCTTTGAATTTATCAACACTTCCAAAATCAGAAATAATTCTATTTTCTAATTCAGAGGGCATAGCTCCGCCACCATTTGGCTTCATACATTGCCAGAACATAATATGATTCCAATGCTGTCCAGCATTGTTAAAAATACCGGCTTTTGATGCATCACCGCTAGTTTTAGTAATTATGTCTTCTAGAGAAACATTAGCTAAGTCGGTATCTTTTGTAAGATTGTTTAAATTAGTAATATATGTTTGATGATGTTTTCCGTGATGAAAATCTAAAGTTTCAGCCGACATAATTGGCGCAAGGGCATCATTTTCGTAGTTAAGTTTTGGTAATTCAAATGGCATGATAACAGGTTCCTTTTCTTAATTTTAAAACACTATTAATACTATAATATTAATCATTCTAAAAGGTAGATTATGAAAAAAATTATTACAATTCAGTCAAATGTACTTAATGATTTAGTTGGAAATCAGGCGGCTTCTCTTATTTTAGGCAATTTAAGCTATCAGGTATTACAAATTCCAACAATTATTTTATCTTCTCACAAAGGAAATAAAAATTTCATTGAAATACCCATTAATCAGAATACACCTCTTGTATTTTTTAAAGCATTTCAAAAATTATATAAGTTAAAACATGATGATATTTTTATAGTTGGGTATATTCCTAATAGGAAAATTGGAAACTCTGTCCTTCAAATTATTAAAGGAAAAAAAAAAATTGTTGTTGATCCGGTCATAGGCGATATCGATACTGGAACTTATGTTAGTCAAGAAGTGATTAATTTTTTACCTAAAATTATCAAACAAGCATCTCATGTTTCATTAAATTTTTTTGAATGGTCGACTTTAGAAAAGAAAAATCACAAAGATTACAAATTAATTACTATTGCCAAAGATGCTAAAAATTACTGCAAAAAAAATAATAAAATATTATTTATCAGGAGCATTATTGGTCCTAAGAAAAATTTAATTAATATGATCGTATCTAATAAAAATTGCTTTTACATCGAGACACCTAATATTAAATTTAAAAAAAGAATTGATGGTGCTGGAGATATATCTACTGCCTTATTTACTCATCATGTATTTAACAATGTGAATCTCAAAAAAACTTTAGAACTCACTACTAATTTAATGTTTAAAATTATTAAAAATATTAAGGGTAATAAAATTACAACAGACGATGTAATGAATAAAAATAGTATTTATAAATTTAAAGCTAAGAGCTTAAATAGTCTTTAATTAATATTTCTGCAATTTGAACAGTATTTAAAGCTGCACCTTTTCTTAAGTTATCTGAAACACACCAAAAGTTTAAACCATTAGCTATTGTTTTATCTCTTCTAATTCTACTGACATAAACTGGATCTAAACCGGCCACTTCAACGGGAGTGACGTATCCTTCATCTACTCTAAAATCAACAACCTTTAATCCTGGTGCAGTTTTATAAATCTCCCTAACTTGATCTTCTTCATATGGTTTTTCAAATTCAATATTGACCGCTATTGAATGAGATACAAAAACGGGAACTCTTACACAAGTTGCTGTTAATTCAATATTTTGATCTAAAATCTTCTTTGTTTCTTGATGCATTTTCCATTCTTCTTTGGTATCTCCATCTTCAAGAAATACATCGATATGAGGAATAAGATTAAATGCTATTTGTTTTGTGAATTTTTGTTTTGTGATTGCTTTGTTGTTTAATAAACTTCTAGTCTGGTTGTCAAGCTCATCTTCTCCTTCCTTACCAGCGCCTGAAACAGACTGATAAGTAGAAACAACTAATCTCTTAACTTTAAATTGATCGTGAAGAGGTTTGACAGCAACCAACATGCCCATAGTAGAGCAATTAGGATTAGCTATTATGTTTTTTTTTCTAAAATTCTTTATATCTTGAGGATTAACCTCTGAAACAACTAGAGGAACATCTGGGTCTGTTCTAAAATGAGAAGTATTGTCAATGACAATACATCCTTTTTTTGCAGCTATTGGAGCGTATTCACTTGAAACACTTGCTCCTGCAGAAAATATAGCAATGTCTGTTCCCTTAAAATCATAGTCACTTAGATTTTTGACAGTAATAGATTTATCTTCTCCATAATTTATTTCCATCCCTTCAGATTTTTTAGAAGCTAAAGCCACTAAATCTGAATACTGAATTTCTCTATCATCAATAATGTCCAGAACTTCTCTTCCAACATTTCCTGTGGCGCCAACAATTGCAATTTTAGGTTTTTGGGAAGTCACTATTAAAGTCTCTCTAAAATGAGATCTCCCATTTTAGAGCAAGATACTAAGGTTTGAGTATCAGAACTATAAAGATCAGCAGTTCTAAAGCCTTCATTGAGAACGATTTGAATCACATCTTCTAAATTTTTAGCTAAATCTTGTTGGTTCAAGTTATATCTCAACATCATTGCGAAACTAAGAATTGTAGCAATAGGATTAGCTTTATTTTGCCCTGCAATATCTGGTGCACTTCCATGAACTGGCTCGAAAAGACCATTTCTCTTTCCATTTTTTTTTGCACCAAGAGAGGCTGAAGGAAGCATTCCTAAGGATCCGGTTAGCATCGCTGCACAGTCACTTAATAAGTCACCAAATAAATTATCCGTGACCAGAACATCAAACTGCTTAGGATTTCTGACTAATTGCATCGCACAATTATCTGCTAGCATATTCTCTAAAGTAATATCATTATAATCTTCGTGTGTTTTTTTAACGACTTGTCTCCAAAGAACTCCTGTTTCCATAACATTTGCTTTTTCAACAGATGTGACCTTATTATTTCTTTTTTTTGCAAGATCAAAGGCAACACGTGCTATACGGTCAATCTCATAGTCAAAATAAATTTGTGTGTCTAATGCTTTTTGTTTTCCTGGCTCATATTCCTCAATGCCTCTTGGTTGTCCAAAGTAAACACCACCAGTTAATTCACGAACAATCACGATATCAAGTCCTTTAACTATTTCTTCTTTTAAAGAAGATGCGGAAAGTAAGGCGTCAAAAACTATCGCGGGTCTTAAATTTGCAAATAATTCTAATTCTTTTCTTAGGCCTAATAGTCCTGCCTCAGGTCTTTTATCTCTTTCAACGTCATCCCATTTAGAACCACCTACAGCTCCCAATAAAATAGCATCAGCTTCTTTAGCTTTTTCTAAAACTGCTGGGGTTAAAGCTTCACCATGAACATCATATGATGCGCCACCAACTAATTCTTTTTCGTACTCAATGTTAAGATTATTTTTTGTATTTAAATGATCAATTACTCTTATAGTTTGATCCGCAACTTCTACACCAATACCATCACCCGGTAATACTAAAATTTTTTTCATACTCATTCTATATCCTTAAATATCCATGGTTTATCTTTTTTTTGTATTAATTCATAGTCTGTAATGCTTTGTTCGTAATTCATCGTTATACCAATATCATCTAAACCTTCAATTAATCTTTCTTTTCTATATGGCTCAATATCAAAACCAATTTTTTCCCCCTCAACTAAAATATTTTGAGATGGGAGATCAATTTCAAATTCTTTTTGATCGCCAGCAAAATCTATTAATTTTTTTGAATTTTCAGGAGATACTACAATTGGTAAAATGCCATTTTGGAAACAATTATTATAAAAAATGTCTGCAAAACTTGTTGAAATAATACAGCTAATACCAAAATCCTTTAAAGACCAAGGAGCATGTTCTCTACTAGATCCACATCCAAAATTATCTCCAGCAACAAGTATTTTTGACTGGTTAAAAGGCTTAGTGTTTAAAATAAAATCTTTTATTTCATGACCTTGGAGATCATATCTCATTTCATAAAATAAACTTATACCTAGACCAGTTCGTTTTATTGTCTTTAAAAACTGCTTTGGAATTATCATATCAGTATCAATATTTACAATTGGTAATGGCGCTGCGATTCCTTTAAGTGTTATAAATTTATCCATGCTTAAACAAAATCTCTTATATCCGTAATGTAGCCTTTAATAGCTGATGCTGCGGCTAGCTCAGGACTCATTAAATGAGTTCGTCCACCTCTACCTTGACGTCCTTCAAAGTTTCTATTTGATGTTGAGGCGCATCTTTCCTCAGGTTTTAGCTGATCAGGATTCATACCTAAGCACATTGAACATCCTGCCTCTCTCCAATCAAATCCAGCTGCTTTTAGTATTACATCAAGACCTTCTTCTTCTGCTTGTTTTTTCACTAAACCAGAACCAGGAACAATCATCCCTTCGATGTGAGAGGCAATTTTTTTATTTTTTACAATTGAAGCTACACTTCTTAAGTCTTCAATTCTTCCGTTTGTGCAAGATCCTATAAAAATTTTATCAAGTTTAATATCAGTTATTTTAGTTCCTGATTTAAGACCCATATACTCTAAAGATCTTTCAATACTTTTCTTTTTGTTTTCTGTTTTAGCACTTGAAGAATATGGAACAAGACCACTAACAGCCATAACATCTTCTGGGCTTGTTCCCCAGGTTACCATTGGATCAATCTCAGAACTATTAATGACAAGCTCTTTATCATAATAGGCGTCTGTATCACTCGGAAGAGCAGACCAATAATCTAATGCTTTTGACCAATGTTCTTCTTTTGGTGCGTAAGGCCTACCCTTTAAATAATCAAACGTTATTTGATCTGGAGATATTAATCCTGCACGTGCACCTGCTTCAATACTCATATTACAAATTGTCATTCGCGATTCCATGGACAGGGGCTTTAGCGATGATCCTGCGTATTCTATTACATGCCCATTACCTCCAGCCGTTCCGATTTTTCCTATTATATATAAGATTAAATCTTTAGAAGTTACCCCAAGTGGTAGAGCTCCATTTACCGAAATTCTCATATTTTTTGCTGGCTTCTGAACAACAGTTTGAGTAGCTAAAACATGTTCAACCTCACTTGTGCCTATTCCAAAAGCAAGAGCTCCAAAAGCACCATGAGTAGAAGTATGACTATCTCCACACACCATTGTCATTCCTGGTTGTGTTATGCCTTGCTCTGGACCAATAATATGAACAATACCTTGCCTTTGATCTGTTAACTCAAAATATTCTATTCCATGTTCTTTGGTATTATTAGCTAGAGTTTGAACTTGTATTCTGCTCTGTTCATCTTCAATATTTTCTCTATTAAATGTTGGGACATTATGATCTGCAACTGCAATTGTGGCACTAGGTCTTCTCACTGGCCTATTCGCGATCTTCAGCCCTTCAAATGCTTGTGGACTTGTTACTTCATGAACTAAGTGTTTATCTATGTATAATAAACTTGTGCCATCATCTCTTTGCTTAACTAAATGATCGCTCCAAATTTTATCAAATAATGTTTTTGGTGAGCCTGTACTCAAAGCAAAATTTATTTTTTTTTAGTTTCTTCAGCTACAACTTCTGCTTCTGGAGCAGGGTTTTCTGTCGGAGTTTCTTGAGCTGTTTCAACTGGGGTTTCTGTTACAGGTTCTGGAGAAGTTTCAGCTACTGGCTGTTCAGCCGGCGCTGCTACAACTTCAGGTTCAATAACTTCTGGAACCGATTCATATTGAGCATCATCATAAGCTCTACCATCTGTTCTTTCAGCAATACGTGCTTTCTTACCTGAAAGATTTCTAAGGTAATAAAGCTTTGCTCTTCTTACATCACCAGTTTTCACTCTTTCGATTGATTCTATGATATTACTATAAAGAGGGAAAACTCTTTCAACACCTTCTCCACTTGATATTTTTCTTACAGAAAAAGAAGAACTAAGCCCATTGTTTTTTTTTGCAATACAAATTCCTTGAAAGGCTTGAACTCGTTCTTTGTCTCCTTCTTTAATCTTAATATTAACTTTAACAGTGTCTCCAGGGTTAAAGTCAGTAATTTTAGAATTTTTTAAAATTTCTGCTATTTCGTTTTTTTCATAATTTTTTATAATATCATTCATTGCTTGCTCCATAAGGTACAGTAAGGGTGATCCCGAGTTTCGACATTCTACTCATTTTTCTTGTTTTTTAAATAGTTTTTCCATAAATCTTGACGATTTTTTGATGTATTTTGCTCTGAATTAGCTTTTTTCCACTTTTCTATGTCACTATGGTTGCCATTTAGCAATTCTTTGGGAACTTTATGGCTTGATCCGTCTGGAGCAATCCATTCTGAAGGCCTTGTAAATTGATCATGTTCAAGTAAATCATTCTTAAATGACTCACTCAAATGAGTTTCAGGATTATTCAGTACACCATCCTGTACTCTAATCATGGCTTCCATGAAAACCATACACGCGATCTCACCACCGTTTAATATATAATCTCCAATGGATATTTCTTCAAAGTTATACTGATTTACTACCCTTTGATCGATGCCCTCATACCTTCCTGCAAGAAGAATAAAGTTTTCGCTTTTTTTGATATTTTCAATTAAAGATTGATTAAGGGATTTACCTTTTGCAGAAAAACAAATTTTTACACTTTTATTTAATTCTTCTATAGACGTAGTTTTTTCTATTGCATTAGATATTACATCTGGTCTCAAAACCATACCAGCTCCTCCACTAAATGGTTTGTCATCAACAGAATTTCCTGAATAGTTACTATAATCTCTTATTTGGATAGTTGTGAAATCCCAAACTTTATTTTTATAAGCTTTGCCAATTAAGCCATGTTTAAGATTACCTGGGAACATTTCAGGGAAAAGAGAATAAATTTTAAAATTTAACATTTAAGAACTTATAAAAATTTTTTTTGATTTTATATCTACTTCAGGAAATTCTTCTTTAGTGAATCTAAAAAATTCTTTTTTTTTGCTCTTATGAAAAAGTATTTCAATTAGATCACCAGCACCAAAATTAACTACAGAAGATACTATTCCTACGCTCTCTTTTTTTTTATTAATAACGTCCAGGCCTTCTAGATCGTAAATATAAAACTCATCTTCTTTTGTTGGTTTATCTAAAATTTTTTTTTCTAAAAAAATAAACTGATTAACAAAATTTTCTATTTTATTTCTCTCGATATTATCATTAATTTTGATAATTGGACCCTTAGAATCAAAAGAAACAATTTTAATTTGAATTGTTTCGAAACTCTCTAAGTAAAAAATTTTAAAATCATTGATTTCTCTGTCATCATGAAGAAAGCTTTGGAATCTAAGCAGACCTTTTGTTCCTTTAGGTCTGCCGATTCTACCAACTTGGATGTAATCTTTGGAATTAATAACCATAGATAATTTTATTATTCTGCTTTTGCCTCTTCAGTTGCTTCTGCTACAGGCTCTGCTACAGGTTCTGCTGCTTCTGCTACAGGCTCTGCTACAGGTTCTGCTGCTTCTGCTACAGGCTCTGCTGCTTCTGCTACAGGCTCTGCTGCTTCTGCTACAGGC
>Ga0075444_10000776_pt1 | contig 19243 bp, 15 predicted proteins | sample CoawatmetaG01DNA_FD_76836 | JGI IMG/M metagenome (GOLD analysis project Ga0075444, IMG submission 76836) | Marine microbial communities from the West Antarctic Peninsula - Coastal water metaG017-DNA | ecosystem: Environmental > Aquatic > Marine > Coastal | place: Atlantic Ocean: West Antarctic... | reverse complement strand
CATTATGAATCGCAATATGAGGTTGAGTATTTGTTGAGTTTGCTAAATTTATATTGCTGTTTAACTCTTGTGTTATTTGCTTTTTATAATTTCTAAGTGCAATTTTACAATTCCCTTTTTCATCACATACACTAAAATAAAAAACCAACTCATTTTTCGGAAAATGACTATTGGCGGTTGAATACGAATTTCCTAAATTAATATACTTTCCTTTTTGCCACTTCCCATCTTTAAGGTTGCTTGAGAAAATAGTGGACTGATATATATCTTTTTGCAAAGTTGAAGAAGTATAATAAGCTCTATTCTCATCAATTTGAACAAAATTAAGTTCGGAACCATAAGTGTTGATATTGCCCTTCAAATGGCTAATAGTAATCCCTTGAGAAAAGCTAAGTATTGGGGACAATAGTAGGATAATACTTATTCTTATCATTGCACAATTATTTTTTTTGCAAATTTCATTATAAATATCTTGGGCAAATTTCCTTTTCAACAATTTTTATCTTTTTCTTGCTCTTCCAATGGTATACCAATGCAAATTCAAAGCCTCCTTTATTATTACTAGCATTCGTCAAACTTGAAGTATTTACATCGTAACTAACAACACAAGATAAGTAATTAATTTCAGCTCCAAAATAAAGAATAAAAGCGTCATTAATCCGGTCGGCAATTCCTGATTTTAAAAGAATGTCATTTTCTCCTTCCAATAAATAATTAATATCACAGCCTAATAAAAATTCTTTGTCGGTATCCTGACTAGAAAAAACTAATTTAGGCTGAATACTCAAGTTATCTGTATAGGCATAATTAAGAGCTGTATGGAAATTTATTTTTTGGTTCAAACGAGTAGCATCAACATCAGTAAACGATTGATTGGGCTTATTAATATGAAAAAATGCTATCCCAGTTTCTAATAATAAATCTTTATTTAAAAAAAATTGATTAGCCATTCCAAGAGAAATATCAGGAAAAGTAAAATTAAAATTACTTAAGTTTTCAGTATTGTTAAATACTAAATCATCAACAACAATCGATCTTTGAAAAAGACCAAATTCTGCACCAAGACGAAAAGTATTCTCCGTGCTTGTTGCGACACTTTTTACATACGTAAAATTTAATCCTGAAGTTTTAAAACGAGAATCTCCAGCAATATCATTCAGAAATTGTAACCCAATACTGTGGCTAGGAAGAATATTTTTTCTTTCAAATGCAAGTGTAAAAGTTGTAAAGGGAACGCTCACACTTGCCCATTGTGATTTTCGGTGAAGGGTTGCTTTATAATCGTTTTTTTGCACCCCAACCATTGCAGGGTTTAATACGAAACTATTAGTTAAAAATTGAGAGAAATGTATATCCTGAGAACAAGAATTTTCAGCAAATGATAATATCATTATTAATGCAATTATTCTCATCTAATAAGCGTGATATTTCCCTTTTTGAAGAGAGTTTTTTTATCTACACATTTAAGTTGTAAATAAAAATCGAACACCTGAGGGTTAAGTTTTTTACCAAGGTAAGTGCCATCCCACTTTATACTCTTATCATTTGCTGCAAATACTTTTTGCCCCAGGCGATTAAATATTTCAAGTTTTAAATCAATAACTACACCATACTTATCTATAATAAAATAAGTGTCGTTTACTCCATCTTCATTAGGGCTAAATGCGGTTGGTACAGTAATCCCATATTCACTGCAAAATACATCCAGCACCTCAATACAAACACTATCCGAAACACTACAGTTATAGGCATTAAATACCTGAACAGTATAGCACTCACTTTGTATAGGCTCAACAAATACTGTATTAGAGGTACTGGTAAAGTTACACCAAATAAAACTATCATCAGTCTTAACATTTAAATAGACTGATTCACCTCTAAAAACTGTATACCTATCCAGCCATAAAGAGTCAATAATAGGATTATCGTAAATTTGAATAAAGATGGAATCTTTTAAAATACACCCATCTGTATTCGTAGCCTCAACACTATACCAGATTGAAGTATCAGTATAGCTACTAATACTTGAGGAATCAGCATTATAAGTTATTGCTAATGGCTCCCATAAATAAGAATTTATTGCCACACTAGGCATAAGGTTTTCAACTAACAAAAAGATACTATCACCATTACACAAATCAATTTCTCCTGTCAAATTAAAATTAATGCTTTGTGCATTCACCCGAACACTGTCCACCTGTTCGCAGATGCCATTAGTAACTTTTACATAAAATTGGGCAATACTTGCCACTGTCAAATTATCAGTGAGGCTTAGTGTATCAGTAAAATTAACATTTGAGGACCAAAGTATGTCAGTTGCTCCGCTATAACTCGCTTGGAATGTTATCGGAGAATTACAGTAGGATGTATCCTCACCAGCATCTAATAAAAAATTAGGTATGATTATATTTTGTGTTAATGTGTCCACGCAGCTTCCATTGGATACAAGCAATTGATAAGTTGTATTAGTTGATGAGCTGCAAAAAGGATTAGAAACATTTGCGCTACTTAAGTCAGTTGTAGGAAACCAAAAATAAGATATTGTTGGGTCGTTAACAGGAAGTAAGCCAATTTGAATTAGATCGTTTTTGCATTTTACAACACTTGTAATCGTATCAGAAGAATTCGCTAATATATACACCTGTTTTGTTATCGTATCGGATACATTACAAGCTCCTGGAGAAGTTGCAATTAGGGTAACATTATAATTTCCTGCTTGAGCGTAATTATGAATCGGATTTTCCAAACCAGAATTTATACCATCACCAAAATTCCATTGGTAATTGATATTGGTGTTTGAAGTGCTTAAATTCTGGAAATTGATATTCGTATCGCAACCAACCCAAGAAGCATTAAAGTCAGCTATTACCATAGGAAAATCAAAGTTGAATTTAAAGACTCCATTATTGCAATTACTACTATTATTAGTTGCAGAAACGGCTCCAGGATTTGGTTCAATTGGAAAATCAGAATTCCCTCCACATCCTGCGCAAACGGATTGATAAATAATTCCTTTTTTATCAAATCGGCTTGTTCCACCATCTACATGTTCAGCGCTTTGACTTCCTCCGAAATAGGTAGCATAAACCATGCTAGTTAAATCATCATCAACTACCATTAAATAAAAATCATTTCCGTCAGTAGTCGCTTGAAAAGCAGTAGGACTTACCGGTAAGTTAAGTGTTGACAATGGCCCTCCTAAATTTGACCCCCATCCTGAAAGATAAATCTTATCACAAACATCAACCAAAAAAGCGGTTGGAGAAATATCTGGGCTACCTTTACCTGTACCTACAACTGTGGCTCTTAGAACACTTGATAAATCCTTATTAAATACTGCAATAAATTGACCGGCACCAGTATCAAAATAAGTTGCATTCTGCACTAAGGTTAAAGCACTAGCTTTTGTTTGACCAAATAAATAAACTGCATCTGTACTACCAATTTCTACAAAATAAGATTGGTCATATTCGTTAGAACCATACAAAGAAGAATAAAGAATCTGATTTCCACTTGAACTAATTAAACTTATAAAGGCATCTGCCTTTAATGTGTCCTGATGGAATGTTTGATGAGCATTAGATGTTGTTGGAAAACTAGCAGATGCCGTTCCTCCCGTAACATAAATATTGTCATCTTTATCTAATGCTAAAGAATAAATCGCATCATCAATATCACCCCCTAAATAGGAGCTCCAAATTACCGAAGAAAGTTGATTATCCATCTTAATAATACACCCTTCTTGACCACCCTTATTTATATTCTGGAAACCACCAATAATTGGAAAATCAGTAGACTGTGTACAGGTAGCAATGTAGATGTTATTATTCTGATCAATATCAATTTCGCCGCGAACCTCATCAGCATAATTAAACTTTAACTTTGCAGCCGTATTTAATCCATCATTATCTGATCCTCCCAAAAAAGTAGATGCTAATAAATTCCCTCCATTAGTGTTTAATCTTGATACAAAAATATCAGATCCATCTGGAAAACTCACACCTATTCCTGAAGGAGAAAAGCCTGGACCGCCATTAAAATTTGGCTGATATGATGAGATTGTAGTTGGGAAATCAGAAGAGCCAGTTGTACCAAAAATAAATAATTCATCAGCACTATTCACAATCATACTATGGGGCAACTCATCTTTGTTTCCGCCTAAATAAGTAGAATAAATTCTGGTGGTTCCACTTGTATCATACTTAGTTATTACTACATCAGTACCTCCAATAGCATTGGCATAGTTAAGCTGGTAAGCACCTAAAGTGGTAGGGTAACCTGCTCCAAAAGAAGTGCTTCCACTATATAAGAAACCGAAATTATCATATGTAGCTGTATATCCAAAATTATCTGTTGTAGAACCGGAATATGTAGAGAACTCCAAAATGGGGTCAATTACTAAAGGATAATTTCTATCATAATCATTTGGGAAATCAAAAGAAAGTACATTACTTTTTAAATTATAAATACACGACACCTCAACTTCAGTCCCTTCTATAATTTGGTAAGCATAAGGGCTATATTCAACAATACTATTTACACTTGTGCTTATATGCAGGTTTCCGTTAATAATTTTAATCTTAGTATGCCCTTGATACCGCAATTTGATTAATTTTTCATTAGCTGATTTATCTAGATAAAGCTCGTACTTTAACTTATTATCACTAACAAATAAACACAAATTAATACCTTTATAAATATTTTTTTGGATTTGACGCTTATAAGATTTAACTCCAGATGCCCAAGATAATTTATCACCTAAATAATAATTTTCAAAAAAACTACTCTCTTCCTCCATCGCAATATCAAGATCAATATTTGCATTAATGAATGAAACAGAATAAGCATGTGCATCAACTCCAATATTAGCTGCTGAACCATCATGTATATCTGCAAGTTGCTTTCCGCTATAAAAAGCATATGTAAGTTTTGCATTTTCAACATATAAAGCTCCAGAAGGAAGATTTGTTTTTGAGATTACAGCTTTTGGAAATTGACCTTTATTTTCAATAAAAGTGTTTTGTGAATTTGCAAGAAAAAAGAACAAAACAAACAATACGCCAAACAACTTCTTTAAAATACTTTTTTTATATTCCGTCATGTTATTTAGTTCATCAGAATTTGCATTAAACTGTCTTTAGCTAACATGTACTCTTCTCTATTTCCCTTTTTTATTGGATCACCAGGAGGGAGTTTTTGTTTAAATGGGTCTACCTGCTTATCATTTTTCCAGAATCGATAACAAACGTGAGGTCCTGTTGCTAAACCAGTACTACCTACGTAACCAATAATATCTCCTTGTTTCACATATACACCTTTTCTTATTCCAGGTTTTATTTTTGACATATGTAAATACTGAGTTGTATAGGTTCCATTATGTCTTACTTTTACATAATTACCATTATTCTTAGTGTAGGTTGCTGCAATAATGGTTCCATTTGCAGTTGACCAAATTGGAGTGCCTCTTTCTGCAGCATAGTCAGTACCAAAATGACCTTTCCACCTTCCTGTTACTGGATGTTTTCTTCTTTTACTATACCGTGAAGAAATACGCTTGTAATCTACAGGGGCCATTAGAAATGCCTTACGTAGGGTATTGCCTTGTTCATCATAATAATCCCCAAAATTCTCATTTTCTCTATAATAAAAAGAATAAAAATTTTGTCCTTTGTGCGTGAACTCTGCAGCCAATAACCTGCCAATACCAATATACTCCCCGTCAATATACTTATCCTCATAATAAACCCTAAAACCATCATTTTTCTGAATCTTAAAAAAATCAATTGTCCAGGCATAAATTGTTGAAAGTTCAGCTGTCAATTTAGGACTTAACTTTTGTTCTTCCATTGTTAACCATAGGGATGATTTTATGATTCCAGAAGCGATTTTTAATTTAACAATTACTGGCTTTTTACCCTTATAGACATCTATTTTTCCTCTTAAGTCAAAAACAACATAATTAGCTGCATCAATTTCGTAAATAAAATATTTCGCCTTTTTAGTAGAATCAGAAGCACAAATAACTGTATATCTTTTGCCTGTATTTACTCGTCTTACATCAAATATTCCTTTTGACTTTTGAACAATTTTATTAATTTCAGGATGATCAATATGATTTAAGTAAAGAATCTCTCCCATAGTTTGGCCACTTTTAACAAAACCTTTAGTAACATTAAAAGAGTCTACAAGGATATTATATTCATAAGAAGGTTCAATTATTTCTGGAAAAACATCCAACTTCTCTACCGCTTTTTTATCTTTATTTATGTTGGTTAACATAAACAGTAATGCTGTTCCCATTACTAGTATTCCAAACCATTTTTTCATCCTGCTAATTTAATGTTTAAATTTTTCTTGAGTAATAATTATTCTTCAATTATAGACAAAGTATATTTAACATGTTTATAATCTTCCAGGACTACTTTTATTAATCCTGCCCATATCTTAGTTTCTACTCTTAAAAGCAAATGATTTTTATCATCAGTAATCCATATTTTCATTTCTTCTCCATCTTCAAAAACCCTACCCTCTTGCATTTTTGGCTTAAAAACCATACAATCAACTTTACCCCATTTAGTTTCTATAATTTCATTCTTTAAGTACTTAATCTCAAGAAAATAATTTTCATCATCCATAAAAATAGGAACAAAAAAAGATCCCCCATACAAAACACTATCTTTTTTAAAAGTTCTAGCATAAAAGAGTGCCGATAACATATCTTGCGCTTGAATAGGAATATTAAATATGCTATCCTTGGTCACTACATTTTGATTTTTATGGTTGAATTTATAGTGTTGATTTATCACGTGACCCCCTTCTCTTACCTCTCTATTAAATACGAGTGGAAGAAGGCTTGAGGTGTCAATAAATGTTTCGTAAACATCTCTAACCTTAAAAATCCAATCAAAGAAAGGGGCTGTCCTTCCTTTTCCTATAATATGAAAACTTGGTTTATTATTTACGGGTATAATTTCTTTAACCTCCAATTCGGCATACCCAACATTAATTGCGCCAAAAGAGATTTTATATGAGGCATACTCACCGACATCATAAGGTAAGTTTCTTTGCGAAAAAGCTAAAATAGAAAAAAAAATAAAAGCTATAAATAAGAATAATCGCATAATACAAAGATAGTAATTATCCTTCTTTATTCAAAAATTTAGAAAATGCTAATAAATCTGCTTCTTTAAAATTATCAGCCATTATGTGTAGTCCAATTGACATACCGTTAGAATGATTCCGTATAGGAATAGAAATAGCAGGATTACCAGCAAGGTTTGCTTGTGCAGTAAAAATATCTTCCAAATACATTACAGTTGGGTCGGTCTGTTTTGTTCCTATTGCAAAAGGAGTGTGAGGCGTGGTTGGTGATATTACGAAGTCATAATGTTGAAACATCTCATTAGTTTCGTCTTGAATTAAGCGTCTAATTTTTTGTGCCTTAGTGAAATAGGCATCATGATAGCCTGCGCTCAACACAAAAGTACCTAACATAATTCTTCTTTTTACCTCCTCACCAAAACCTTCAGTTCTACTATTTATATAAGTGCTTTCAAGGTTAGTAATATTTTCACTTCTATAACCATAATGGACGCCATCAAAACGAGCTAAATTAGATGATGCTTCAGCTGTTGTAATTACATAATAGGTAGGAACCAAATAATCTAAATAGGAAAATGAAATTGGCTCAACTATATGTCCTTCTTCCTTTAATTCTTCAATTTTATTCTCAATAACTTGCTTTATCTCCGGATCTAAACCTTTGCTATCTAAGCATTCTTTTATGTAAGCGATTCGCTTTGGACCATCGCACATTAATGATTTACTATATTGTTCAACCTTTCTTGAAGAAACCGTGCTATCAAATTCATCTTGCCCAGCAATAACTTCAAGTAGTAAAGCTGAATCCTGAACCGTATTTGTTAAAGGCCCTATCTGATCAAATGAAGAAGCATATGCAATTAACCCATAACGAGAAACTCGGGAATATGTAGGTTTTAAACCAACAATACCACAAAATGCTGCTGGCTGTCTAATGGAACCGCCAGTATCACTACCTAACGTGGCTAAGCAAAGTCCTGCTGCGACAGCAGCTGCAGAACCACCAGAACTTCCACCAGCAACTTTTTTGTTGTCTAATGGATTCTTTACAGTTCCATATATCGAGTTTTCATTAGCTGATCCCATTGCAAATTCATCGCAATTTAGTCTTCCAATAATTATCGCATCTTCAGATAATAATCTATCAATAACCGTTGCGCTAAATAAAGATTCAAAACCATCTAAGATTTTTGAAGAAGCCGAAACTTTATGGCCCTTATAGCAAAGGTTATCTTTGATTCCAATAACCATTCCCGCCAATTTACCAGCCGTGCCTAATTCTAACTTTTTATCTATAGCTAAAGCCTGTTTCAAGGCCTCATCAGCATACACCTCAATAAAGGCATTTATTTGATTATGCTCTTCAATTTTCTGAAGATAAGAATTGGTTATTTTAAAACAAGTAGTTAATTTGTTTGAAAGCGCATGTTGCACTTGTTTATAGGAACGGAAAGTTGTCAAATTAAATAAATTTAGTCTTCCTTATTTTCTTCAGATTCGCTTTTTCCCTTTTTAAATTCACTAATTCCCTTACCTAGCCCCTTCATTAATTCTGGAATTTTTTTTCCACCGAATAATAGTAAAATAGCAAGAGCTATCAAAATTATTTCTGGCCCACCAAAAGAAAATAGTAACACTAATAAGTTCATAATTATTTATTTTAATTAATATGCAAATCTATGCATTTTGATTTAATAAGCCTTAAATAACCACTTAGAAGGGTCTTGCTTATCATAACCCTTCCAAATTTCAAAATGTAGTTCTGTTTTACCTTCTATTTCTTGTGTAAAAACTATTCCTAACTTCTCCTTTGCAAGCAGTTTATCACCCACCTTCACACTAACCTCTTTTAAGCCTGAATAGACGCTAAAATATTCACCATGATTAAGTAAAATCGCTTTTCCCTCCCCTTTAATAAAGAATATTCTACTTACGGTTCCATCAAAAACAGCTCGAATGTCCATATTTACATCTGTAACAATATCAATTCCGTTATTAAATGTTTCGATTCCATAAAAAACAGTATGATTTTGTTTACCATATCCTTGAATAATTACTCCCTTTTCCAATGGCCAAGGTAATTTCCCTTTATTATTATTAAATTCTGATGACAAAGCCATTGCTTCGGGAGTAAGTGCAAAACCCTTATTTTTCTTTTCAGCCTCATCCCTTGCTTTACGAATTTCTTCAGTAATTATCTTGCGAATTTCGTTATCTAAAGCTTCTGCTCTTTTTTGTTTATCCTTCAATTGTTTCTTAAATACTTTTTCGGATTTACTTAATTTTTTTACTAACTCTTGCTTTTCTTGTTGCGTGTCAGCAATAGAGTTTAGCTCTTGTTTTTTTTCATCAATTAAATTCATTTTTGAAGCTGACTCCAAAATAAGTTGATTATTTTTATTAATTAATACACCCTCCTTAACAGATAGTTTTTTTTGACTTTCAATAATTTTATTTATCTGATTTTTGCGAAAAGAGGCATATTGTTTTAAATAAACTATTCGCTTATAAGCCTGATTAAAATCCTCTGCAGAAATAATAAACATCAAATCATTACGATTTCCCTGCTCTTTAAAGCATGCGTAAATCATCTTAGCATATTCGCTTTTTAATAAGACTAGCTCTTTTTGTTCATCAATAATTGATTTCTGAGTTTCAGTAATAGTGCGTTCCGTTTTTCTAATTTGCTTAATCAGTAAACTTATTTCAATATTTAAAGCATTCAACAAGCTTTCCTTATTACTAATTTGCTTTTCCAAAACCCGCAAATAACTCAAGGATTTTATTTTATTTGCTTCAGTTTTATTTAATAAATTAGTAGTGTAATTTATTTCTTTTTCAATATTTGATTTTTGTTTTTTAAGCTCTTCTTTAGTTTGCGAAAAAACTGAAAAACTTAGAATAATCCCAAAAAACAATAAGATGTATTTATTCTGCCACGACATAAGAACTTGGTATTTTAAAAGGCGTTTGTTGCTGCTTGTCAAAAACAACTTTAGAATAGTTTAGTTTTATATTAAAAGCATTTTGAAAAGATGATTTTACTATAATTTCTAACTGCTCAGGAAAATCATTCTCAAAACTAAAATTACTATAAGTGTATATTAAACTATTGCCTTCTTCAATCAATACTCCTTTCCTAATTCTATAGAAATTAGAAACAGTATACATGTAGTCTTGTGTAGTTAACAAAAAATCATCATCAGTCTTATTAAGAGAATATTCTTTCTTTTCAATTTTAGGAGTAGCCGTTACAATTTCTTGTATTTCTTTAAAAGCAAGATCTGTTTTTAATATTTCAGAAATATTAGTAATTGGTTTGATAAAATAAGTCTTATTTGTACGATTGATATAATATATCGAGTCCATAGTTATTACTGCTCTGAATAATTCAATTCCAAAAGGGGCGGTAACTGAGGCCCAAATAAGACTATCCTTTCTAACTCTAATTGAAATTCCTAATGAAACTTCATTATCCTTTTCAATCATCAAGCTTACCATTCCTTTTAACGCCAAGTGTTCAGAAGGTCTATTGCTTGAATTTACCCTTTCAATTAATTCTTTTGCATTTACTGGAGATACAGAAAAAGCAACCTCAGCAATATTTTTTGTAACACACGAAGATGCAAGCACAATAAAAAATAAATATAGCACTAGCTTATTCATACAACCTTCCTTCTTCTATTTTTTTATTTAAAAACTTACTTGCTACACCTAATTTTTTTGCTTTTTCCCATTGAGAAATTGCATCTTTAACATTACCCAATTGATATAAGACATCACCATAATGCTCTACAACAACGGCACTAATATCGCTACCGTTAGCTAATGATTTCTGCATCCAAATTTTTGCTTGTTCATAATCTGCTAGCTTATATAAAATCCAAGCATAAGTATCTTGATAAGTGCCATTATCTTTCTCCAATTCATTGCACTTTAATGACATTTTTTTTGCCTTCTCTAAATTTACCTTTCTAACGGAAAGGTAATATGCGTAATTATTAAGGATTAAAACATTATTAGAGTCAATTGCAAGTGACCTTTCATAATACTCGTCAGATAATTCATGCTCTTGAGTCGCATGGTAAGAATCAGCAAGTGAAGAATAAAACTCTAGTAACAGCATGCTATTACCCGAAACAAATTCAACTCCCATTTTTAAAGAGCTGATAGCATCATCATAGTTTTTAAACCATTTATTAGCAATTCCATTAAAATAATAAAATAAGGGCTCTGTTGAAAAATAGGTCAGCGCCTCTTCACTTGTTTTAAGCATTCCCTCAAAATCGCTCTGTTCTGCCTGAATAAACAATACTTGACTCCATACTTTAGTTTCGGTTTTGCTTTTTTCCAAAACAATTAAATACTGATCTTTGGCTTCATTTAAACGATTATCAGCATATAATATGTCAGCATAAAGAGCATTAGATTTTACATCATTAGGGTGCGACTGCATTAACAGTTCTGCTAAAGTATAAGCCTGATCTTTCATAATGTCATTTACAGCAAGCAAATGAAAGTAAGACAAAAGAATCCTAGCCTTAATATCTACACCCAATGTTATACTTTTAAAAGCTAACTTTAACTCTTCAAAAGATTTTGTATTATCTCCTTGATCACGATAATAGTCAGCTAAAGTTAAGTGAATTCGCCCATTTTCAGGTGCAATAATTGCTAGTTGTTTAAAAATATCAAATGCCTTTTCTTTTTCATCATTCAATAAATATACTTCTGATAAAATCTCTAAAGCCTCAATATCATTTGGAAATTTATCTAGAAGATTCTGCAGCTCCTTTATTGCATATTTCCTTTTTTCCAATTGCATATAAAGCTTATGTTTCTGCATGGAAATCATCTTATCAATTCCCCTTATTACCTCTAAATCATCGTAAACCTCTATCGCCTTCAGAAAATCATTATCATAAATATACATGTCTGCCAATAAAAAAAATAATTCTTTATTTCCGGGCTCCTTAAGTAATAACTTCTTATACTGAACTGATGCTGACTTAAAGTCCTGATTAGCAAATAAAACTTCTGCATAACTAAGCTGATACCATCTGTTATCTGGCTCAAGTTCTGATGCTATTTTTATTTGTTCAACTGCTAAATTAAAATTTCCTAAAACCTTATTTATTATTGCTGACTCGTAAAAAGAAACCGCAAGTTTATCGTTAATTTTTATGCATTTTTGAAAATGCTCTAAAGCCTCTTCATAATTCTCTATAGATTTAGCTTTTAAAGCTGAGAAAAAGTGATTATTAAACACGAAATTATCTTTTTCGATTTTCTGTTTAACATCCTTATTATTACTTTTCCCTTCAGGGTAATAGGATTTCCATTGAGCAAAAGCCTGCACATTTAACAGGCACAATATAATTATTATTCCCTTTTTTATCATTTATTTAACTTCTGAAAAATCACCAATACTTACTTCTTGTTGAATATTATTTCCATTAAAACTGACTTTATTTCCAATCATAGAATTATTCAATTTTGCATTAACAATTGAACTTTCATTTTGAATTATTGTTTTGCTAATAGCACTATTACTAATTACAGTATTTTTTCCAACAGCAACATGAGGGCCTATTTTAGAATTTTTAATTACAGTATTATCACCAATAAAACAAGGTTCAATTATTTCAGAATTCTCAATTAGTGCAGTAGCTGAAATTATATTTCCATTATGTTCTAATACTCTTTCATTTGTATAAACAGTTGCATCTTTATTACCACAATCCAACCATTCATTTACTTTTCCTGGAGAAAATTTAGTTCCTTTATTCTTCATATTCTCCAATGCATTTGTCAACTGATATTCGCCTTTATCTTTAATCTCATTATCCAACAAATACTGCAATTCATTTTTTAAATATTCACCATCATTAAAATAATATATTCCAATAATCGCCAAGTCAGAAACAAAAGTATCTGGCTTTTCTACAAAGTCGGTAATTATATTTTCTTCATTCAGTTTTATTACTCCAAATGCTGAAGGATCATCAATTTGGCTTACCCAAATAATCCCATCTTTACTACTATCTAAAGTAAAATCAGCTTTGAATAAAGTATCAGCAAAAGCAACTACACAATTCCCTTGTAAGGATTCTTGTGCGCATAAAATTGCATGAGCTGTTCCTAAGGGTTTGTCTTGGTAATAGATGCTTCCTTTTGCCCCTAAACTTTCCGCAATCTTAACTAAATTATCTTCTACTTCTTTTCCAAAATCACCAATAATAAATGCAATTTCATCAACTTCTTTTCCGCATACTTTTACAATATCCTCAACCAATCTTTGTACAATAGGCTTTCCTGCAACTGGAATTAATGGCTTAGGAATAGTTAATGTGTGTGGTCTTAATCTGGAGCCTCTCCCCGCCATTGGAACTATAATTTTCATATCTAAATATTTTTTATTTTACACCAGTGCTACCAAAACCCCCAGCACCTCTTTCTGAATTTTCTAATGTTTCAACTTCTATCCACTGAGCTTGTTCGTGTTTAGCAATTACCATTTGAGCAATACGCTCACCATCTTCAATTATAAATTCTTCAGCTGATAAATTTACCAAAATCACACCTACCTCTCCTCTATAATCAGCATCAATTGTTCCAGGTGAATTTAGTACAGTAATTCCATTTTTAAATGCCAAGCCACTTCTAGGTCGAACTTGGGCTTCGAATCCCACAGGGAGCTCAATAAAAATTCCTGTCTTTACAATTGTTCTTTCTAATGGTCTTAATGAGATTGATACGTCAATATTTGCTCTTAAATCCATTCCGGCAGAAGCGATTGTAGAATAGTGAGGCAATGCATGCTTTGATCTATTGATAACTTTTACATTCATAATTTTAATGATAATTTGGGTTTTTCTAAACGATATACAAATATGACAAATCCTAATAAGAATAAGGAATTAATCCACATATTTAAATTAGTGAAATAAATACAGAAATAGATACAAAGCGTAACAAACAAATACAAAGCAATTCTTTTTACTTGATAAGGAACAGAAAAGTGTCTTTTACCTATATAATAAGAAGCAACAGTCATACTAAAATAACAAATTAAAGTAGCCCAAGCACAGCCAACAAAACCAAGCAAGGGAATAAGAGTAAAATTAAGGGAAAGTGTAATAATTGCACCAAAAATAGAAAGGTAAGCACCATATTTTGTTTTTTCAGTAAGCTTATACCAAATAGACAAGTTATAATAAATTCCTAAAAACAGATTAGCCAACAATAAAATTGAAACGACTAAAAATCCTCTATCATCATGATATTCACTACCTAAAAATCCTTTTATGGCATCATAAAAAATAGTAACACCTAAAAATATAATTACCATAATAATGGTAAAATATTTCATAACATCAGCATATATTTTTCTGCCATTTCCCTCTTTTTCTTGTGCAAAAAAGAAAGGCTCAGCCGCAAACCTAAAGGTTTGAATAAAGAGTATCATGATAATGGATAGTTTATAAAAAGCTCCATATAAACCTAATTCTGAAGCCGCAATATCAGTGTTGGGTAATAAGTGTTTTAATAGAATTCTGTCAATAGTTTCATTGGTCATTCCTGCTAAACCCGCAATAAGAAGCGGTAAAGCATAAATCATCATTTTTTTCCATAACTTTTTATCAAATACCCAAGATGAGCTTAGCATTTCTGGAAAAAGCATTATAAGTGTAATAACTGAAGCCAATAAGTTAGCAATAAAAATATAGGCTATTCCGTACTCTTGATAAACTATGAAATATAAATTAAATCCAACATTAACTATAATATTTAGTACCCTAATAAAAGCAAAGCGCATTGCTTTATCCTGCTCCCTTAATTTTGCAAATGAAATAGAGGAAACAGCATCCATTCCAATAATTAAAGCAAAAAACTGAATGTATTCAGGATGATTAGAGTAACCCAACCATTCAGAAATTGCGCTTGAATTCAAAAATATTAAACCTACAAATACAACAGAAGAAATTAGTAACGAAATTAATGTTGTACTATACACTTTGGTTGATTCTTCCTTTTTGGAAAACCTAAAAAACGCTGTTTCCATTCCATAAGTTAACAAGACAACCAAGAAGGCTACATAAGCATAAAGCTCAGTAACGACACCATATTCAGCTGGTAAAAAATAACGAGTATATAAAGGAACTAGTAAGTAATTTAATAACCTACCTACTACACTACTCAAACCATAAACGGCAGTTTGACTCGCTAATTTTTTAAGTGGATTCAATTAAATTTGGCTTTTCTTTTTTCCATAAATGCTGCGGTCCCTTCAACAAACTCTTTCGTTTCGAAACAAGAACCAAATTCTGATATCTCAACCTCAAAACCATTTACACCATCAATGAAACCAGCATTAACCGATTTTATTGCCTTCGCAATTGCCATAGATGAATTACGCTTAATTTTTAAAGCTAGTTTTTCTGCCATAGGAATCAACTCATCTTGTGTACAAACATGATTTACCAGGCCCCACTGCATAGCTTGAAGAGCTGACAACATTCCTGCTGTTATAATCATCTCTAAGGCTTTACCTTTTCCCACTAAACTCGCTAACCTTTGAGTCCCACCATAACCTGGAATAACACCTAGAGAAACCTCAGGAAGACCCATTTTAGCATTTTCTGATGCTATACGAATATGACAGGCCATTGCTAATTCCAGTCCACCACCAAGAGCAAACCCATTAATAGCAGCAATAGATGGAGTAGAAGCATTTTCCAATAAATCAAATAATAACTCTTGACCTTTTCTAGCTAAACTTTCTCCTGCACTTTTATCAAAATCAGCAAATTCTTTAATATCAGCACCCGCCACAAATGCCTTGGTATCTGCACCGGTTAAAATAATACACCTAACAGTTGAATCGATATCGGCAGCACTAATAGCTTGGTTTAATTCACTAATAGTAGTGCCATTTAAAGCATTCAATTGCTTTGGGCGGTTGATAGTGATGTAACAAATACCTTCTTTATTCTCACTTAATATATTATTGTATATCATAATTTTTATTTTTTACAAATATAGAAGATTCAAATGAGTATAAATAAAAAAACCCTCTTCCAGGGAAGAGGGTTTTTAACAATCCTATTTAAATATTATTTATCCGCTTAAAGCTTCAGCTCCACCTACAATTTCAAGAATTTCATTTGTAATAGCCGCTTGACGTGCTTTATTATATGTTAAGGTTAAGTCTTTCTTAAGTTCTGATGCATTATCAGTAGCCTTATGCATTGCAGTCATTCTTGCGCCATGCTCAGCAGCATGAGAATCTAAAACCGCTTTAAATAATTGGGTTTTTAATGATTTTGGAATCAACTGCTCAACAATTTCTTTTTTACTTGGCTCAAAAATATAGTCCACAACAATTGGCTCTTCATCTTCAGCTGCCTGAACAGGTAAGAAGTTTTCAGCCATAATAACTTGGGTTGCTGCATTCTTAAATTGATTATAAACCAATACAACTTTATCATAATCCCCCTGAACAAACCGGCCCATTATTCCTTCTGCAACCTTTGCAACATTGTCAAATGTTAAGTCTGAAAATAAAGCGTCATGAGTACTCTCAACATTAAAACCATTCTTAGTAAAATGTTCGGAAGATTTCTTACCAATTGATAAAATGTTAACGTTAGCGTTAGCATAATCCTCATTAATCAAGACTGTTGCTTTTTTCATAATGTAGGCGTTAAAACCTCCACACAAACCTCTGTTAGAAGTAATAGTCACTAAAAGCACATTCTTAATTTCACGCTCTTGAGTGTACACTCCCCCGTCAGAACTATCCAAACTAGCACTTAAATTCTTTAATAATTCGGTCAACTTATTTGCATAAGGTCGCATTTGAATAATTGCATCTTGCGCTCGCTTAAGCTTCGCTGCAGACACCATTTTCATAGCAGAAGTAATCTGCATAGTTGACCCAACAGATGTAATTCTTAACCTTATTTCTTTTAAGTTAGCCATTGTTTATTTTGCGTATTTTGAAGACAAATCAGCGGCTACAGTCTCTAAAGTTGACTTAATTTCATCTGTTAATTTACCTAAAGCTAAAGCATCTAACACATCTTGATGTTTGGCATGTAAAAATGAAAGGTACTCTCCTTCAAACTCTTTTATTTTGTTCACTGGAACATTCATTAATAACCCGTTTGTTCCACAGTAAATAATTGCAGCTTGCTCCTCTACTCTTAAAGGAGAATACTGTCCCTGCTTTAAAATTTCAACATTACGTTTTCCTTTTTCAATTACAGCATTAGTTGCAGCATCTAAATCAGAACCAAACTTAGCAAAAGCTTCAAGCTCTCTATATTGCGCTTGGTCTAATTTTAAAGTACCTGAAATCTTTTTCATTGACTTAATTTGAGCTGCACCCCCAACTCTTGACACCGAAATACCAACATTAATTGCAGGACGAACACCTGATAAAAATAAATTAGACTCTAGGAAAATTTGACCATCTGTAATAGAAATTACATTAGTGGGAATGTAAGCAGATACATCACCTGCTTGTGTTTCAATAATTGGTAGGGCTGTTAGCGAACCACCTCCTTTAACAATTCCTTTTAAGGATTCTGGTAAGTCATTCATTTGTGAAGCAATGGTATCATCATTGATCACTTTTGCAGCACGCTCTAATAATCTGGAATGCAAATAAAATACATCTCCCGGATAAGCCTCACGACCTGGAGGTCTTCTTAGTAATAAAGATACCTCACGATAAGCAACTGCTTGTTTTGATAAATCATCAAATACAATCAAAGCTGGACGACCAGTGTCTCTGAAAAACTCACCAATAGATGCTCCTGATAATGGCGCATAAAACTGCATTGGAGCAGGGTCAGATGCACTTGCAGCAACAATTACCGTGTATGCTAAAGCTCCTGCTTTTTCTAAAACATCGACTAATCCTGCAACTGTAGATGCTTTTTGTCCGATTGCAACGTAAATACAGAATACAGGCTCACCCTTGTCATAAAATTCTTTTTGGTTGATAATGGTGTCAATAGCTACAGCAGTTTTACCTGTTTGCCTATCTCCAATAATTAACTCTCTTTGTCCTCTACCAACAGGAATCATGGCATCAACAGCTTTTAGTCCTGTTTGTAAAGGCTCATCAACAGGTTGACGGTATATTACACCAGGCGCTTTTCTTTCGATTGGCATCTCGTAAGTTGTTCCAGCAATAGGTCCTTTTCCATCAATAGGATTCCCCATTCCATCAACCACTCTACCAAGCATGCCTTCACCTACATTAATAGAAGCAATTCTCTTTGTTCTCTTTACAGTATCACCTTCTTTAATCCCTTTAGATGGACCTAGAAGTACAACTCCAACATTGTCTTGCTCAAGATTCAATACTATTGCTTTTAATCCGTTTTCGAATTCAACTAACTCACCCGATTGAACATTAGTAAGCCCATAAATCCGAGCAATACCATCTCCAACCTGCAATACAGTACCTACCTCCTGTAGTTCTGCTTCAGATTTAAATCCTGATAATTGTTGTCTTAAAATTGCTGATACTTCAGCTGGTTTTACTTCTGCCATTTTTTTATTTTTTTTTAGACGTCCTGTAAATACAGGTTACTGTTAAATGATTGTCTTAATTCAGAAATTGCTTTCGACACACTTGCATCTAATTGCTTATCTCCCATTCTAATGATTGCACCTCCAATAATATTTTCATCAATCTTTTCAGTCAATTCCACATTATCGTTACCATGTTTTTTAATAAAATTAATTACCTCAGCTCTCAACACCTCATCCAAAGGAGTTGCAGTAATAACTGAAGCCGTTTCAATTTTATTATGTTCTTTGTACAAGCTAATAAAACTACTTGCGATTAATGCAAGTAGACTTTCTCTTTTTTTAGTTGTAATTATATTAACAAAAGCCATACTAACCTCTCCAATTTTTGACTCAAAAATCTGTTTAAATATGCTTAGTTTTTGATCAGTCTTTACAATAGGGCTTTTCAGCAATAATGAAAAATCTTTATTTTCCTTAAAAACGGAATCAAGCAATACCATATCTGTATAGGATTGCTCAAGTATATTCTGCTCAATTGCTAATTGCAATAAAGCTTTTGCGTATCTTATTGTTACTCTTGAGTGCTTCATTT